>Ga0079226_10001888_pt1 | contig 16072 bp, 16 predicted proteins | sample Poulit2014_FD_76345 | JGI IMG/M metagenome (GOLD analysis project Ga0079226, IMG submission 76345) | Agricultural soil microbial communities from Georgia to study Nitrogen management - Poultry litter 2014 | ecosystem: Environmental > Terrestrial > Soil > Agricultural land | place: USA: Georgia...
ATGGAAGTAAATGTGACGGGAACATTCCTGATGAGCCAGGCTGTTGGAAAGGTTATGCTTAATCAAAAGCAAGGTAAAATAATTAATATCGCTTCTACTGCCGGTTTAGGGGGTACACCTAATTTTATGCAAACGATTGGATATAACACGAGTAAAGGGGCAATTATTACTTTTACAAAAGATCTTGCAGTTAAATGGGGACCACACAATATTCATGTAAATGCAATTGCACCTGGTTTCATTCCAACAAAAATGTCCGAAGTGTTAATTGAATATGGTAAGGAAGAAATATTAAAGGTTACTCCATTAAATCGTATTGGTACAGATGAAGATTTAAAAGGAGCGGCGATCTTTTTAGCTTCAGATGCATCAAACTATGTAACAGGAGATGTATTGATTGTCGACGGTGGGGGCCATGCCTTATAAAGTGAATGAATGTAACTAACGAATAAAGGTATTTCTCCTTACTTTTTATCGAAAGAGACAAATGGAACGTAGCGAAGGGATATGGTAAATTATAGAGTAGTAAAAAGACATTATAAGGAGAAAGCCATGAAAAGAAAAATAACTGACAAAAGTATCGAACTATTTGAAAGAAAAGGATTTACCCAAACGTCAATCCAAGATATCGTCGATGAACTAGGTGTAACAAAAGGAACCTTTTACTATTATTACTCTAGTAAAGAACAACTTCTTATGGATATTCACCTAGAATATATTGATGAATTGTTAGCCCAACAGAAGGAAATTATAAATTGTCCTAACAGTACGAATAAAGAGAAATTAGTCAATTTAATCGAACAATTAATTAAAGATATTCGTAAAAATGGTGCGAGGGGTCGAGTGTTCTTTCGTGAAATTCGCCACTTATCCGAGGACAATATTGCGATTGTTAAAGAAAAGCGAAATCAAGTTCGCCTCAATATCGAAAGTGTTATTCGTCATGGGATTGAAAGCGGGGAGTTTAAAGCTGAATTAGATGCAGACATTATCTCCTTTGCGGTTTTAAGTTTAACGAACTATAGTTATCAATGGTATAAACCACATGGTCGAGTTAGTGAAGACGAGTTAGTACAAATGTATACGAACTTACTATTTGAAGGTATCGTTAAAGAATAATCGAAAGAAGTAATTTATTGTACTCCCTAGATTTTCACCCTAAACATACTGAACGGTTAGTATAAAGTCGGGAAAGGAGTATAAATGTGAAAATAAAAGTTCGCGTCAGTGAAACAGACTTACTAGGTCATATTAATAATAAAAGTTACTTCGACTATATCGAGGAAAGTCGTAATGACTTCTATATTAGCGCGAATATCCCCTTAGATGATACTTATACCTTCATCTTAGCAAAAGTATGTTGTACGTTTTTACAACAAGGTTATTTTGGTGAAACATTACATCTTGAGACGTATCCGAGGGAGATTGGTCATAAAAGTGCAACATTAGTTACAAAGATTTATAAGGATGAAAAGAAAGAATTAATTGCAAAAGGTGAATCGATTGTTGTCTATTTTGATCTTAAAAAGCAAATTTCTTTGCAAATACCAGAAGAGATAAAAGAAATATTACTTCGATATAGGAGGGAAGAATATGACTGAAAACTATAAAGATACGATTGAAGTCCGAAAGGGAGAAGAGTTACCAATTGATAAGTTAACTAACTTTCTACAAGAAAAAGTGCTTGATTTAAATAAGGAAAATTTAGAAATTGAACAATTTGGTGCTGGTCATTCCAACTTAACGTACTTGTTACGTGTAGGTGATTGGGAAGCTGTTTTGCGTCGTCCACCCCATGGACCAGTCGCAAAAGGTGCCCATAATATGGAAAGAGAATATAACTTTTTAAAATATATTCACTCATTTTTCCCGGTAGCGCCAAAGCCAATTATATTTTCAGAAGATGAATCGATTGTTGGAAGTCCTTTTTTCATTATGGAAAGGAAAAAGGGAATTGTGCTAGATACGGAGTTTCCTAGTTTTATTGATTATAGTCCAGAAATAGGTGAAAGACTGTCGAGCATCATGGTCGATCAACTAGTAAACTTACACTCAATTGACTATACAAAAACAAAGTTAACAGAAATGACGAGACCAGAAGGCTTTATGGAGCGTCAAGTTAAAGGATGGATCGATCGTTATGAACGTGCAAAAACTGATGAAATAGAAGATGTTGACGAGCTTGTTACGTATTTAGAAACAAACATTCCAACAAGTGGTGAAGCGACAATTATTCATTACGATTATAAATTAAATAATGCTATGTTTACAGAGGATTTAAAAGAAATGAATGGCTTGTTCGATTGGGAAATGTCAACAGTCGGTGACCCGTTGGCAGATTTAGCTGTAGCCTTAAGCTACTGGATTCAGGATGATGACGATGATTTACTAAAATACGGTCTTGGCAAACCTCCCGTAACGATTATGGACGGGTTTTTTACTAGGGAGGAATTTGTGAATGCTTATGCAAAACGGAGTGGTAGAGATATATCTAATTTTAATTATTACATGACGTTTGCGTATTTTAAATTAGCAGTAATTGGTCAACAAATTTACTATCGTTATAAAAAGGGACAGACGAAGGATCCACGATTTGCAAAGTTAAATGTACTTGTAAAAAATATGTTACAACTAGCAATTCAAACGATTAAGTAGGAGAAAATCAATGAAGATAAATGTTATTTTAAAAAAAGAAGATATCGAACGAGACAAATTATCCGATAATCATCTAATCATTGTTCTCGATATATTGCTCGCCACTTCTACGATTGTATCAATGTTAGAACACGGAGCAAAAAAGATACTCCCAGTAACGTCAGAAATGGAAGCGTTATCTTTATGGCGCACTCAACAAGAAGACTCCCCTCTACTCGTTGGTGAACAAGAAGGATATGGACTTGAAAAATTTTTATCTCCCAATCCACTATTATTACGAGAGAAAGTTAAAGGCAGGTCCGTCATTTTATTAACGACAAATGGAACGGTGGCAATACGAACTGTAGCTGGCTTTCCCCATGTTTATGTCGGTTCACTATTAAATGGGAGAGCTTTAGCACAAGAAGTGTATAGAAATTATCGACATATTAGAACAATCCAAATTATTTGTTCTGGTTCAAGTAATCAGTTTTGTATGGAAGATTTTTACGGTGCAGGTTTCGTGATAAACGAATTGCTCCAAACCTTCGATAGTAGTTTGTTAGAGCTTACCGACAGTGCAAGAAGTAGTTACTTATTTTATAATTTCTTTGCTACAACGGAAGAAGGGGAACGAATTTTACAATCATCACAAGTAGGAAAGCTATTAAATCAACTTCATTACGGAAAGGTAATATCGTATGTCAATAGTCGCAATATATATACGATAGTGCCAAAATTAAGCGAAAAAAAGCTCATTTTGAAAAATTAGTAGAAAGGGGAAGATTGTTATGAGCAATGATGTACATTTTAAATTTTGGCCAGAACGATTAACAAAAACGTTAACAGTTCCTGAGACAACATTGTATGACAATTTATATGTAACAGCTAAACGATATCCAAATAAACGAGCAATTAGTTATTACGGGAAGGACTATACCTATCGAGAATTATTTGAAGAAGTAGAGAAAGTAGCTGCATATTTAGAAAATGAATTACATGTTAAAAAAGGCGATAACATTTTATTGTTTATGCAAAATTCGCCACAGTTTTTAATAAGTCTCTTTGCAATTTTACGTGTAAGAGCTGTAGTGATACCGATAAACCCGATGAGTATTACCAAGGATTTAGAATATTATATTAAAGATGCAAATATAACTTATGCCTTAGTAAGTAACGAATTATATGGAAAAGTAAAACCATTAATAGAAAATAATTTAATAAAACGAGTAATTGTTACCGCTTACTTAGAGTATATAGATGAAGAAAAAGCTCTTACGAAATTGCCGGAAGAAGTGATTGCTCCTCTAGTTGAAGACGATTATATCATACCATGGACAGAAGTAATTCAATATAAAGGAAGCCCTTCAAGCTATGAAGGAGAAGCAGATGATGTAGCGATGATCCCTTATACTTCAGGAACAACTGGTAAGCCAAAAGGTTGCGTTCATACGAATAAAACGGTTCAATCTAATGTGCTTGGGGCTTACCATTGGATGAATATGACATCTGATAGTGTTATTTTAACGACCTTGCCTCTTTTCCATGTCACGGGTCTTGTGCATACTGCTTTAGCGCCCCTATATGGTGGAAGTGAATTGGTCATTTTAACACGTTGGGATAAAGAATATGCGATTCGTGCAATTGAAACTTATCGGGTAACACATTGGATTAATATTAGTACGATGGTGATTGACTTTTTATCAAACGATAAGTTGAAGGAATACGATCTATCATCTCTTGTCTTAGTTGGGGGCGGAGGAGCACCGTTACCAGAAGCAGTTGGGAAAAAGCTAAAAGATGCAACAGGATTAGATTATGTAGAGGGATATGGATTATCTGAGACAATGTCGCATACTCATTTTAATCCACCACATCGTCCGAAATTACAATGTTTAGGCATTCCAGCTTTTGGGGTTGATGCTCGGATTATTGATCTGGAAACGCAAGAGGAATTAGGTCCAAATGAAGAAGGAGAACTCGTCGTCAATGGACCGCAAATGTTTGTAGAGTATTACAATAACGAAGAAGAAACGGAGCAGGGTTTTATAACAATCGATGGGAAGAAGTTTTTCCGTACGGGGGATATTGTTAAAAGGGACGAGGAAGGATATTACTTTATCGTCGATCGTCTAAAACGAATGATCAATGCAGCTGGCTTTAAAGTTTGGCCGACAGAAGTTGAATCAGTCTTGTATAATCATCCAGCAATTAATGAAGCTTGCGTTATCAGCGCGCCAGATAAGATACGTGGCGAAACAGTAAAGGCAGTAGTTACGCTAAAAAATGATTATAAAGGAAAAATAAAACCAGAAGATCTAATCGACTGGACTAAGGATAAACTAGCGAATTATAAATATCCGAGAATTGTTGAATTTCGTGAATCGTTACCGATGACCTCAAGTGGAAAAATTTTATGGAGGCAGTTGCAAGAGGAAAGTTATGAGTGATTTTAGTGGATGGAATGTGTAGTATTTTTAGTTAAGTAGAAAATGTTTCGGTATTTTTTAAGAAACTTTGTTAGTAGACGAAAACACACCTGCCGGATTAGGAAATTATTACCATGACACAAATTAGTATTAGCCTATAAAACCAGGCGTTAGGATTAGTAACTAACGCCTGGTTTTATGTTTCCTTGATAAGACGTTATGTCCTGTTAAGTACCATTATTTAATATAATAGTACTAATTATTCAAGAAATATTCACCTATTATTTACATATTTGACATTTTGATTTCCCTATATAAATTAAATTTATGAGACAATATAAGTGGAAACAAAATTCTACATAATTTAACAGAGTTCCTGGAAATTCATTCATATGTATTTGTGGTTTTGGTAGCCTTGTGAATTCAGGGATTCTAATGCTAAGGTTGCGCTTACAAAATTCCCCCTAAATGTCAGCACTGCCATAGAAGTTCTCGCAAGGCTATTTGTAATGCATTATTAATGGAACTCTAAAGATGTAGGGTTGTTTCCGTTGAGATTATGTAGGTGAAATGTTGAACAAACAAAGGAGGGAAAGAGAGATGAAGTCGAACACGGTTGTAAATGTTGTTTTAGTAGTCGTTGGTTTTTTAGTAGCATTTGGACTAGGATACTTGATCATTGGTAGTAGTGGTGAAGCAGAAGAGGTAGTACAGCCAGTGGAAGAAGTTGAAGAACAAGAGGAAGTCGACGTAGAAGACTTAGCAAGTCAAATCCCAGATGAAGCTCAGGCGTTTAGTAGGAATGGTTGTCTAAGCTGTCATTCAGTTGAGTCAATGGATGTAATTGGAGGCGATATTGGACCGGACTTATCTAGAATATTCCCTGAAATTAAAGGAAAGTATGGCAAGGAGTTGGAGGACTTTTTGCAAGAGCCAACAGCAGCAGTAATGTCTACTGTGATAGCTTCTGATCCTCTCGAAGATGATGATCGAGCAGAAATTGTCGAATTCTTGAAATTAGCCTCTGAACAAAAGGCATCTTCTGAGAACTCTTCAGATGATGAAGAAAAAGAAGAGGCGGAAGATGAGGATGAAGATTAGGTTTAAAGCAATTGCTTTAAACGAGTAAATCATAAAAAATAGGAGGTAGAAAAAGGATGAAAACAAATCGAATAACATTTGCAATTATCGGTATTCTTGCGGGTTTGTTAGTCGCAGTCATCTTCTTCGCTGACTTTACGCAAGACGATTCAGCTTCAGAAGACCATAAATCAAACGCCGAAAAAGTATATGTTCCATACGGAGAATACGATGATTACTACATGCTTACTTCCGGGGGACACTCTGGACAGTTATTTGTCTATGGAATTCCTTCAATGAGGAAGATTCGTACGGTTCCTATATTCACACCAGATCCAGCGACAGGTTATGGATTTGACAAAGAATCGAAGGAGATGTTAGGTGGTTACACTTGGGGTGACTTCCACCACCCGGCGCTATCGGAAACTGATGGTGAGTATGATGGTGAATTTTTATTCGCTAACGATGTGGGTAACAACCGTATCGCAGCAGTTGACTTAAGTACTTTCACTACCGTAGATATTATGCATCTCGGTGATAATATGGGTGGACCGCACGCTGGAGTATTCGTTACAGAAAATACGGAATACTTAGCTATGCCGACACGATTCTCCCGTCCAGTTGGTGGAGAATATGAATCCTTAGATAACTTCGAGGAGAAGTATCGTGGTTTTGTATCGATGGTAACTTTTGATCGTGAGGAGAAAAAATTCGATACTGCATTCCAAATTTCTTTACCACCATGGTCTTATGACTTATCCGACGCTGGAAAAGGTATGTCCGGTGATTGGATTGTAATGACGACATACAATACGGAGTTCGCTACAACAAACTTAGAAATTAACGCATCACAAAACGACCGTGACTATATTGTAATGATTAACTGGAAGAAGCTTGAAGAAGATGTTGCAAATGGTCAGTATGAAGAAATTAACGGTGAAAAAGTCGTCGACCCTCGTGAACATGAAGGAGCGATTTATGCAGTTCCAGTTGCTAAGTCACCTCACGGGGTCGATGTAACACCAGATGGAACTCGTTTTATCGCTTCTGGTAAGTTAGCACCGATGATGACTGTCTTCTCTTTTGAAAAAGCATTTGAAGCAATTGAAAATGAAGACTTTTCTGCGGTTGAACATGGAATTCCAGTATTAGAGTATGAAAAAGTAATGGAGCGTGAAGTGGACCCACCAGGAGCATTAGGACCACTTCATACACAGTTTGACGACCGTGGAAATGCCTTTAATACAATGTATATTTCATCAGAGGTCGTTAAATGGAATATCGATACTGGTGAAGTAATCGACCGTCAGCCGGCTTACTTTGCACCAGGACACTCTTCAGCAAGTGAAGGAGACACGAAGAGTCCAACCGGTGAATGGCTCGTATCCTTAAACAAGATGGCGAAGGAAAACTTCTTATCCGTTGGTCCTTCACATCCGGAGTCAATGGACTTATTCGATATTTCTGGTGAAAAGATGGTACACGTAATGTCTGCACCTGTTGATCCAGAACCGCACTACGCACAAATGATTAAGGCAGACAAGTTAAATCCAAAACGCATATATGAAAAAGACGAGAACAGAGAAAATGCAGTTTGGACACAAGAGGATACAAGAATCGAACGTAATGGCGATGAAGTTGATGTATATGGAGTAGCCTTCCGTTCTAGATTTGTCCTTGATGCTTCATCAGAAAGACCGGACGCACTAGAAGTTAATGAAGGAGATACGGTACGAATACATCTAACGAATATCGACCTTGACCAAGACGCAACCCATGGATTTGCGATTAACGATTATGATTTGAACTTTGAGATTCAACCTGGTCAAACGAGTACGTTAGAATTTGTGGCAGATAAACCGGGTACGTATCCAATTTATTGTACAAACTTCTGTTCTGCTCTTCACCAAGAGATGGGTGGTTACTTACTCGTCAAACCTAAAGATTCAGATTAAAATTTAAACAGACTAAAGAAAATCAAATGTAAGAGGGGAAACCATGGGAAAGTAAAGTCTCATGGTTTCCCAACTCATATAAAAAGGACTGATCTTTATGGATAAAAAACAATCGAAAAGGGATTTATCAATTGTATCTGTTATTTCACTCGTTGTTGCAGCAATTTTAATTGTAATTGCCGTCCAAGTTCCATGGTGGAAAATGGACTTCTTTGCACCGCAATATCCAGAAGGTCTAGACATTATCGTTTATCCGGATGAAGTTACTGGAGATATCGACATTATTAACAACTTAAACCACTATATCGGAATGAAAGAGTTTAATACAGAATCATTTCCGGAGTTACAATTTTTATCTTATATTGCTTATGGCTTTGCCGTTTTGACTCTAATTGTTGCGTTTCTTAGAAGAAGATTGTATTTATTCATTTTGACTATTTTATTAGCGATTGGTGGAGCGGTAGGCTTAATTGATATGCATTTTTGGTTAAAAGAGTATGGAACGAATTTAGATCCTACTGCAGCAATGCATCTAGATCCTTTCGTACCGCCAATCATAGGTAAAAACCAGATTGCTAACTTCACCACTTATAGTAAGTTTGGATTAGGTGGTTATTTACTTGGTGTTGTATTTCTCATCTATGTATTTTGTCTTTGGTACGACCGAAAGAAGAAAGGTCGAAAAAAAGCTCAATCGAAAGAAGGTTGATGAGATGAAAAAAGTCGTCGTAACTTTTCTCGCAACGTTTTTAATGATTTTATTACTTACTATGAAAGCTCCAGTCGCACTAGCTAAGGCAAATGAGTTGCAACAATTAATCGATAACACTAGTAAAGGTGATACTTTACAATTAGAAGGAAAAGTGTATGAGGGTAATGTTGTAATAAAGCAACCAATTACTATAATCGGTGAAGAAGGGACAGTCATCGAAGGAGATCGTACAGGCAACGTAATAGAAATCGAAGCTGATAATGTCACATTAGATACTCTAGAAGTGCTTGGCAGTGGAATGAGTCGTGACTCTAGGGAAGAATACTCAGGTATTCGAGTGATGGGAAATAATGCGACGATACAAAATGTAAAAGTGACAGAAAGTTTTCACGGAATCTTATTAAATCGAATTGATAATACGACGATGAAAAATATGACCATTACCGGAGAGAAAACTGAAAACTTATCGCAACAAGGAAATGGAATTCATATTCTACGCTCAAGTAACAATGTTATTGAAGATAGTTTCATTTCAGGATTTCGTGATGGCGTGTATATCGAGTATTCTGATAATAACTCAGTCAATAACAATACGATGAGAGATACTAGATATGGAATGCACTATATGTATTCAGATTACAATTCCTTTGAAAACAACAAATTTGTTCATAATATTGGCGGGGCAGCAATCATGCATTCCGACTATATTACCTTGGAAAACAATGAGTTTTCTTTTAATCAAGGCTCTCGCTCGTTTGGATTATTAATTCAAACGAGTAGGGAAGTACATGCATTAAATAATGAATTCCACTTAAATCAACGAGGCTTATTAATTGAACATTCGACAGGTAACCATATCGAGTCGAACGAGTTCTTCAAAAACACAATCGGTATAGAAGTATGGGCCTCAGCAATTTCCAATGTATTTTCTAAAAATATTTTTAGCAAAAATTCAAACCAAGTTCTGACCGTTGGAAAAAATGCTGATAATAGTTGGTCAGATATGTTCGGTAACGGAAATTATTGGGACGAGCCAATGCTTGATTTAGATGAGGATGGAATTGGCGATATTCCATTTGAATACACTTCTTCTCTTGGTGATTTAATTGAAAAAAGTGACGAATTAGCATACTTATTTTTAAATAGCCCTGCTGTGCAAGTATATGAAAAAACAAATGATGTGTTAGGTAACCAAGATGTGATGGCGTTAGACGAATATCCCTTAATTTTAGAAAGAGAAAAAGATTATTCTCTGCTTATCGCCACTGTCGCAACAGCTGTCATTATTTCAGGTATATATTTCTTAATAAAAAGAAGGAAAAAAGCCCACAAGTAAAGACATCTTAGAAAGAAGGGTGATTAGAGGAAAAGATTGTACACCAAATCGTTTGAAAAAGGAGTGGAGTTAACTTATGCCTTATATTTGGAAGGAATGGTTGGAACAAGTTAGGAGCAAGGGACTTTGGTTTGGTTTAGCAATGCTAATGCTTACATCATTGTTTTTAGTCGCAGAGGCAAGAAGCTTCCCTGAAGATATGGGTTTTGAAGTTTTCCTCATGAGTTTATTCGATATGAATATGTATTTGATTCCTTTATTTGCTATGTTTTTATCGTCCTTTTCAGTGTTTCAAGAAAAGGAGTTAAAAACAAATATGATCCTATTAACTAAAAAAGAATCTTCGTTAACTTTTATTTTCAGAAAAACGATCTCGATTCAATTTACAATTATAGCGGCTTTTGTAGGGGCTTATTTAATATTAGCCTTTTTTATGATTGGCTTTTTACATTTTAAAATTATAAGTTATTTACATTTTATCGTTGGACTTATCGTGTTCTTAATTATCTTTAATCAAATTGGTATTTTCTTAGGTACGATCAGTCGTACAAAAATGCAGTTAATTAGTATTAATATTTTAACTTGGTTTTTTGTTGTGTTTTTAATAGATTTAATCTTTTTGTACGTCTTACCGGCAATTAATTTCGATAATTTACGTATCTTTTCTTGGATATACTTTTTAGATCCGATGCATACATTGCGTCTTTATTTAGAAGTTCATTTAGGTATGTTCTCTTTATCTCATATGTCGAGACTAATGGAACAGTTTGTCTTTATGGATCCGTGGATATTTTTAATTATTAACGTTCTATTGTGGCCATTAATCTTTTTTGGACTCTCAGTATTATTCGAAAAACGAGGTGGAAGCCATGATTAAAGTAGGAGGATTATTTCAAGGCTTCGGAAGAAAAGAAGTACTAAAAGGCGTTGATCTCCATGTAGAAGCGAATGAAAAATGTGCACTAGTCGGCCGTAATGGAGCAGGTAAATCGACTTTAATCCATACAATGTTAGGACTCTTATCGCATAAAAAAGGCACAATTACATTAAATGGTCATGATAATAAAAGGCATACATGGAAACAACATGTATCTTATCTGCCGGAAAAATTTTTACTTTATCCACATCTTACAGGATGGGAAAATATGATGTTTTTTGCTTCGGTTATAGGAAATGTTAACGAGAAAAAAATTGAAGAGAAATTACGGGACGTATCTCTTTGGGAAAGCCGTAATCACATCATAAGTGGTTACTCGAAAGGTATGTTGCAACGTTTGGGCTTAGCTATTATGCTATATTACGATACTGATATAATAATTTTAGATGAGCCTACTAGTGGACTGGATCCAATTGGTAGAAAGGAAATTTTGTCCATTATCAAAGGGTTAGAGAATAAAACCGTATTTATGGCTTCTCACCATATCGATGAAATAAACCAAGTTTGTACCCATGTCGCATTTTTAGAAAATGGAATCATTACTAAATATACAGTGGAAGATTTCTTAGACGTATATGAAACGATATATGTATAAGGTTCATTTCTACTCTCTTTTCAAATTTAAAATTAAGCTATTACACACTTATTTTCACCCTAGTATAAATACTATAAGATTAGCGAAAAAGGCTATGTTTCATTATGTATAAAGGAGTTGAATTAAAATGAAGCGATTAGTAAGTTTAATGATTGTAGTTAGCTTATTTCTGGCTGCTTGCGGTGGTGGAAGTTTTGATGTTTCCGTTGAGGAGCCACCTGTTTATGAAGATGGTGTAGAGTATCCTTTTGTTATTTCAGTAACTGATGGTGGAGAAGGTATTGAAGGTTTAGATATTGTGGCAACTCTTGAAATGGCACGGATGGATCATGGAATCATTGAAGTTCATTTTACTGATGCAGGTGGCGGTATTTATGAAGGGGAAGTAGCCTTACCGATGGGTGGGGAATGGATTGCTAATTTAGAAATTGATGAAGATGGTAAGGTATCGGAGGAAACGGTTGTATTTGATGTAGCTGAAAGGTGATGAGTTATGCGAATACGGTTATGGTTATTCATACTTGTATTAGTTGTTTTAATGACTGGTTGTGCAACAGATTCAGAAACAAAGGAAACGCAAAGTAATAGTTCAGATGAGGTAACGTTTAAAGAGGGCAAGGTCGTATCTGTAAAGGACAAGACCTTTTATGAAGAAGATTTAGATTTTCATACGTTAATGAATAAAATAAAGCTATTACTACAAAAAGAAGTGACCGAGGATGAAGAACAGCTTGAATATTTAGACGAACAAATTGAGTACCATGACAATATAAACGTTAACTTGCAAAGTATGATTGAGTTGTATGCAGCCGCATTGTTAGCTGAGGAGAAAAATTATTTTATCCCGGATGATAAGTTACTTAAAGAGGTAGGGAAGTATAAGGAACAAATCGATGAAGCGGATGAAGCAGTAGAAATGGTAGAAGATTTTGGTCGAGAGAAATTTAACCGCAATATTGAAGAATACGTTCGACAGACGCTTTTACGCGATCGCGTTGTCGCCGATTTAGAAGAAAATTTAAAAGAAGATAATCCAGATGCTGAAGATCGGGAGATTAATTTCTATTTAGCTAAAGAATATGACGATTTAATTGAGGATCAAATAGCTACATTAGAAATAGAGATTCATATTGAATAAATTTTATTATAATAGTAGGCAGTACAACTGTTCACTATAAGAAATAGGCTGTGGTTTCAAGGGACATAGCCTATTTCAGATACATAGGGCCTTTAAAAATGTCGATTAATCTTACATTTTTTCTTACTTACCCCGCTTATTATATAAAGATGTGCCCCACTCTTAGGTTTTAGGTGTGTTGCACATCTTTTGTTTTTCTTCTTAAGTGTACTTTCTGAATCTTTTTTAAAGAAAATTTCCCGAGCAATAACTTTCCGTTTTTTTCCGGGAACTGTTTTTTGAATTGTTTTATATGTGCAATTACTTCGTCCTTTTTGTCGATAAAGGGTGTAAGAGTGATTTTTTGTTCGTATTATTTTTGAACGAAACGGTAAATCATGTTATGAAGTTCGATATCTTTATGCCAAAGTCGATTATCAGAGCGTAATGGTACATCACCTGTTTCATATTGCAATTCGATAAGGAATGGTTTTTCTCCTTGTTGATTAAGGATTCGTTGGACAGTACCCTCTCGAGTTGGTTCGTAAAAGCCAATATTTCCTCCGGGCAAGATTAGGTCTTGTTTTGTTGCTTTAAGTTGGACGTCGAGTTCGATTTCTCCTTTTTCGCATTGGAAAATTTGTTGCCATTTATCGATTAGTGGATCCCGCTTTTGTACGGCTACACCGACGGAGGTGAGGAATGTTTTTCCGAGGGGATGTTGATTGATGGCTCCTTGTTTTTTAAGCTGGGAAAGTCGATCGTCGTCGGAATCGTCCCACTGGATCAAGAATGGCAAAGGTAAGTTAGTATTTTCCATTCCAATAAAGAGTAGTTTCCATGTCAGTAAGGAACCGTCGGGACGTTTTCGTTCGAAGGGAATTGGACCTTCCACGATTAAGCCTAGCTTGCGAAAGCGTTCAGCGTCCTTTTCGATATTGTTCGTGCGAAGGGCAATGCGACTCGTTCCGTCACGAAAATGTTCGTTAGTAAGCGTCGTCCAAAGGGAATACATTTCCTTTGGTGTATGAGTAGTAAGGTTTTTGTCAAAGGCACTAAGGATTTCGATGTAACTTAAATCAAAGTAACTTAATAGATTGTATGTGCCAAGAGATTCATGGCGCCCACCTTCGATTGTATAAATTCCTTGTTCTGCTAGTTTTGTTGCAAGTTTTTCTGGTTCGTTTGTAAAATGTACGACGTGGTCGAACATATAAGTCATGGAACTTCACCCTTTCTCTTATATAAGAGTTAAAGTTGTTTTTATTATACCAAAGCATTATTTGGCGTCTAGGGGAAATAACCTAATTTTTGTCTAAAATAATTGAAGTTGTGGTGTTGTAGTTTAGGGGTATGAATTCTACCGACGTATGGACTGTGGTTAGATGGCGAAGCTTTATTTGTTAGTAAGTTATTATCGTTTTCATTTGACTATGTCCCGATAACAAAAGGGGAAATTAGTATCCTATTTTTGGGGTTGAAAAGAATTTAGCCTAACTTTTCCCATGTTAGGGAGTAATTTTTAATAGTTTTTCCTTAGATTTAATTACGTAAGGCTAGGCATCGATCACAAAATAGATTCTTTCTTATTAGAGATGAAATTTTTGTCGTTTATTTTTATTGTTAGTCGTTGCACTTTTTTCTTGTGCATAGTACGGTAGAAACGAACCTGTGACTAAGTTAGAAGGTGAGCTTTCTCCTTTGATTAATGAGAAAACCACAATATTATAGCGTGTTTTATATAAGAGGGGTGACTTTATATGGCGTATTTTGCAGTATTTTTACAGGTGGCGGATTCAGAAGTGGCTAAGAAATATCGTGAGGATCATATTGAGTATGTGCAACGACTTTGTAAAGAAGGGAAAATTCATCTCGTCGGTAAGTTACACGGGGCGGGTGGATTGATTGTGTTTCAAGCTGAATCGAAGGAAGAGGTCGAGGAGTGGCTGCACAAAGACCCGTTTATAATTCATGGTGCTAGGACGTATGAATTGTATGAATGGGATATGCATACGGCGGCACAATATATAGCAAAGTAATCACATCGATTGAATATGTAATGAATTAGTATTAAAATTAATTATTGTCATTAGTTTGGTCATAGGAGTGGCAACTTGAATAATATAGTTAAAGGTATCATTTTAATGTTAATTTCTTCTGTCGGCTTTTCGATAATGACACTTTTTGTCAAGTTGGCCGGAGATTTACCATCGATTCAGAAGACGTTTTTTCGTAACTTAATTTCAGCGATTATTGCGTTCTTTTTTGTCATTTATAATAAGGAGCGTTTGTTTGGAAAAAAGGAAAATCAGCTCGTTTTACTAGCACGTTCGATTTTCGGTACGCTCGGAATTGTCTTTCTTTTTTATGCAATCGACAACCTTGTCATGTCGGATGCTGATATGTTAAATAAGATGAGTCCATTTTTAGTTATTATTTTCTCGGCAATATTCTTAAAGGAACGGGTAATGCCTTTTCAAATTTATACGATTGTCATTGCGTTTATCGGAATGTTGTTTATCGTAAAGCCTTCGTTTTCTGTCGAGATAGTGCCGTATATGATTGGATTTTTATCGGCGATTTTTGCAGCAGCGGCTTATACCTTTTTGCGAGTTCTCGGTAATCGGGAAAAATTTTATACCGTCGTCTTTTACTTTTCCTTTTTCTCGACGGTCGTATTGCTTCCGTTTTTAATTATGTTTTATGAACCGATGACGGGTAAGCAGTTGACCTACTTATTGCTGGCGGGACTCTTTGCGACCTTTGGCCAGTTCGGCATTACGCTTGCGTATAAATATGCTCCAGCTCGAGATATTTCAATTTTTACGTATTCGACAGTTATTTTTACGACGATTTTAAGTATTGTCTTCTTTGGAGAAGCACCAGATATTTATAGCTTTATTGGTTATATTATTATTTTAAGTGCAATGACCTATATGTTCCTTAAAGGAAGAAAAGTAGCGGAGTAATATCCAATTAATAATATAAAGGTAGTAAAAACTGGATCCCGGGCAAGTTGAGGGGTCCAGTTTTTGTTTTTTACAATAATAACTTTATTTCAATATATAACGGTGAGGCTTTGTTTTCAATAGTTTGGCTTATTGTAAACTGATTATGAGTTTCGTATACAATCTGTTGGCTTACTGTAAACGGGAAAAGATTTTATATACAGTAGGTAGGCTTCTTGTAAACAGGAAAAACTTTCGTTTACAATGAGTGGATTTGTTGTAAACGAGTTAAAGTTTCTGTATACAGTAGGTGTGTTTGCTGTAAACGG
>Ga0079226_10001889_pt1 | contig 16071 bp, 11 predicted proteins | sample Poulit2014_FD_76345 | JGI IMG/M metagenome (GOLD analysis project Ga0079226, IMG submission 76345) | Agricultural soil microbial communities from Georgia to study Nitrogen management - Poultry litter 2014 | ecosystem: Environmental > Terrestrial > Soil > Agricultural land | place: USA: Georgia...
AAGCTTCCTTCAGATTCCATATCACTATGGACACCCTTGCTTTTGGCTATGTGCTTACCGCTACAAGGTCGCACTCGGGACTTTCACCCATTAGAGTTCACCCATGCTGGGCAAACTAAAAAACTAAGGCTTTATTTCTCGCCTTAGTTTTCATTCTCATCAAGAAGCGACCGGCCCATAATCGTCACTCGGTTCGTATTTTTCAGTTGTTCTATATCTTTGGCGCCGATTCCAAACATCGTCATTTTCAATTCCAATTCGATTTGTTCCATTTTCTCCACTACATTTTCCACCGACTCGGTTGCCGCCTGAAGCAACGTGCGTGCATAGCCTATCACATCTGCTCCGATTGTGATAGCTTTTGCAGCATCGAGTCCCGTTTTCATCCCGCCGCTCGCGACGACAGGCGTCTTCGGCAGTTCGCTTTTTACGGAAACGATGCAATCTTTCGTAGGGATTCCCCAACTATTGAATGCTTCAGCAGCCGCTTTTTTAAGTGGATCTTTAGAGCGAAGTTTTTCCACTTGGCTCCATGAAGTCCCTCCGGCCCCAGCGACATCGATATAGGAAACCCCGGCATCAGCCAATTTTTTCGCTACGGTTCCGTCAATTCCGAAACCGACTTCTTTTGCGCCGATTGGCACGGGCAGCTTTTTAGCGACTTCTTCTATTTTAGGAAGCAACGTATCGAAGTTCAAATCCCCGCCATCTTGCACGACTTCCTGCAAACTGTTCAAATGCAGGACGAGCGAATCCGCCTCTGTCATATCGATGATTCGCTGGCATTCTTCCGTTCCATAGCCGTAATTGAGCTGGACTGCACCCAAATTGGCAATCAACGGAACTGATTTGGCATGTTTGCGAATCAAGAATGAATCTTCATGCGCTTTGCTCTCCAAAAGCGCTCTTGTAGAGCCAAGCGCGATAGCCCAACCTTTCTCCTCGCTCGCCGTCGCTAAATTGATATTGATCTTCGAGGCCAATTCCGAACCGCCGGTCATCGAGCTGACTAAAAACGGCGCCTGCAGTTGTTTATTTAAAAAGGTTGTCTTTAGCTGGATAGCATTGAAATCGATTTCGGGAAGCGCATTATGTATAAATGAAATGCCTTCCAATCCTGTCGTTTTGTTGACGCCTTCCACTTGATTTGTCAAACATAATCTGATATGTTCCGTTTTTCTGACATTTATGTCTGTCTCCATTCCAGCACATCCCTTAACGTAATATCTATCATGATTCTTTATAAATAGTGTACTTACTTCACCTATATAATGAAAGGAATTTGATGTTTACATTTTTTCTCTGCTTTCTATTCCGAGATTTCATATCGAGAAACAAAACCGAAAAGGCTAATATCCTATTTCGCCCTTCTCTTTTTGGTGAATTTGGACTATAATGAGAAGAAGTTCATCGGAGTAAAGGCTTATTTTTCTCGTCTGTTTCATGCTGCAATGATGCTTTTTTATAATAAGTCTTAAGCAATGGAGGCATTAATATCTATGAAAAGCAAATTAATCAGTTTTTTAAAAATATTTCGTTTCAAGAAAAAACCAAAGTCGAATAAACCTTCTGTTTTTCGAAATATGCCGATCGGCTATAAATATTTATCGGTATTCCTTATTTCGATTGCGCTCTTTATCGTAGCGACAGCCGTTGTGTTTTTCCAATTGGACACGGCAAAGCAAGATGTAGAGAACATTATCCAAAAAAGCGAGTTGACCAACGACATGGCGCAACTCGCGCTGTACATAGAACAGCAAGATTCCCTTATTTCCAACTACGTCATCGTTGGAAGCGTTCGCTATATTGATGAATTCAATGAAATAAACGACCGGCTTGAAGGCGTTATTGAAAATTTGGAAAACGAATTCAAAGGCGATGGAGAAAACGAATTTTTATTCGAACGAGTGAAAGAAAACAACGAAAAGATAACCAATCTCTTTTTGAATCAAATAGCCGGCAAAGACAATTTGGCTGAAGATAAATTGATCTATGCAAGAATTCAAGTCGGCACGCATAAAACATCGAGCGTTGCCCTTTTGAACCGAATCATTGAAGAGGTGAACGACGAACAAGCGGCGGCCACCGCGAATGTAAGCAGCAGCATGGACAAAAGCACAACCTTCTTGATTGTTGTAAACGCCATCAGCATCATGATCGGTCTTGCCATCATGATGGTCATCAGCAGAATGATTTCTTCTCATTTGAAAAATATCGTCTCTGCCACGACAGAAATCGCTGAAGGCAATTTAGCTGTAGACGAAATGGGCTATAGAGGAAAAGATGAAATCGGCCAGCTTACGAATGCGGTGAACACGTTAAGCAAAAATATGAGCAATATCTTGCATAAAGTTGCCGAGGCATCGAAGTCCGTTTCTACGAGCAGCGAATCCCTTACATTGTCCGCCCGAGAAGTGAAAGAAGGAAGCGAGCAAATGGTTGTGACGATGGAAGAGCTCGCATCAGGTTCAGAAACACAAGCGAACAGCGCATCCGATTTATCGGAACAAATGAAGCAATTCGTCGATTCAGTCCAAGAATCGCAACAAGAAGGGCAAGAAATAGCGACTTTTTCCGAAAAAGCGTTGACGCTCACCTCGGATGGCTCCAGCTTGATGCGCCAATCCGTGGAACAAATGAATAAGATTGACAATATCGTTTCCGAGGCAGTCGATAAAGTCCAAGGTCTCGATAAGCAATCTGATGAAATCTCTCAATTGGTTCAAGTTGTAAAAGATATTGCCGACCAGACAAACTTGCTAGCGTTGAATGCAGCTATAGAAGCAGCGCGGGCGGGCGAACATGGGCGCGGATTTGCGGTCGTTGCAGATGAAGTGAGAAAATTGGCCGAACAAGTGACAAGTTCCGTGACTGAAATCACAACTATTGTGGAGAACATTCAATCGGAAACATACGAAGTTGTGACATCATTGAACGACGGCTATTCAGAAGTGAAAGAAGGAATTGACCAAATCGAAAAAACAGGCGAGAGCTTCGAGACCATCGATGATTCCATCTCAGGGATGGCTAAAAGCATTACACAAGTCGCCGACAGGCTGAAACAAATAGCTGAAAATAGCGAACGGATGAATCATTTGATTGAAGACATTGCGGCGGTATCGGAAGAGGCTGCTGCAGGCGTCGAGGAAACTTCCGCCTCTACCCAGCAAACGTCAAGCTCGATGGATGAAATTTCCCGCAATGCCGATGAGTTGGCGGAACTTGCTGAGCAATTGAGACAAGAAATCACGGTGTTCCGACTGTAATCGGACGACAAATTGCAATATATAATATTTTTTGAAAATTGTATTGACACCCTAATTCGGTCACGTTATAATTACATATAATCAAATACGATTTTTGCGATGATTGGAAATAGTAGAAGGTGAAACAATCTTGCAGGGAGCCGGTGGCTAGTGCGAATCGGCAGTTGTTTGCCTTTGAACTCGTCCAAGAGCTACGCCGTGAACATATAAGTAACGGTCGTCGGGTTCTGCCGTTATACGGATAGATGGTGATTGCCATCGAATTTGAGTTGAATCATTAGCATCTATTTTGATGCTTTGATTAATTAGAGTGGTACCGCGAGCCTTTAACCTCGCCTCTATACAGCAGTATAGAGGCGAGGTTTTTTAATTTATCAAATAAAAAATTTTAAAAAGGAGTGCATCACGATGTCTAGAAAAATTTGGGTGTTCGATACAACGTTGCGCGATGGCGAGCAAGTTCCGGGGGCTAAGCTCAATCTATATGAAAAATTGGAAGTCGCGCATCAGCTGAAGCGTCTGCAAGTCGACATCATTGAAGCCGGTTTTCCCGCATCTTCTGAAGGAGATTTCAATGCTGTAAAAGAAATAGCGACAAAAGTCGGAAATACAGGTGATATTATGATCACCGCTTTGGCAAGAGCGGTGAAGGAAGATATCGATGCTGTCTACCATAGTATAAAACATGCGGAAAAGCCGCTCATCCATATGGTGCTCGGCACATCCGATATCCATGTCGAAAAGAAGTTCAATAAATCAAAGAACCAAATTCTTGATATTGGAGTGGAGGCTGTCAAATACGCCAAAACGCTTCTGCCCGATGTTCAATATTCGACAGAGGATGCATCCCGTTCCGACTTTGAATACTTATGGTCTACAATCGAAGCAGTCGTAAAAGCGGGGGCGACGATGATCAACGTTCCCGACACGGTAGGATTTGCAGAGCCGGAGGAGTTCGGCGAACTGATCTATAAGCTGAATGACCGTTTGAAAAACTTAAATGACGAAGTGTTGCTAAGCGTTCACTGCCATAATGATTTAGGAATGGCAACCGCAAATACACTTGCCGCTATTAAAAATGGCGCCGATAAAGTGGAATGCACGATAAACGGCATCGGAGAGCGGGCGGGAAATGCAGCGTTGGAAGAAGTAGTCATGGCGCTTGAGACGAGAAATCCGGTCTATGGCGCCCGCACCAATATCAAAACAACAGAAATTATGGACACATCCCGCCTTGTCAGCAGTTTAATGGGATTGGAAGTCCAGGTAAACAAGGCAATCACAGGCGATAATGCTTTTGCGCATTCGTCAGGAATCCATCAAGACGGACTATTGAAATCGAGAGATGCCTATGAAATCATCAACCCTGCAGAAATCGGTTTGGAAGATATGGAACTCATATTGACTGCCCGTTCGGGACGTCATGCAGTGAAAGACACACTGAATAGACTCGGATTCACCCAATTGAATGAAGCAGAATTCGAAGCTATTTTCACTGATTTTCTATCGCTTGCCGATCAGAAAAAAGAGATTTATAATCATGACCTCTATGTCATTGTCAAAAACTATTTTGCAAAACATCATGCGGACAAAACAGAAATTGCGGATTATGCCGATAATTTCTATGAACTGGTCGATTTGCAAGTGATCAGCAATACTATCTTCCCTTCAGCCAGCGTCAAAATTAAAAAAGGGGATGATATATTGCATGGCAGCGCAGTCGGCACTGGGCCAATCGATGCTTTATATACAGCTATTATCGATATTGTCGGCTTAGACATGAACTTGCTTGAATATAATATAAGCAGCGCTTCCCGCGGAAAAGAAGCATTAGGAAAAGTGAAGGTTGTTGTTGAATTCAATGGAGAAAAATACAATGCCAATGCAGCAGATACGGATGTAATTAAGGCAAGCGCTTTAGCTTATATCAATGTAATCAATAATATTATCGTCGAAAATTTATTGGCAGTATCATAAACAAATAATAAGGGGAACTTCAATTTCGCAAGTTCCCCTTTTCATTTCGAACAGATTCATTTTATAGTTGCTGCATCGGTTTATTTCGAAAGCGGCTGTTTGATCAAGTCTCTTCGCAATTGGTGCTTTAGCACTTTTCCGTTGCCGTTCTTTGGCAAATGTTCGACAAATTCGATTTTGCTTGGCACTTTGAAATGCGCCAGTCTAGAACGTGCATATTCAATTAACGAAGCTTCAGTCGTTTGGCCAAAACCTTCTCGTTTCACTGCTACTGCTAAGGGCGTCTCTCCCCATTTTTCATGCGGCGCAGCTATAACTGCCACTTCTTTAATAGCAGGATGATCATAGAAAACGCTTTCTATTTCTAATGAAGAAATATTTTCCCCTCCGCTGATGATAACGTCTTTTTTACGGTCTACAATAGCGATATTGTGATCGGGATAAACAACAGCTAAATCGCCTGTGTAAAGCCAGCCATCGCGAATAGCCTCTTGTGTAGCTTCAGGATCTTTCCAATATCCTTTCATGACCCCATTTCCCCTTACGATTATTTCTCCGATTTCCTTTCCATCCCGCTTCACTTCAAAACCGATGTCATTAACGACCTTCACTTCTGAGCCAATCAATTCGTACCCTGTTTTAGCTTTCAATTGAAATTGTTTTTCTTCTGGCACATCCAATTGCGTGTCGCGAATGTCTGAATACGTGATTAATGGAGACGTTTCTGTCATCCCGTAGACTTGAACAAACTTCCAATTCAACTCCGTTTCAACACGCTTAATAAAAGCTAATGGCGGAGCCGCTCCCGCAACGAAAATTCGTATCGGTCGCTTTTGCTTCGGCACCTCATTTTTTTCGGCATACTCCAGAATGCTATTTAAAACGGTAGGAGCCATATGCATTGCCGTGACACCATGTTTATCAATTTTATCAAAAATCAATTCCGGGCGGACTTTATGTAAACAAACATGTGTCGCTCCATTAGCTGTATAGTAAAATGGCGAACCCCAACCATTTACATGAAACATTGGCAACACGTGCAACAGAACATCGCAGTCGGAAACTTGCAAATGGTGCATCGAACTCAATGCATGCAAATAATTATTGCGATGTGTGAGCATTACGCCTTTTGGATCGCCTGTTGTGCCGCTTGTATACAGCAATGTCGCCACATCATTTTCATCGATATGATCATAGGCCATATTCTCCTTGCTATAGAAATGAAGGAAGCGGTTATACGGAATAACGTCCGATCCTTCTGCTATCTCGCCATTGCTTATAATCGATTCCACTGTCGTTAAACGGTCTTTGATGAGAAGGATATTTTCAAGAAACTGCTCATCGACATATAGCACTTTTGCTCCGCTATGATTAAGAATATAAACAAAATCTTCCGAACTTAATCTAGTATTCAACGGCACGATTACAGCCCCGACCTGTAAAACTCCATAGAAACCTTCTAACATTTCAGGTGTGTTATTCGATAAATATGCTACTCGATCCCCTTTTTGCACCCCCAATTCGATTAATCCATGCGACAATCGATTCACTCTGCTATTTACTTCCTCATATGTTAAACTCGTTTCATTTCCAATCACCGCTTTCTTTTCGCCATAGAGCTTGACAGCCCTTTTTAAAAACTGAGGCAATAGCAACGGAAAGTTCAAAGTTCATTCCTCCTTAAAAATTTCTATGACTATCTCTTCGTTCATGCACATGGTTGTTTTCTGACTTTTCCAAAGTTGCTTTCTATTGAAAGCCCTTTCATATTATTTTACATACTTTTTCTAAAGAAGGTATGGGATCAAATACAAAGAAACTTTGACTGTTTGTGTTGAAGCACAAATAGAAATCATTTATAATGACTAGATAAAAGTTTAAACGGAGTGGTAACATGAAGTCTCACATGAAACTGCAATTAGGTTCATCGTTATTTCGTGATTTGCAATATGCTGCCATTCATCCAAATAAACGAAACTATTTTATTTTTCGTGCATTCAACAAATATCTTGCAATGACAGAATCTTCCGGGGTTGCGCTGATTCGTTTTTCAGCCGGTTATGAAAGCGCTTATAAACTTGCTTATTGTGGTCCGGAACAAGCGGAAATGGAGAAGTGGCTGCAAGAGCGAATAGTAAAAACAGCAGATGCAACCATTGGCAATATCAATGGAGCGCCCTCTGTTTTCTCCAATGCGAGAATGCAATTTCTTCCTTTCAACAATGGGCTGCTCATTATTTGGCACCGTAAACAGTTAGATATATTCGATGAACATCATAAAGTTTTATTAGATTATTTGGAAGCGATTTCATATGTGGAGAAAAATGAGCAGCTCCACTTCTATGACCAGGAAAAACCCTTTGAACCGGAGTTATCCAAGCTTATCCAACAAAAAGAACAAGATGGCATCACCGAACTATTAGCTTTAACGAAAACAATCGGCGATTGTGATTTTGTCTTTTGGGGAGATACCAATTCCAACTATATTGAAGTCGAGGCACACCTTGGATCGCAAGCAGACGGATTTGGATTTCAATTGCCTGTCGGTCAAGGGCTCGGCGGCAATGCAGCCCAAAATAAAAGTTTATTGCAAGCAAATGATTATAAAAACTGTGCATACCGCTATCAAGAAGTGAGCAGAACAGTGGATAAAGAAGACGTAAGAACAGTGCTCGCCCTTCCTATTAAAGACGATGAAGCAAATGCAAGCGGAATTCTTTATGCAAGCAATCGAAAAGTGAAGCCATTTTCCTTGAAAACAAAATTCCTGTTGCTTCGTCTTGGCCAAAGTATCGAACCACTGACAAAACGGAAGGAATTAAAGCGATTCTTTACAGAAAATCGTTACTGGAAATATATCAAGCAGAAAAAGGCAGAACTGAGGAATATCATTCAACAAGAAAAGCAAATCGCTAAATTGGAAGCATGGTTGGAAGACTTTTTAAAAGGCAGTGTCATGGTCGTTGACGAAAAGAGGCATCAATACGCGAATCGGACAACAAAAAAGTCGCCAAAAAATCGGCAACCGTTAGTATTTCCGCTTAAAAACAGTCATCTCGATTATGGAGAACTATTCATTTGGACAGATATGAAGTTGCCTCCTGAAGGTTGGTCCGATTTCATCGATGATATAATCAATGGCATTTATATTATTATGGAACGCAATAAAAGAATTAATCATGCAATTGAACTGGAACGTTCCCAATGGATTACCAGTTTAATAGACCAGGAACAAGCGTCAGACGTGACGACCCAGTATAAAAAAGGCATTCAATTAGGAGTTCCTCTTGATTGCGGTGAAGTATGGACAATTTATTGGGACACGAACGATAAACAGATCTCTTCCTCAGAGAGAATGAAAATAGAAGAAGTTGTTTTAAAATCGGCGAAATGCCCTTTGATTTTTTCAGGGAAAATGGGCTTTATTTTATTTGATAAACCACGCCCATGCCAACCGGAAAAATTAAGAGACCAGTTATTAGAAGTGTTTCCCGTCACAACTTGGATTGTCCACAGCGCTGCTTATTCATCCTTTCAAACATTGCAACATATCTTAAAGCAAATACAAAGACTGCTTAAAAGCGTTACGATGTATGAACAAAAAAAATATGTATTGGAATTCAATGATTTCGGTCTTGATTATTTATTAACGAATCCAAAGTTGTCCGATGACTTATCTAAATTTGCCTATAAAGTGCTGCAGCCCATTATTAGGCATGATAAGGAAAATGAATCCCAACTCACTAAAACATTAGCGCTCTACCTTGTTTATCAATCACCTACTCAAGTTGCAAAAAAATTGTACATTCACATAAATACTGTCCATTATCGTGTGAATCGTGCAAAAGAATTATTAGAGCTGGACCTAGACAAGCTAGGGACTGATATAGCCTTGAGATTGGCTGCTTATACGTGGCTCTACAACCAACGATTCACATTATAATAAAGGAAGTTCAAACTTGAAAATCGCCCCCTGTCAAGCAGGCAGTGGAAATAATGTAAAAGGCGGCCGTAGCTCTAAATTCCAACGGGCTAAGGCCGTTTAGCCTTTCTAGCAATCGTCGCATTTGCAGAAGTGCATATATTCATTTATTGCTTTATCGTTCGTTCTTATCTTGCGATGAACTAAAAGGGGAGCAAATCACTTTTAGAATGATGCACTTTTCCAAGTCTAAAAGAATAATAAACCTATTGCAATCGGGAAGAAACTGTAAATTAAGATAATGACACAAAAGCCCATAATATCTCTCACTCTTAAACCAGCAATGGCAAGGAGCGGCAATGCCCAGAACGGCTGAATCATATTCGTCCAAGCATCTCCCCATGCGACAGCCATCGCCGTTTTGGCCGTATCAACTCCTATTTCGATACCTGCAGGAATCATGATAGGCCCTTGCACTGCCCACTGTCCTCCGCCTGAAGGCACAAAGAAATTAACTAAGCCTGCACTTAAAAAAGTAAATAAAGGATACGTGAATTCATTTGAAATGCCGATAAACCATAGAGACATCTGCTCCGATAAGCCTGAAGCAACCATCATTCCCATTATCCCTGCATAAAACGGAAACTGAACGATGATTCCGCCGACATTTTTGACGGCATTATTGACACTATGCAAAAAGCGTCTTGGCGTTCGGTGCAGCAAAATCCCTAAAAACAACATGATCAAGTTCACCAAGTTGATATTTAAATCAAATCCATTTGTCGCAAAATGATAAATGATAAATGCAAGCCCTAAAAGCCCTATCAATATCGAAATAATCTGGCTGTTTTCCAGCCGATCGGAAGGTGTTAATTCTTTCGTCGTATCCTCTTCTTCAAATTCATCTTCAAAATTATTGTTTTCCCAGTCTGCCGGATTCGTTATTTCCAGTCCTTCTCTTGATTTCATTAATATCCGATTCAAAAATGGCAATGTTATCAATAATACAAAAATAATAAATAAGTTAAAGCTGCTGAAGATTGTTTCTGTCACCGGAATAATGCCGATTGTATCTTCCAAGAAATGTTCCGGAGTTGCAATCAAAAGTGGAATGGATGCCGATAGCCCCCCATGCCAAAGCAAAAATCCGCTATATGCACTCGCGACGAGCAAACGATAATCGACGGAAGGAACCCGCTTCACGACTTGGATTGCAAGCAATGCCCCAACTACTAGTCCAAATCCATAGTTGATCAAGGAAGCAATGGCCGCCACAAAGGTGACAAGCAATATTGCTTGGCCAGGCGAGTTTGCCAACCGGCTCATTTTCTCTAACCCTTTTTTTACAAGCGGCGTATTTGCCAGCACATACCCTGTCACAACAATAAGGGCCATCTGCATAGCAAAATCGAGCAAATCCCAAAAACCGGTTCCCCAGTACTTCACCATCTGAATAGGCGAGCTAGCTGTCATCAAGATGCCCATGACAAAAACAACTAAAGTCAAGATAACCGCAAATAAAAATGCATCCGGCAAATATCGTTGTACGATACGGTCAAAAAAATTAGTGATAGTTCTCATAATCCTCCCCCTTTGTTATAGCCACACTGCATTAAGCGCTTACATTAATTGTTTATTATATATTCAGATTAGACAAGTTTTATGCTTATTTATCAAGATGGGAAAATATCCAGCTAGTTTTTTCCAACTTTCGTCGAACGATGAGGTCTTCGTTAAAAATAAATTAATTAACGAACGATAGAAAGGATTTTGGCAAGCACAACTTAAAGAGCCTGCCTTAAAATGCTAATCCTCTCCCTTAACCACTTCATTGCTGTCATCTTCGATCCACTCGCTAAAGCCGCCCGGAAATAACTTCACATTTTGAAATCCGGCTTCTTTCAAGGCAACGGCATTCATGCACGCAGAATTGCCCGATCCGCATGACACTACGATTTCATCGGTATCCCTTAAGTCTGAAAAAATTCTTTTTAGCTTTGCTTCTGTTTTCCATCTGCCTTCGCGATTGAACACTTGTTTTGCGTGATAGTTCTTGGCGCCCGGAATATGACCAGCCTTCTTATATTTTGGCTCGTTTCGGCCTATGTATCTATCACGCGACCGCGAGTCGATGAGGGCGGAATTTTCCTCATTCAATTTCCTTTTCATCTCGTCGATATCGACGACCAATTCTTTTTTTAGCTTCGCTTTATATGTCGTCGGAATCGTGGTCGGTATGTTCTCGGTCACCTCGTATCCCGCTTCTATCCACGCTCTAAACCCACCATCAAGCACATAAGCGGCTTCATGCCCCAAATAATGTAACACAAACCAACTTTTCGATGCCGCTCGGTGGTTGCTATCATCATAGAGCACAACCGGCGTGTTTCGGTCGATTCCCAATGAGCCGAGTTTATCAGCCAGTTTATCCGCTTCAGGCATAAATCCATTTTGTCCCGCAACATCCTTTTCCATATCCAAATAAAGAGCGCCAGGCAAATGGCTATGTTCGTATGCCGCTTTCCCTGTTTCAAATTCCCCGCCCTTTGTGCGGACATCGATAATAGCTACATTGTCATTTTCAATTTTTTCTTTCAACTCTTGCGCATTTATAATAATCGACATACAAAATCCCTTCTTTCCTCTTTCAATTTCCAAATAAAAAGCAATTTGCCGTATGGTCGTTCACCAATCCGACCGCTTGCATGAAAGAATAGCAAATGACAGGACCTGCGAAGGAAAAGCCTCGCTTGCGGAGCTCTTTGCTCAATCTTTCGGACTCTTTCGTGGATGCCGGCACTTCTTCATCGGTTTCAAAATGGTTTACAATCCGTTTCTCTCCGACGAAATTCCATAAAAAGTCGTGAAAACTGCCGTATTCTTCTTGAATGTTTAAAAAAGCTTTTGCGTTGTTGATGGTCGATTCGATTTTCAACCTATTCCGAATGATTCCTTCATTATTCAACAGTTCTTGCTTTTTCGCATCCGTATAGCGAGAAATGATTTCGGGATCGAACAAATCGAATGCTTCCCGATAATTTTCTCTCCTTTTCAAAATAGTTATCCAACTAAGGCCTGCTTGCGCTCCTTCCAATGTAAGCATCTCAAATAAATAATGATCATTGTTGAACCGAGAGAAATCGCCCCATTCTTCATCATGATACTGTATATAAACCGGATCTTCTGTCACCCATCCGCAACGTTTTTTCTCCATCCCTATTCCTCGCTCGTTTCGACCGGATTTTCTTCATATGAAATCCAATCGCTGAAACTTCCCGGATATAGCTTCACATTTTCATAGCCGGCCATCTTCAGCGCAATGATATTAGGGCATGCAGAAATTCCAGAGCCGCAAGATACGATGATTTCATCTGCGTTTCTCAATTGCTCAAATCGTTCCTGCAGCAAAATATCGCTTTTCCATTTTCCATCTGCATCGAATACGTCTTTATAAAAGTAATTTTTGGCTCCGGGGATATGGCCTGCTTTATCGTAGAGCGGCTCCGTCTTGCCTAGATAGCGTTCTTTCGCTCTAGAATCGATGAGCACGCTTCTCTTGGGGTCCCGGTGTTTCACTCCATCGATATCGACGACGTCTTCTCGGCGCAAACGCGGCATAAATTGTTTGCTCCTTCTCTTTGGGACCGCCTTCGTTATCTCGCATCCCGCCTCCTTCCAAGCGTTAAACCCTCCATCAAGCACGTAAGCCTCTTCATGCCCCATATAATATAAGAGCCACCACGCCCTTGCTGCGAACATATCGTTACCGTCATCATAAAAGATAACAGTCGTACGGTGATCGATTCCGATAGCTCCAAATTTTGCCGCCAACTGGCTGACGTCCGGCAACGGGTGATTTCCGCCATGCTTTTTCACTTCGCCAGATAAGTCCTTTTCAAGATGCAAAAAGAACGCACCGGGAATATGGCCTTCGTTATATGCATCGTGCCCTAAGTCCGGATTTTGCAAATTGGAGCGGACATCGATGACTGCTATACGTTCTGTTTGGAGTTTTTTTTGTAAGGTTTCCGCCGTCATTACATAATTCATGCCCACCTAGGCCTCCTTTAAAGTTGCACTTTCCATTAGTTTACCATACCATTTTTTAATAAGGTAAAACTTATGAACGAAAGGAGAAGATGATGATTGCAAGACAAACTGCAAGAACGATTGATTCGCTACGCCAAAATAGACACACAGTCTGATGAACGGAAAGAGACGACTCCCACGACGGAGGGCCAATTGGAATTGGCGCGCTTGCTTGTCGACGAGTTGCATCAAATCAGCATGGAAGAAGTCGACATGGATGAAAATGGGTATGTCATGGCAACATTGCCGTCCAATAGCTCAAAAATGGTGCCGACCATCGGATTTCTTGCGCATTTGGACACTGCAACAGATTTCACAGGAAAAAATGTCAAGCCGAAAATTTGGCGCGATTATGACGGGAATGATCTATTGCTCAATGAAACGTCTGACATAGTCATGTCCAAAAAAGAACACCCTGAACTCCTGAACTATATCGGACATACACTCATCACAACCGACGGCACGACTTTGCTTGGCGCCGACAATAAAGCAGGCATCGCCGAAATCATGACGGCGATGGAATATTTGATCGAAAATCCGAACATAAAGCATGGGGACATACGAATCGCTTTTACACCGGATGAAGAAATTGGCCGTGGACCGCATAAATTTGATGTAGAAAAATTCAACGCCGATTTTGCCTATACAATCGATGGCGGGCCGCTCGGAGAATTGCAATACGAAAGTTTCAACGCCGCGGCTGCTAAACTTGTTTTCAAAGGGAACAATGTCCATCCAGGGACAGCGAAGGGAAAAATGGTTCATTCGGCAAAACTTGCCAATGAATTCATGAATCTTTTGCCCGAACGAGAGGCGCCGGAGCATACGGAAGGATATGAAGGGTTCTACCACCTCATTTCTATCGAAGGTTCAGTGGAAGAAACTGAAATCTATTATATCATCCGCGATTTTGACAAGGGGAAGTTCGCCGAAAGAAAAAAATTGATTCAAAACATTGTTTCTGAGTTCAAAGAAAAATATGGAGGCCATTGCATTGAATTAGAGATAACAGACCAATATTATAATATGCGAGAAAAGATTGAACCCATAAAAGAAATTGTCGAAATCGCGAAGCAAGCGATAAGTTCGCTTGGCATCGAACCGGTCATTGAACCAATTCGGGGCGGCACCGACGGATCGCAACTTTCATACATGGGCCTTCCTACGCCAAATATATTTTCCGGCGGAGAAAATTATCATGGCAAATATGAATTTATTTCCGTCGACAATATGGAAAAAGCAGTTCAAGTGATTGTGAAGATTTGCGAATTATTCGAAGCAGAAGCTTAGGACTTCTGAGCCGTCCATTATCAATTGCTTTCTATATCGATTTTGTGAGAAAATAACTATCGATATGGGGGATAAAACATGAAAAAAAGATGGGGGCCGCTTCTGCTATCTTCAACTATCTTATTGATTGCTACCGGATGCAGTGCAGAAACGGAAAAAGAAACATTTCAACCAGATGAAGAAGGAACAGAAACAACTTTAGAAGAAAACGCGCCACTCGCTTTGCCGCAACATTTATTGCAAAAAGGGGATCAAAACGAGGATGTACTCGCTTTGCAGCAAGCGCTCCAAAAGATTGGTTACCCGGTGGAAGCCTCCGGCACATACGATGCGCTAACGACTTGGGCGATAACGGACATTCAGCTGCAGCACGAGGACTTGTTGGCCTCCGGCGTCTATGATCGAGAAGTGAAAGAAAAAATCGAACAAGGGTTGGATGATGCTACACATATTGCTGTGGCAAACGAGTTGGAAAAACCTGCATATCCAGATGAGTTTGTCGAAATCGTCGAAAATCCGTATGATATTTTAGTGCTCGTGAATAAAAACTATGCGCTTCCTGACGATTATGAGCCAACCGACTTAGTCGTCCCTGACGTGCGCTTCCCATTTGATGAAGATGACCCGAAAAAACAGTTACGGAAAGAAGCCGCAGACGCGCTCGAAGAGTTGTTTTCAAATGCCGATGAAGCGGGGATAGCCTTATTCGCCCAACCCGGTTACCGCTCTTACGATAGACAAGAAGCTATCTTTGCATCCAATGTGGATCAGCACGGAGAAGAGCATGCGAATACATATAGCGCTAGAGCCGGGGAGAGCGAGCATCAAACAGGGCTAGTGATGGACGTCACTTCTGAGAAAATCGGTTTTGATTTGACGACCGAATTCGGGGAGACAGACGAAGGCAAATGGATCAAGGAACATGCGCACGATTATGGATTCATCATCCGCTATCCGGAAGGCAAGGAAAATATTACACAATATCAATACGAGCCTTGGCATCTGCGCTATGTCGGCAAAAGAGCTGCTAAGGAAATCACAGAAAACAATTTGACATTGGAAGAATATTTAGGGGCGGATTAAGAAGAAGGGGATGGGACAAAAGTATTGAAGTCCTAGAGAAACCCGAACGATGATTCAAATTTCTTCCATTATAATTTGTATTAGCTCGGATTGTTCTTCTCTCTGTTTTTATATACTTTGTTGTTAATTATCCATAAACTGCGACGTAACATAGGGTAGTGATTTTCTTACCGCAGCGGAAATCAACCCAGCGCATACGTCGCAGTTTATATCAACTGCGCATGAAGATCCAACCGTAGAAAAAGTGACATTCTAAACTTTCTATCCTGGAATCGTTCATCTTTAGAGTGGAATGTTTTGTTATGCCCTAGCCCCTTTTTTCTATTATCCGATAACCGACTGAATGAAATGCATCGGAGAATTTTCGTAAAATGACAAATAGTGCATCGGATGTTTTTTCGGAAACAATTCTTTCCTTATTTCTTTCGGGCTCAGCCCTTTATT
>Ga0079226_10001890_pt1 | contig 16068 bp, 18 predicted proteins | sample Poulit2014_FD_76345 | JGI IMG/M metagenome (GOLD analysis project Ga0079226, IMG submission 76345) | Agricultural soil microbial communities from Georgia to study Nitrogen management - Poultry litter 2014 | ecosystem: Environmental > Terrestrial > Soil > Agricultural land | place: USA: Georgia...
ATCAAATCAGCAAAATTCAGATGAATGGATTATCATAAAGGACTCCCAGGATATTGATGTCACAACTACCGACAGGCAGGCCGCTTTCTCTCTACAGCTTGGTATTGAAGCAGCGATTGGAGCCGTTATTAATATTTCTATTGGGAACGGATCACAATCAGATAGCGTAACACAAGGCATCAGACAAATGGTCAGCACACGACAAGGGAACTGCCAAAAAACAATTGTTGAACAGTCAAGGGATATTGAAATCACCACAAGGGATACTGACGTAGCTGTTAATATACAATTGTTATTCCAGATTCTCGCTGCGATTGTTGCCAGCCTGGATATTCTGTAATGGTCTTAAAGGAATTCCCGGGGATGAGGAGTAAACCAAATGAAGCGGAGACACTTCATCCCCTTCTCCCCGGAGGTCTGTATTACAAGTCCTATTTTGGTTATCTGACAGATAGGACAAGAGCACAAAATATCAATAACGAAAGGAATGAATGAAATGGTTAACCTGACAAATCGTCAACGGGGCCTGCTGCGTCTGGCCAATCAGTTATCCCAAAACTTAGTTACTGATAATACGGATAACGGTTTGAATCACAACTTTTCAGTTGATTTGCCGGGCGTCGACTTCGATGCTGGATTCAATTTAGATTTCGGTACAGATGATGGAACAGATACACCCGTTGACCCTTCGCCTTCCACGCCTGAAACGCTAAGAGATGTATTGCTGGAATTACAGAATGAGCAAGTGGAGGTTACGACGCCATTTGGTCCGGTAACAGGGACGGTCATTTCAGTGCAGAATGACTATGTTGTACTGGTTGAAGCCGATGGGTCTCAAATTCTTGTCCCTATAGAGAGCATTGAATTGGTCAGTGAATTATAAAGGAGGGATTCAGATGTTCCAAGATACGTTTGCAGCTGAGCTGGCCACACGCATTGGATCAAGGGTTGAAGTAGCTACTGATAGCAATTTGATAGAAGGTATTCTCTCCACCGTTACCACAGATTTAGTTCTCGTTGTAGAGATTGACAGCGGTTATGGGGAAAACACCACACTATACCTGTCAATAGATGCTATCAATTTCGTCCGTTTTCCTGCTGCAGCCGCTTAGGACAAATATTCGAGAAGACCCTGGCTTATTAGAAGCCGGGGTCTTTTCAGTTAAATGAATTTGGAGGTTGGGGAACAATAGGTGGGAACGGTCATTACTCTCTTTTAATTAAGTGATTTTAAGAAATTATTCCAGCCGCCAAGGTTTTGCTTCGTAATGCTTTCTTTATGTTCCCTGACATTGTAGACGGTGAAATCCTGATACTCAAACCGGTAACGGCTTATTAACCGGATTAATACACTGACATCTTCGTAAAGCCTGCCGTCTGCAAAATCGATAACCGGAAAGCCGCCTTCTTTTTTTAACGAAGACGTGCGATAGACACGCGGTCCAAGCGGAAAACGGTATGATAAAAGATTTTTCCTCCCCTTAATAGATCTTCCTTTGGCAATTCCTTTAAACACGACGTCTTTTTCTAATTGTTTCCATTTTCTTAGATTGCCGTACAACACAGACACATCATCCGGAAGACCTGCAAGATGTTTTTTGATGACGGAAACAGCATCAGGATCAAGCCAGTCATCAGCATCAAGCTCCAATATAAAATCGGACGTAACGTGCGGCAATAGTGCGTTTAAGGCCCTTGCCTTTCCCCCGTTCTCTTTACTTAACACCTGTACCCTTGAGTTACCACGATACCGCCTCAGCCGCTGCCACGTATCATCAGTTGAGCCATCGTCCATGATCAGTAACTGCTCCGCCTGTTCTTTTTGCATTAGACAGCTGGCCGCAGCCGTTTGGACATATGCCTCCATATTGTAACAGGCCATGATGATCGAAAGGCTGGGGTGATTGGTATTCGTTTTTTTCAGTTGGTATTTTTCGATAAACTTTTGCCTTTCAGATGTGTTCCTGGAGCTATTATTCCTCGTCTGCTTAACTAAACCTTCCTTAAACCTTTTCGCGGAATCTTCCATCCGGGAAAGCCAGGCAGGTAAAAGTGCTTCTTTGAATGGCAGCTCAGAAGAAGTTAGCAAGAATTGCTGTTTCAGAAATGACGTGCGAATGAGTAGAGGCATCCGAATTGTCATATCCCTATTATGTTTAAAGGTTCCTAAAACAGACTGGTTCCTGGCAAGATGCAGGGAATAGGGCGTAATTTTAGCTGAAAGATAATCATTGCCGCTCAGCAATAACACATGAGTGGTATCAATCGTATTGATTGTATCTTGCAATATGTCTCCTTCATTCTTATCCTCAATCGTCAAAAACTGAACCTTCTTAGACCAATCAACTTCAGGAATTCGCTTTAAAGCGCTCCCCCCTTGTTGAAAAACGATAACCGCTTTCAGTCTGGAACGAATAGAGTTTAACGACATAAACGCTTTATGCAGTGCTGTTTGATCAGAATAATGGATAAGAAAGGCAGTTATATCGCTCAACAAAACCTCCTCCGATCACCAAAAATTTGTCTGGAGAGCTTACAACGCCCTTGTACATGGTATGATTCTGGATAAATACATATGCTTATAAGACAATTTTGGTTTACCTGGTGTACTATATCTCCTATAAAAACATGTTATCTGTCCAATGTATTATAAGATTGTGCAAATCTCTTAGTGGAAGTGCCGATTCGACTTGCTTTGATATACATACCATATTGTAATCGATACAAGTCTTGTTGAGAGTCCACACCCATGAATTTAACCCTTGGAAAGCCGGCTGATCACCGGCTTTCTTGGTTTCCAATTTTTACCTTGATCAAATATATTAGTGCACGAAATTTAAGACCCTGAATTCCATTGCTTCCAGGTCTCTGTATAACACATTTGGACTCACACCAACTGCCTTTTTTGCTTTTATTTAAACATATATCATATACAGTCTACTATTTTCTTCATAAATTAGTGGTATAACCTTTTACTTTTTCAAAATTAATGATGGCGGTGATCAAGCGGGAATGAACAAAGCAACAGAGAAACTAATTTTAGAAGTATATCTATCATCTAATCATCGGCATTATTCAAACCTATATCCCTACTGATATAAACAGTAGGAATTATCCCGCACAACTGGTCGTCTATGACGTTTAGGCAGGGGTCACTCTCAGTAATGGTCCGATTATGATCATCTAACAATCAGCGGGGAATCCCCCAATGATTGAAAACCCACTTTTATATCGCTGGAGGGAGTTGTTTAAATGTGTTTCAAAATACGACAATATTGATTACCGGAGGGACGGGTTCCTGGGGACATGAACTAGTTAAAAAGCTGCTGCCATTTCAACCAAAGGAAATAAGAATCTTTTCACGTAATGAATTTGCTCAGGTGAAAATGAAAAGGACATTTTCGGATAATCCCTATTTAAAATTTGTAATTGGCGATGTAAGGGATTTTGCAGCAGTGAACGAAGCAGCAAAAAATGTTGATTATATATTCCATCTTTCGGCACTCAAACATGTACCGATATGCGAAGACCAACCTTCGGAAGCGTTAAGAACCAATGTAGATGGTACGGAGAACATTATCAAAGCAAGTTTAAATCAAAACGTTAGAAAAGTCATTGATGTTTCAACAGATAAAGCTGTGGAACCGATCAATTTTTATGGACTTACGAAAGCCGTTGGTGAAAAATTGATCATTCAGGCCAATCAATTAAGCAATCATACACAATTTGTCTGTATCCGCGGCGGCAATGTTATTGGGACAAATGGCAGTGTGATCCCGTTCTTCAAAGAACAAATTGCAACCCATCATACTGTTCCTCTTACATCCAAGGAAATGACACGCTTTTTCCTGACGGTTTCTCAAGCCATTGATTTGCTTTTATATGCATCCGAACAAGCAATTGGCGGCGAAATATTTGTCATGAAAATGAAAGCATGCCGAATTGTCGATTTGGTTGAGGTCCTAGAAAGACATTTTGCTGCAAAAGGTATTGCTATAAATGAGATAGGGATCCGTCCAGGAGAGAAACTCCATGAGGTATTAGTATCAAATGCTGAATCACGGAACACTTATAAATTCGATGAAAATTACTATGTCATTTTACCTGACAATACTACAGAGAAGATAAAGAAAAGATATGAACATTTGCCAAGGGTCACTTTCAAACGTTATCAATCCAATGATGAATTAATGTCATTCAGCGAAATTGAGCAAATTCTTATGAACGCAAACTTTATCACATCATCACAAGCCCTTTTTAGAGGTGATGCCCGGTGAGAGTCAAATCATCCGAAAAGCATCCCTTACCACGCTAAATGTGGTAAGGGATTTTTGTTCAACAGAGCTTAATACCCGTGGTGTTACTGACAGTTACATGCGGGATACAGCGCTCTCTATCTGCTGAACTAATTGTCCTGCCCTGTGAGAGGTTGAATGGTGGTTATGAACGAAGCGATACCCCTCTTCGGTAATCCTTTCCCGCTTTTCAGTATTTTTTAGATAGTAATCAGCTTTTTCCGCAAAGTTTTCTTCGTTTATAGCTACAAAATGCTTGCCTGCTATCAAGCCAATATCCTTAAGTTCCGGTAAGGCAGGAGCCATTAGTAATGTGCGGCACGCTGGCACTTCAAAGTATTTAAATGTCACAACCTGCCGTACTGAACCGCATGCAAAAAATAGCTTTGCCTGATTAATGGCCCTGGCATAGTTTTCTCCAATTAACGTATTTTCTGCTTTTTCCTCTGTAAAATCCCGCCATCCTGGATGAGGACGGTTAAAAAATCCGGGATCATCTTTATAATGCTGTAATATTTTTTCTCTTAATGGATAGATTTGAGGAAAAGAAACTTCTCCCAGCATCATTAGATCAATCGGTTTTTCACCACCATAGTTTTTAAAGATTGAGGTATTCGCAAATTGAGGGAGAAAAAACACCTGATCATGCTTTTGACGAGGATAATAATTGTAAAAATTATGCCGGCATATAACAAAGAATGTCTTGATATGATTATTCGTAATATACCTTTTCCGCTGTCTCACAAACCGGTGAGCATCGTTTACCATCAGCCCTACAGGAATGCTGATATTGGATAGACCGTTAACCACAGGCCTGAACATTTTACCTACATCATTTATGATTAAAATGAAATCCGGTGTCTCGGGGATCTTTCGTAATATTTGATTAATATGACCGGATTTTCGATGAACCATCAGTTTCGTCATCTTTGCTAATTCTTTCTCTAAATAGTAATAATTATTATTTGTAAAATGGGAAGTATCTGCCGCAATCAGCAATAAATTCAGCATCGATTATACACCTTCCTAAATAATAAAACGCCCTCTTTAATCAGAAGGCGCTTATAATAATCTCTTTATTTATACCCTAATCGTGTTAAAATCTTATCAAATGTTTGATCGATTTGCTGCTGCTGCTCTTTGCTTAAAACTGATTTCCATTTATTCGCCTTACCTTCTCTTACAAAAGGCATATTGTGATTGACAAATGGTGAATTACCGTTTAGATGGGACTGCTGTTTCTGTTCCAACGCTTTCATATTATCGAAAGAAGACCAATTAACCGCTTCATTGATTTCTTGTTCTGTCCTGTCTAAGTTCAAGAAGTTAATAATCCTTTTTGCCTCTTTAGAAGTATTTTCAAGAAGATCCTCGTATTTAACAAGCAGAAAACCATTTTTTATTTTTTCTTGTTTGTCAAGCCAGCTTTCTATATTCGCATCCCACATTCCGGGCCCAATATCGCCTTCCATAAACGCATCAAAATATTCATCAAAATCACGAGTTTCACCATAGTATTTCTGAAAATGATGATAATAGGAGATGACAACATCCCTGGGGTCTCTTACCAGGTAAATAACTTTGGGATATGATGGATTGTAACGATCATGACTCCATACAAGACGCGGGGTCGGCAAGTTTTCAATTGGTGCACTTGATACATTTTGAATCATTTCACCCTTTGTGGCCCAATCTATTTTTTTTCGGTACAATAACATGGCTACAAGAAATAACAAGAAATTATTCCCTGATTTTGGATAGGCAACCAAACAAATATCGTCTTCCTGACATGTGTATGTCCTATCTGCTGACACGGTTATCATCCTTTCTTTTCATCATTTTCATTCGGCTGAACGTTTAAGGAAAAAGTATCCGGGTTATCCGGATCAAAAAGTTCATTGGCCCAAAACAAAACAATTATCTCATCATCCGTTACGTTTTCAATTGAATGGGTATAACCTGGCGGAATATCAACCATCTCTATGTTTTGGTCCGAGACCATATAAGTGATCAGTTCTTCACCGGAATCGATCTCCCTTAGTTTAATGTTTGCCACTCCCTTAATCACACAAAATTTCTCTACTTTTGTATGGTGATAATGATTCCCTCTTATGACGCCCTTACGTGATGTTGACATAAAGACTTGGCCGGCCTGGTGTGATTTGATTAATTCAACTAGACTTCCTCTTTCATCCTGATGAGCCGGCAAACTATATGAAAAATTATTCTCGGCTAAATACGATAAATAGGTCGTATACAAGTACTTTGTTAATTTGTTGGACAGGTCAGGTATGATCAGCGTTTTTCTCATATCCTTTATCTCATAAAGCTTTTGAGCCAGTTCTCCTACCGTTGTATGGAAGGTTTGAGTGATATCGCAATAGAATTTTCCTTCCGTCTTTTCCCGGTCAAGACAATCCATAAAACTGTCCACAACATCATCAATATATACGAGATCAAGTGCTTTGTTCGCATCATGAATGTCGATGTCCCGGTCATGTGCCAATTCATGACAAAAAGTCGCGACAACTGAATTATAATGCGGTTTACACCACTTTCCAAAAACACCCGGCAGCCGATAAATATATACTTCTGCACCGGTATCATTACTATAATTTTTCAGCACTTCTTCGGCCGCTCTCTTACTTAAACCATAAGGTATATCAAGTTCTGCTTGAGTGGAGGATGAAAAAACGATTTTCGGTGTCTTATGATGTTCTTTTAAATAGTTGGTGATCAATTCAGTAAGGCCTCTATTGACCCTTGCAAATTCTTCATTATTTTGGGGTCTGTTCACCCCTGCCAGATGATAGATAATATCTGCGTCGTTTAATTGTTCATACAGCAATGGCAGATCTTCCCCGTTGTGATACTGTTTGACACACACTCCTTTTTGTCTATGCAGCCTATCGATAAGATTCGTACCGATAAACCCGCCCGCACCGGTTACCAATACGTTTATCATTTAGTAATCCCCCCATTTCTGTGCATCACGTATTTATCAGGTTGGTATAGCAGGTCAATCGTTCAACACTATTGAATACTTTTCTACATATTATGGAGTACTCTAAAATACGTGCAAAAACAGGGCATAGGTCAAGGTCGTTAATTAAAAAAGGAGATGTATAAGTATGACAGATTTATATATTCATACGAAAGAATGGCTAGACAAAAACACAAAAACAGAAGATATAGAAGATGTTTATAAGGAATTCTACACAAATGAATCGGTAACATATACGCGTCCAAAAGGAGATCCGCCGCAATGGGTTGACTGGGTGTATCCTCCACAATTTGGGGAGAACCACAAGTTTCGAAAGTCTTATGTTTCAAAAATAGAAAACGGAAGTATATGGATGTGCGATAATAGAGAAGGCATGGTTTATGTATTGACACCTGATTACAAGTGTTTGTATGACATGGTCTTTCATTTATATTGGAGATATTTTGAAAAGGCTGCAGTTAATGAAATACCTTCTCCCACTTCTTATTATGGAACGTTGGGTGTTTTAGCATGGGCCGGGCATTCCAATTACTGGCATTGGCTGCATGATACGTTAGGACGTTATCATTTGCTCCAGCTCAGCGGCTTTAAGGTCGATAAATATGTTCTGCCCCCTCTGACATCACCATTCCAGTGGGAAACAGTTAACATGCTCGGCATCCCTGAGGATAAAATCTTACAGCTTACTCCGGGAAAACACCTAAAAGCAGAAAATTTAATTTTACCATCCGTACCATTTAATGCAGGAACATCTGTGAAATGGACAGTTGAATTTCTCCGGGACTTATTTCTGAAAGAAGGCCGCCATACAAGCTCAAACGACTATGATCGCATCTATATCAGCCGGGAAGATGCTTCGTGGAGAAAAGTTGCCAATGAACCCAAACTCATGAAACTTTTGAACAAAAAAGGATTTAAGAAAATTGTGTTGAGTTCCTTAACTGTACAGCAGCAAATTGATATTTTTTCTTCAGCCAAAGTAATCATAAGTCCGAATGGAGCAGGATTAGCAAATATTATGTTCTGTCAGCCGGGAACGAAAATCATTCAGTTATTCACGTCAACGTCAGACGAATTCATGAAAATTGGACAGTATTTAGGTTTGGATTATTATTTTCTGAAATGCAGGAATGCGAACCCCGGTTCCAGAACGCATGAAGTCATCAAAAACCTTGTGGTTGATGTAAAAAAATTGTCCGGGATTCTGGAGAGTGAGGGGGTAAAGTGAAAATACACTTGTAACGCCTCGCTATTGTGGATTTGTTTTGTATTTTCACTTTAGCAGGGTTACAAGTGTTTTCCATTGTCTATCACATTATCCTTTAAATATCAGTCTTAGATTTTGGTCAAGAGCCAATCTGAATATCAAATATATGCAGTGCACCATTTTGGTCAATTGGCTTCTTACTAGTCAATTGCCCATTGTATAACGTTTCCCCTGTTGTTGTATCAATAACAGCTATATTTTGGCTTGTTTTCTTTCCGGGATTTCCTGTGAGCAGATACATTTTATCACTGTCTACATGCAGCATTGGCAGTGTATTCCTCTGCATATCACCATTACTGGTGTCCTGTGAAGGCAGGTCTATTTCAGCTGTAATTTCATCCGTTTCAATATTATACTGCACAATTTGATTCCCGATGCTGAAATAGAGATATTCATTATCATAAGCGAGGGCATCTCCCGATAAATCTTGAGACGGTTCTAATGTTCGCTGTTCTCCAGTCTCCAAATTATATACAATATATCCTTGCACATCTTGGCCATCCGGGCTGTCTTTACTGAAAATGATATATTTCTGCGCAGCTGTCTGATCTGAAGCAGATATCATCCCAAGATGGTTCATCGCATTATTTTCATTTTCTCCTGTAATTGCAACTCTTTCATCTTCGTTTATTTCCTGTTTCATAATATCAAAACTGTACAAGTATATTGCATTTCCGCCATCCTTAGAAAAATTGCGCGTAACAACCTTCAATGTATCATCTGTCATTTGTACATCCTCAACGTAAACTTGTGTATACATTGCCCTGTTTGGTACTGGCACCGTGAATGATATTGTTTCATCATTTTCCTTATTCAGAACGGCAATATCAAATTCCATATCATTGTTGGAAATACGTACAGATTGATTAATTACTTCAGCATAGGCCAGTGTCTCCTCTTCTTCAAAGTAGGAAGTGATGCTCCCGGTTTTTCCACGCATGAAGCCACGATATTCTTGCTGCAGTCTGTAAATTTTATTGTTGTATAACCCTTGAATACGCTCAATAAATGACTGATTACTGTTGTATTCAGAACCATCAGGCGTCACTTTGACAGATTCACCCATGCTATTTCCGGCAGTATAATTGCCATTTAGAATGACCGAATTGATTAGTCTTTCATTGCCGCTTATCTTTTCAATCTTGAATTCCGGATAATTTCCTGCCGCTAAGGACGACTTTATATAAAATGCCCCAATGGTCAGAATGACGACTGTTACGATTACGATTAATCTCCAATACCGTTTCATTTTTATGTCTCCTTTCACACCGTTACTTTTTTCGTCAATAAGAAGTTACCCAACCAAATGGACATAGCTGTTACAATGACTCCCAGCACAACTTCCAGACCAACGAGCTCAAGTGGATATAAATAATTCTTATTAAGGAAAATCGTTGATAGGATCGGCAAAGCAAAAATGATGACTGAAATAATAACGTAGCCAACGCCCGCGATTATCCCTTTCCACTTGAAACTGCGCTCGAACAAAATGGCCGTAAACAGCACAGATACCGCCATAAACCCGGCACCATAATGTAAGATAAATTCAGTAAACGTCCGTGGAATGAGCATGGATAAGTAGTCCCCATTGATAATCTGGCCAACTGTCATATCCGATCTCAAATCTACCGGCACCATCCACTTGAAAACACTATTCTCCAACGGCAGGATGATAAGCTGAACGGATACAAGCCCCAGTACCATTAGCACAATAGATATTGCCTTGGCTAAATAGATATTCAGCCGGTTTGTGGGGAGCATCAGAAGACGATAGATAAACGTATTTTTTCCGACCCAGTCGCGATACCAGATCAGGAAAACATAGAAGATCAATGCTGCTGCACATATTCCAATCGACGCCATAAACCAGAGACTTCTGGCAAAATCTAAAAATGTGATGGCTCCATTTTGTTCCACAAACTGAGCCACTGGTATCATGCTTTCACTGATTGCCTTATCAGCCCTTGCCATATATTCATTTGATTTTACAATCACACCAGCAACCTGTACGATAATCGTCAGTGCAATCAGCATCAGGTAAATTTTCATAAACCGGCTTAATTCAAAATTCACGAGTTTCGTAAATCGATTCATTGCTGATACACCTCCCGCATTACATCGACAACTGATTTGCCTTCTTCCTCCCTGACTTCTTCACTGTTGAATTGTTTTAACACTTTTCCGTCATCAAGAAGAACCGCCTTATCTATCAAATGCTCAATATCATTGATTTCATGGGTTGTAATAACCACACCACGGTCTTCAACCAGATGACTTGTGAATACCTCAGCAATCTGCTCCCGGCTGAAAATGTCAATACCGGAAAACGGCTCATCCATTAATAAATAGTCAACATTCAACGCCAATCCAAGGAGCAGATTAACTTTGGCTCTGTTTCCCTTTGATAAATGATTGATTTTTTCACTTTCCTGCAGCTTGAAGAAATCGAGCAATTCCGCTGCGCGTTCCTGGTTCCAGCTGTCATAAAAATCGGCCATGAACTGCATTGATTCCGCAATTGTCATGCTTGGCTGCATAATAATGGCATCCGGAATGAATGTGATTTTTTCATAGCTATGTTTATGGATGGTTTCACCATTTATAAGTATTTGTCCCCTATTAAGCGGGGTCAGGTTCATGATCGCATTCAGTATTGTTGTTTTGCCAACGCCGTTTATCCCGATAATACAGGTAATCTCACCCTTTTCTGCAGTGAAGGATACTCCCTTTAACACGTGTTTACGGCCGAATTTTTTCTTAATGTCGTTTACCTCAATCATCTTTAACCTCCTTACCATCACTTTTGTCGTCGTATTTTTCTTTGACAAGTTCCAGCACTTCGTCAACTGGAACATTGATTGATCGGACCGAATACACAAAATCATTAACCGCTTCCATGATCAATTCCTTTCTCACCGATTTTAGTACATGCTCATCTCGTGTAATCTTACTCGGCAAGTTCCGCTCCGTCGTAATCAAACCCGCTTCCTCCATTTCTTTATAAGCCCGCTGTGCTGTATTTGGATTTATTTTCAATCGGTTCGCCAGCTCACGCCGTGACGGGATTTCCTGACCAGGCTCAAATACGCCGGTCGCAATCTGTTCTTTAAAATGCCGGATAACCTGCACATAGACCGGATCCCTTTTATTAAAACTCACATTCATAATCACAGCTCCCATTTCATCAGATGAACACAAGTGTATTAATAGATTAATACACATCGGTCAAAAATTTGTATTAAGTGTGTAATACATCCTATGCACTGTATTATATGGTTAATACACTAAGAAGTCAATAGGCTATTTTAATTTGCTTGCCATCTGGTAAAAAAAGCATACCTAACGCGTGTATGATAAAATGATAATTATAATGTTTTTCGTTGAAAGGGTGATTGAATTGGCAAATGCCGTTAAACTGACTTCTCTCTCCTCCAAAGGCGGCTGCGGATGCAAAATTGGTCCGGCAGATCTTGAAAATGTTCTCCGCTCGCTCCCGCAAACTGTACCGAACCCGAATTTGCTAGTCGGACTGGATACAAGTGATGATGCGGGTGTCTATAAATTAACCGATGATCTTGCCCTCGTGCAGACCGTTGACTTTTTCACACCGATTGTCGATGATCCATATGCATTTGGCCAGGTGGCTGCCGCCAATGCCATCAGTGATGTATATGCCATGGGCGGAACACCGATTACAGCTTTGAATATCGTCGCATTCCCCATCTCCACACTGGATGAAAGCATTCTCGCAGAAATTCTTCGCGGGGCCGGAGACAAATTGGAAGAGGCCGGCGTCTCGCTTGTCGGCGGCCATTCGATTGATGATGAGGAACCAAAATTCGGTCTGGCTGTCACAGGAACCGTTCACCCTGGTAATATCAAAACCAATACCGGTGCCAAACCGGGGGACAAGCTGATTTTGACAAAACCGATCGGTGTCGGCATTATGAGCAGTTCCCTGAAAAGGGATTTGCTGAATGAGGATGAAATTGACCGGGTTACACACGTTATGACAACTTTGAACAAAACAGCCTCCGAAACGATGAACGATTTCAAAGTCACTGCAAGCACCGATGTCACCGGGTTCGGTTTGCTTGGTCATGCATCGGAAATAGCAGCCGGCAGCAATGTTGAAGTTCGTATCGATTCAAAATCAGTCCCTGTATTACCGCGTGTCAAAGAACTTGCCGAATCCGATGTTATACCAGGCGGCACGAAAAATAATTTTAACCACATAAAAGACATAATATCGTTCTCAGAAGAGCTTGATCAGCTGGACAAATATATACTGTGCGATGCGGTAACCTCAGGCGGACTTCTCATTTCAACGGATAGCGGTGACGCCGAAACCCTTCTCACAGAGTTACAGCAAAAAGGTGTCGAGGCACAAATCATAGGCGACGTTTCCGATGGCAGCAATGGTCATATTACAGTCGATTAGTCAGGAAGTGATGACAGTATGTTTCATGACATAACTTTAGAAGAATTGCTAAAAAAACAGCATAGTGAAAACCACACCATCATTGATGTCCGTTCACCGAAAGAATTTAACGAAACGACTATCCCGGGAAGCATCAATATACCGGTGTTTACAGACAAGGAACGTGCAGAAGTCGGCACGTTATATAAACAAGTTGGCAAAGAAGCAGCTAAAGAACGCGGACTGAAGATCATGTCGGCAAAAATGCCTGAGTTCATCGCCAAATTCCAGCAAATTGACACACCAAAAACCGTGTTTTGCTGGCGCGGCGGCATGCGCAGTAAAACAGCCGCTACTTTGATTGACTTAATGGGTATTGATGTGAACCGGCTCCAGGGAGGCGTCCGTGCATACCGGCAATGGGTGGTCAGTGAATTGGAAAAAGCAGACTTCCCGCCTGATATCGTTGTTTTGAACGGCAACACCGGAACAGGCAAAACAAAACTTCTTCATCAGCTCGCTAATAAGGGTTACCCGGTGCTCGACCTGGAAGGAATGGCTGGTCACAGGGGTTCAATCTTTGGCCATATCGGGGCTGAGCCAAACATTCAGAAAGAATTTGAATCACAGCTTGTTCAAGTGATGCACAAATTCCGGGAAGCACCGTTTGTTTTAATGGAAGGTGAAAGCAAACGAATCGGCAAAGTCACCATTCCTGAATTTTTATTTGATAAAAAAGAGCAAAGTACACAATTGTTCATTGATCTGCCGATGGAACAGCGCGTCCGTAACATTTTGGATGACTATGAGCCCTGGAACCAGCCGGAAAAATTCATCGAAGCATTCAACCGCATTAAAAAGCGAATCCATACACCAATCGCCAAACAAATTGATGAAGATTTAAGGAAAGAAAATTATCATCAAGCCATCAGGCTGCTGCTTGAATACTACTATGACCCGAGGTATGAACATATGGCTGAAAAATACCCTGAAAATAAAACAAAAGCCATGGAAGCTACCGGGATGGAGGATGCCATTTCACAAATTGAAAATGAACTGTTTAAAATGAATCCGCAAAAGACAAAATCCGTGTCATGCATGAATTGAAATATGGTGTTCATCTTCTGTTCATATACATGCATTACACTTAAGATGGATGTTGAATCATCATAGTTATATATTTTAGCAAAAGGAGAGAGTTGATATTGGAAAAACACAGTAAGACTTTGCTTAGATTCTCTGCCCTTTTCGCAGTTCTGGGCGCTTTTATTGGATCACACATGGCCGGTGCAGGCAGCCTGGCGTTCAAAACGGTACATGCCCATATTCTCGTTGTCGGATGGCTGACATTATTCGCCTGGGCTGTTTATTACAAAATTTTCACCCCGGCCAAAACGATTGTTGCCACATTGCATGTCTGGTCAGCGATTATTGGGGCAATCGGTCTGACCGCCGGTATGTGGCTCTACTATTTACATCCGTTTAACCTGGCTGACGGATTTGTGACCATTCTCTTTATCGTTGGCGGCTCGATTTTACTACTGAGTTTTGTATTTTTTGGTGTGTTGACATTTATGAAGACAGAAGATGAGGCGTAATAAGTTGTAGTTGTGAACATTTGAGCGAAAATATTTTGAACTTGAGCCGATTCCGTGACAATTTCGGCCAATCGCAAAACGGAGGTCATTAACATGGTTAAAAGGGAAGCTCAAGTCTTAGAATGGTGCAGGTTTGCGGTCTGTTATTAGCATTCTTCCAAAAAGACTTTATCTGAAAAAGCCTGTCACCACACATGACAGGCTTTTGCTTATTGCTTCAGCTTTTTGAAGTAATCAATGATACCAAGGGCACATACTTGCATATCCAGATTAAGCAATATATAGACATCATGATCAGTTCGCAAACCTTTTATCGATAAATCACCCTTCACTTGTTCCAGCATGCGCGATGCCAAAACATCATATCCTTTTCCTTCCGACACTGCTTCTTCACCGATCTCAACAAAAATATCGAGCCATTGTGATACTTGATCAAGTGCTTCGTTAACATCCTCGGTCATTCCATAATGCCCATAATAAATTTTATCTAAATTCATCTTCCGAATACGATTTATAGACGCTTGCATAGCATTTGGATCAAAATGGTTCGGTGACGTGGATGGCAAAAAGAAATCAATGCCTTCATCAATCAACTGCTGATAGCGGACCCCCACAGTATCACCGGTGAACAGGCCGTTGCTGATTGGGTCATAGATACTGAAGTGATGTCTGGCATGACCTGGTGTATCAAGAAATTCCAATGTGCAATGATCGCCAATTTTTAGTGTTTCGCCTTCGTCTTTAATAATCAGACGCTCTTCCTGCACCGGAACAATCGGGTCAAACAATTCACTGAAACTGTCGCCATATACACCTCTGGCCCCTGCAGCCAGTTTTTTCGGATTCACTAAGTGTCTGGCACCTTTTGGATGAACAACGACGGTTGCATTCGGACACTCCTCCATCAGCAGCCCGGCCCCGCCTGCATGGTCGAGATGGACATGTGTCACGATGATGTACTTTACGTCTTCAAGCGAAAAACCAAGGTCATCGAGCCCCTTTTTGATATATTTGACGGACGGACTCGGACCTGTTTCAATCAATGTCAGGTCATTTTCATCAATCACATATGTACCCGTACGCTCAGATACACCCAAATCAAAGCCATCGATTAAATGAATGTGTTCGTCCAATGGAATCGGTTGTTTATCCTCCATTTCTTGTTCTCCCCTCCCAGTGAAAATCGGACTTCCCATCCAGCTCTATCCGGTCTGTCTTTTCAAGCCGCTCAAAAAAATAATCCGCACACATTTTGAACAACGGGAAATAAAGTTCCTGCAATTCCTTAGATCTTTTGACCCTTCCTTGCCTTCTTTCTTCCTCGAGATCCATCTGATGTTCCCAATCAATTTCGTCAACACTCAATTTGAGCCCCTCCTTCATTTACCTTCATTATACTTGAAGTACTGAGCTAAAACGAATCCTTGAAATCCCATTTTCAATTAATACTGCTGCTTAAAATCGACAATTTGATCCGGTGAAAA
>Ga0079226_10001891_pt1 | contig 16068 bp, 18 predicted proteins | sample Poulit2014_FD_76345 | JGI IMG/M metagenome (GOLD analysis project Ga0079226, IMG submission 76345) | Agricultural soil microbial communities from Georgia to study Nitrogen management - Poultry litter 2014 | ecosystem: Environmental > Terrestrial > Soil > Agricultural land | place: USA: Georgia...
GGACAACGACACCAGACAGCAGTTCTACCAAGACCAAGAAAACCTAATCGCCGTCTCCGCCTCAGAAAACCAAGCCAAAGGCTCCAAAGACGCCTCTGAATACCTCCCTGAAGACCAATCCTCATACTGCCAATTCGCAGCAAGCACCGTCTACATAAAAGACAAATATGACCTGAACATGAACCCCGCCGAACACCAAACACTTGAAGGCATTCTCACCACACCAGAATGCAAAGACGCCCAAGCAGCACCAGCCCAATCCATCTACACCACAGACTGGCGCACACCCTCCACCGCAGCACCTACCGAAGATAACCAAAACACCCTCACCTCCCTACCGAACCTCCCACCACTTGCGCTCGCGGGCATCATTGCTGTTCTTGCCCTCTTATTGACGGTTCTCGTCACGTCTCGAAAGGCGCGTAAAGGTGCGACAAGGATACTCAAACGGCAAGCTAAGCGATCTATTCGTAAAGGGCTTCGTTCACTGCGCTGAGCAGCCCCAGTGGCCCTCGAAACGATACTTGCAGGTACATTCATCAATTCACCCCAAAGCACACATGTTCAACTATACTGTAGTGTTGAACATGTAACGGTTTGAATAATTCGCTCACTTTCTAGATAGCAGCACCAACAACCCACCCTGCCCTTCCATAACCTTAAGCAACATCAGGGGACAAGTCATGTCAGCACTGTCGAAGATTCCTCATCATTTGCAAGACTTTACCCACTGTCATTTGGCAGCTATTGAAGCGTATGCACGTACTTTCCAAATACCGCTGCAACTCTTCGACAAAATGACAGCCAACCGTGTCGTTAAATCTTTGGTTGCATGTGCTGTCACAGACACACAAGCAGCCCACCAGATGCACAAGTCGCTGGAACGTTTACATCACGATAAAACCACCCTTGACGCAACAGATGGTCTTCCGTTGATACTCGTCGCGACAGGCGATAAACTGCGGTTCTATTTTTCTCGCCCCCCGCAAGGATGGCCCAGGCCAGGGCATCGACACCCGCACTTCTAGGGGCCGTAGCCTAAAACAATTTGTTCGGCTCGGTTAAGGTTTTTGACTCCCGGTACTTTGCTCCTTCTACTTTGCGTATACAGTCAACAGCTCGTTCCAGTGTGTCGTGTAGCGCGGTGACATCATATTACGCCGCATTTGCCAACCTGGGCCTTCACGTAATCCAGCTGCACCCAAACCAATTACTTCCGGGCCATGAGCGTGTTTAATTTCTTCTAACAATGAGCCAAGATTTTTAGCTTCGTGTGGGGACACGAATTCGTCAAACATCGGCTGTGCTGCGACTGGCCGTAGCCCCGTGACGACAATTCCTGCTCTAGCGTATCGAGTGCCGGGATGTATTTTGGCCGATAATTGCTTTGCAGCTTTTGTGAGCACTACAGGATCAGCACTATATCCGGACAAGGTAACTGCAATGCTGGGATAATGCGCTTGGTCTTGGTTAAAGCGACTTGTCATAGCCCAGGCGCTAAGCACCTTGGCTTCTTGGGAGTGACGATGCAGGCGAGGGGAAGCCTGCCGGAACACGACCAACTCCAGCGGCCACCAACCTTTGGCCTGTAGCCTCTGGCACATACATATAGACATGTTCAATTTTCATATTGCCCCCCCCCTGAGCTAGGTTAGGCACTAATTCTAGTTACACTTATGTATTCGCTCACTCACTTTTTTGGTCAATGTGAGCTTCCTACGGGGAAGATCACGCGCGATTCTAGCTTTCAGTTTTGACGTTCGATTGATTTAGCTATTCTTCCGACTTGGATAACAACCGATTTAACTGCATTACGGTTTGGGCACCGCTGCGATATTTACAGGTGCATCACCATATTTTTGTCTCAATATCACTGCCGCACGTGCCGAAGCCACGCGATGCATTTCAACGGGCACACCACTACCAGCGCCAGGCCACTGTTGCACCCTTGCGTCAGGATGCCATTGGTAAAACGCGCCCCGACTGTCGTAACTAATGAGTCCTATCTGGCCAGTTGCTTCATAGACAGTATCCGCATTTGTAACCATTTCATCAATTAAATCAGTTAAATAATCTTCCATTCCTAAAAGTGCATCATGTAGCCAAGACCAGTCACGCGGTTCTGTCACGCCTGCTTCCCAGCGCGTTAAGCTGCGTTCGCGAATATCTAAAACTTCGCTGAATGCTTTAATAGATAGACCAAGAGCCTCTCGTCTTGCTGTAAGTTCTACGGGGTCCATATATGTGCCTCCTGTCGGGTTACTGATTTTAGAGATTCCAAGAGTTGGGTAATAACATCCCTAACGACTTGTCCCTTTTGTTTAAATGTTTTCGTCAGAATAGAGGGTTGTTGTTCTGGTGTTATTTACCGCGTATGGAAAGTTGCCTGTATGGGGCTTTCAAGGACACCGATACGGAGGTAAAAGGACTAGCATCCGAAAGTCAAAATCTGTTGGCTTGCTGATAAACATTAATACTCCTTTGTCAGGCCGCAACGCGGCTTTTGCCGCCTGCCTATATGTTCAACTATACATGCCTGAGATGTAAACAGAAACTCTTCATTTATTTGTGGTCTGCACGCTAACTCTGGGTTAGTTAAGTAAGAATCCTTGCAGATAGTATGCAGTAGCAGAGATAAAAAAGAACAGCATAATAACCCAAAAACCTTTGCTGATTTTTGACGTTTTAGCTTTTGCTGTATGAGCTTCAGGGCTTACCTTGCTGTGCTGTTCTTGGCGCATATTGAAAACACCTTTCAACAAATCATTTTCGGTATTTTTTTCGTAGCTCTGTTTCTTCTTTTTCCAGCTCTTCAATAGCCTGAAGTAAGTCTGTTTTTAGTGGCTCATTACGAGTTGATGCGAATTGTCTCCAGGCGGCAAGGGTCCATCCGACAGAAGCTCTCCCGCTTACGGTAACTGTTTTAGCTGCCGGCATCTCATGTCGAACTTGAGCGAAAGTGTTTGGCGAGGTTCGTCCAGCTCGCTTAAACACGTGTCGGCCTGTGTAGACAAATCGCGTCACCGGCCACTCCTTGTAAGTCGGTTCATTAATCGAACATTATGTACTTGTTCAATATGTCTTTCATAACTATCTAAGCACATGTATAACTATACATGTCAAAAAGATTTTTATGGATGCTCCCACATGGCAAAGTTTGCACTGTTCAAATCTACAATTATTATCTCCGAATATCCCTGGTCACAAAGTGAAATGGGCTAAACATAGCCTTGAGCCATGCTCCGATTACCTCAAGCATGGTTTTCGGCTAAGGATGCTACGAATATTCGATAAAATGCTGCGTTTCACTTTAGGGTCGATTGTTGTTTGAGAGTCTGACTTTTGCTGTGATTCAATAATCCGTTGATTTTCACGGCTTTGATGCTCTTGCTGGGCTTTCGACACCATCGGCCTGCCGTCTGCATTTCGCCATGCAGCAAGTCGATAAGACAGCCAACCTCGAACTCTATGTGGCGCTTTTGTGTTTGGTGCGCCTGAATGCGGCCATAAAGTATTATCTGGCTTGTGATCTAGAGCGTGATGAATATCTGCAATTGACCAACCAGTTTCAAAAAAATCTCGAAAACAATTCGCTATGTCTCGGTAAGTCATTCGTCCTAAGACATTTGGTAAGATCCGCTTAATTCGCCATGCAGCAGTCAATTGTTGCTTGCGAGTCTCAGGTACCCAATGACGATTCCAACGAATTTGGTCAACCGAAACCCCTAATTTCTTTTGTTCATGACTTTTAGAAAAACCCTTTCGCGCGCGCGTGCGAGGGTTAACTTCTTTATTACTTAAGTAGTTACCAGCTTCGCTGGGAGGGGTGACAGTTGTATCCACAACCTGCGGTCCGGAGCCGCTAGATTCGTCTGGTAAGCACAACACGTAAACTGCGACTTCGTTGCCTTGGACTTGCTCGGCCTTTGGCGCATATTTCGCGGATCGTCCAGAAAATACGACTGCTAAAAGTTTCATTTCTTGTAGCTTGCGTATATATCTGGCTACGGTGCGACGAGTAACTCCTAATCGTTCACCGATGGTAGACCAGGCAATCTTTACGGTCATAGAAGCATAGTCAGCTACAGAGGTTAATAAGCTCATGCAGCCGACTAGCCCCTTTTTGCGATCTGCCCTGGAAAGCACGAAATCTTGGTGAGCACGTAAGGCGTCCAGTGATTGTCGAGTATGATCTGGACGCCGACAATTGTCAGGAATAGCCCTAACCACATATTTCTCTGCGGTCTCTTGTAGCTTATTCGGGCGACGAAACCTGCTGTCTTTAATCTGTCTTGGGGCAGTACTTGTTCTGCTGACAGTACTTCCACTGCTTCTGGAAATTTCGTGTAGAGTAGGGATCACGTATAGCTCCTGCTGTACATAAACCATGGGTAGCTGCGAACTCCCATGCATACGCTCCGTTGTTGGACAGGTAGTTCTTTGCGGGGCGACGATGAACATATTTCATTGTTATTGCGGATAACGGTTGCGCAGACCGGAACCGCAAGTTTCTAAAAGGGGATTTGCTGGGTTAAGCAAATCCCCTTTTTGCTTGTCTCACGTTTCATCTTCAAGACCTAACTGCAATTCTTCCACTTGCCGAAGCCCAAGCTGCCGTTCTATATCGGGTAACCATTGCTTCATTGCTTCAGCGACAATTTCCGACATTGGCTTGTTTTGAACTCTGGCCACTTCTTCCAAACGCGGCCTCAATTTTGCGTCGTATCGGACCGTCAAAACTTCGCGTGGTCCTTTTGACCGGCGACCGGGCTTATTTGAGGCTGTGTGCTTCATGTCCCAAACCATAACACGTTTCTGCTTCAGAATCATGAGATTTGTAAATTTCTTGTTAATGGCTCGTGGCGTCGATAGTGGCTCCCCGCTACATGCAATACTTGCAGTACTTCTTCTACGGGTGTTGCCTGTATCGTCTGCTATGCAAGTACAACTTCTAAGACTTCTGTTACTTCTAGTAGGGGTAACGCTTGCATTGCTGGCTACAGTTGCATTGCTGGCTACTTAATGACATTTAGCGATGTAGGAGTCAGGTACTTACACGCTTCGCATATTTCATAAAATGCTTCAATGGGGAACTGCTGGAAAGCCCACGATCGTAATCAGCTAAATGATCATCACACTTGTCGGCGAATGACTACGCGACTTAGCTTATCTGGGGCCACAGATTTTCTATTACTCACTTCATGAAGAAAGTCCAGCAGTGATAATACTTGCCTCATGATGACGCTACACAGAAGTGGTCTTCTGGGTAGCTTTTTTCTTCACAATCCACGGTGAAGAAAAATGAGCTTACACAAATCTCTTGAATGACTTTAATCGCATATCAAAAATTGACTAGTCAGCAGAAAACTAAGCACGGCATAAGAGCGTCAAGCAGTGTTGCCACTTGCTTGCATGATTTGCAGCTACTGAAAACTATAAATCCATCGTGGGCGGTCATGGCCTGGAGAAAAGCGAACTATCTAGAGCAGTAATAAAAGATCACTTATCGGCTGTTTTTGCCTCGCTAAAACTTCACCCAAAAATAACTTTCATCTCGTGAAGAAAAGCAGACTTGCCAAAACAAGTAAGCAACTTATGGTGAGGTCTAATTAAAGAGGAGCACTTTAGAAGCTTGGAGGCAAAGATTCGCTGCCAGGTTGTGATGCCTCCCTAGCTGCATTGTTATGTTCACTAACGAGTTCGATGCGGGGGCGTGCGTTCTCCATGGTGTGAAGAAAAACAGAGATATTTGCATGGACTGGAGAAGGTTTTCTGAGTTAACTAAAGCCCGATCCCAGACAAAGAGGGGCTTGTTAGTGGCTGCCTAGACGTGAAGAAAACCGCTTATGTTTACGATCCTGTAAAGATATTTGTTGCCATGTTTTTGGCGCTTCGTCGTCAGCAGTAGGGTGTTGCCAAGTAAGCAGCGACGGTCAGTTCTGTTGCCCTGACATATCGCAACCGGTTGACGGCAGTTAGCCAAAGCAGGTGGTTTTTTTCATGCAACGATGTAGTGTCCATGCTTTACCTTACCCCTACTGCTGATAGTACTTCTACTAGAGGGAGTGCATACACAAGAGGCGTTACATGCATATACACATTATCCCTGACGGAGGTAATAGGATCGGCAACTTCGACAAGCTTCATTGCGCGATCCTAATTCACCGGAGTCGGGGTGGTCAAGACCCTATCATCGGCAATGGAGAAAATACTTCCAGTAGTGGCATTTCGGGCAACACCCCTGGTTGCATTACGCAACTTATCGTGTAGAGTGGTTGCTACCAGCAACTACAGTCAGGAGGCTTGATGATGGAAGAGAACTTTCGACCAGTACCTTGGGAGATAAACCCGATACCGACTATTTTCATGGACTTCAAAACCGGCCAAGGTATCTTTGATAATGGCCAACCATTTCGCAGTCGCATCTCCCCAGGTCGGAAAAACCCTACTTTAACTGACAAATTAGACAGTGTGCGGTATGAGGCACCACAAAGCCTTAATAAAGTTCGCATAATGTTCACAGGAAAAGTACCGGCCACGGATCGCAATACACGCCATTGGCTCATTGTAGAAACCCCAGGCTGGAGCGCTGATCGTGGCCACTGGCTTGGCACTCCTCCAACAGGCAGGTTTAGTCACCAAGCCAGCGGATTGGAAGTAGAAGTTCGAGTCGCACAAGAATGGTTTGGAAATACCAGCTTGTCCCCACGTCAAGCTCGTGATGCTTGGATGTATCTCGACGCGGTGCTTACCTGGACTTTTGGCCCATCGTTGCCAGCAAATATGCGCACCTCGTTGATGCTGTCTCCGGCTGCTACGGGCACCAACCTCTGGGCAGCTGCAATGCCAAAAGGGCTCAATCCTGAACCGGTAACCTCTGACATCGCAGAGGAACTACATGCCACTTCAGGTCAGCACCATCTTGACCATTTGGTTTCGGGAATGAACGGCACTGAGCACGAAGACGTAAAGCCACTTATTGACACTCGACTAGTTGAGTCGATACCACATTTCACATATATAGATGGCCGTTTTATGTACGCCTCATTATGTCGTGAACTTGGTACTGGTCCTGGATATAGAAGAAACCAAGCCGGTGCTTTTGATCTGCTCGAAAGTAACCCGTATGCGCGCGCTAGGTATCGCGTGCGGTTCACCGTTCCAGACGATTGGCATCATGTGGGGATCTTCGGAATGCAGCACGACAACCCCAATGACGGATGGTACTACCCAAATAGACCAGGAGCACAGGGTGAGACCTGGGCAGATGCTGCCGAGTTATTTGTCGCACGTCGCGCTGGATGGCAGGTTACACCATTAGAAGCCGTTGAGTTTAGTGAAGTAATGGAACAGGCTAGAAAGCGTTTTCATGGTGACGATCCCTTTGCACGGCGTGGGACAACTAAAGCACGCCCCCTAGATTTATGGGCAGAAAAGCTTATTAAGGCGCGCGAAAATGTCGCTAATGATCCAGAAGTTGATGAACGCCTGAAAAAACCAGTAGGCGCGGCACTTCGAGCAATTCTTATCCAATCCATTGGAAACTTTGCTTCACGCGGTCGAGGTAATACAGCGGTGGTCTACGATCCCAAGGACATTCCGCCACAATATGCCGATACTGTCGAGCAAAAAGGTAAAGCCTGGATTTATAAAATTCCTCAACAACTCAATAGCCGGCAAAAAGCGTTTTATCGACCAGAATTTGCAGCACAAATCTGGGGTCGAGGTAGAGCTAAAGTACTCAGCACCAAAACAGGCGGCCAACAAGCAGGAGCGCTGGCACTGCCAGGCGAAAGCATTATTGGTATCAACGGTGACGCGATTTATACCACCGCGCCACCCCCTCATTGGGCTATTCCTATAAACCAAGGCGGCTATGAAGACGGCAAGGCTGGCAGATTGCGACTACAAGGACACTTAGACGGCCCACTAAAGCCCCCGATGACAAGATCAGATCGTGATAAATTGCGCATCAAGTCGCAGAATGCCGATATGCAAACAGTCCCTGTTGAAACAGTGGATCAAGCGGCATTTCCTCTGGAATTTTCCCCCATTGTTGATGATCCAGCGTCCTATCAAGAAGGCGATTAGACATGGAAAATCAACTTCCAATGTCTGAGTTAGTAAAACGAACCAAAGCCGCCTACGGCATGACATGGCAAGAAATGGGCGAGCAACTCGGTCGTTCTGAACGCATGGTGCGAAAAATTGCCAACGGTGAAAGCCCCGGAGAAAACTACCGCACTTCCCTTACTGAACTCTACGAAAAGGGACAAGTTATCACACTCACGCCTCGAAGGCGCACTAAAAAAGGAAAACTCGTCCCAATTCGAGCCAAACGCGAATCCGGGAAATCCGCAGTCATCCCGAAAGCCACTGGAGGTAAACGGCAACCAACAGTAAAACAGGGAAAATACGCATTCAATGACCAACATCTTCCTGGCGGAAATCGTCGCTACAGCATAGAAATGCCAAAGACCAAAAACAGCAAGGGCCGCAATCAAGGCCTACAAGCCTTTGACCACGCCACACTACAAATCACGAAATCACAAGCCCAAGCCGATAAGCGAATGAGAATACTGATCACCGTACAAGATGAAAACGGCAATCGCAGACGTTACGAAGTCGGCTCAAAATCAGGCTTCCACGCATCAGACGTACGAACCGACATCAAACACGAACACGGCGGAAGCATCGAAGGCTGGCTCAAACATCAACTAAACGCTGTTTACCCCGGCACCGGCACCTCACCTGTAGTAGGAGTAGAAATCAATGCATACAACGCCACCCGAACCAAAGACATCCGCAGGCAAGAAGACACAGCAGGCACACGCCGCCGACGCTGGTCACGTTAAACCACAGGAGCACTCAATGCCATCCCTCAAAAACCAGCTCACCCAAATCCTCAACAACTCCACAACCGACACAGAATTGGCCCAAGACATCGTAGATAGTGACCTCCTGAGCCAAATTCTGCAACAAGCAACCTACACAGAAACGCAAACTCAGCAGCAAATGCAATACGCTTCACCAGAATCCTTCAGAGCGGTTCTCTCAAAAGCCCACCGGGGACAAGGCACTTTCCCTCTCCCCATCCTCGAAGGCCCCCACTGGTCCCGAACCGAAATCGACGCCTACAAGAAACAACACCGAAGCGCTCGCAGAGGTCCAATAAAGCAGCCAAAATAAAAACAGCCCCTATTACTTCTACTACTAGCGATAGAAGCACCACCTGTTTCGCCCGTACCAGTAGCTATACAAGTTTTGCTACCATTACTAGTAGTAGATGCGTTAACGCCCATTGCGGTACATAAAATATCCCGGATCAATATAAAGTCATGGAGGCAGAAATGACACGAATAATTGCCCTTTCAAACCAAAAAGGTGGCGTTGGAAAAACGACGACTACATACCATTTAGCACGAGCCGCACAACAGCGAGGCTTGAGGGTATTAACCGTTGATATAGACCCTCAAGGAAGTTTGACGTCATCTTTGTCTAAAGAACAGCTTGCTCCTGACAGCATTGATTTGGCGGATGTACTCAGCGCACAAACGTCAGAGACCTTGGAAGAGGTTATAGTCCCATCAATATGGCCCAACGTAGACTTGGTACCGACAACAGGCGAGTTTTTGTCCGTAGTTAGAGACGAATTAATCGCTACACGGCTGGGTAGAGAATTCAAGCTGAAAAAAGCGCTAGCAACTGTAGAACATGTCTATGATCTGGTATTGATCGACTGTCCACCATCCATTGATCAATTAACCATCAATGCCATGGTTGCCGCTGATGCGGTGCTAATTGTGACTCATGCAGCCTACTATTCCTTGAACGGAATAGCGTATCTCATAGACAACGTGGATGATCTGAAAAAGCTATATAACTCTGAGCTGAAGATTGCAGGGATCATAGTAAACCAGTATGAGCGGAACATGAATGCCCCGCAGGCTCGTAAGTTAGAGCTAAATGAAGCTATGGAAAATTATGGTATCGCGGTTTTGGAGCCAGCAATACCAAAACGAACCCTCATTGCAGAATCTGCTGAAAACGGCCAGGCCCTCGACACTGTGCCAGGAGAAGATGCGCGCCAGCTAGTCAGCACTTACAAAGGGTACCTTTCAAAACTCATGGCGGAGGTATAAACGATGGCACGAAAAACATCAGCATTGTCGGGGAAAAGCCCCATAGCTCCGAGAAGAGACGGAACAGAACCTTTTGAAAAGGATTTAGAGTCTACTCAAAGTGATGCGAGTAAACCTGATAGCACAGGGTTAGAAAAGCTTGCCCCAGAGCCAGAAAAGAAGAAAAAAAAGAAAGTAAGCTTTTATCAGTACGAAGAAGATAAAGAGCGAGCTATGGCAGCTTGGCAATTCACAATGGGGCATACTGGACACACCACAGTCACGTCATTTTACGAAGCTGCTATTCGAGAGTATGTCCTAGCCCTAGAAGCTAAATACAACGATTCAAAACCGTTTTAGTCAAAATTCTGGCTGCGAAAGTGCCGCCACCCTACGTTTTAGGGTGGCGGCACTTTTTTACATGGAAGCCTACTGAGATTTGGCAATAGTAGATCTAATGCTCGTAGTGCCATCAATGGAAGTAGGCATGAAAAGAATGTTGAAGTTTTCCACAACCTACGCGCGCGCTTACTAAGTAAGCGAAAAGGTAAAGACTTAAGGAAAGAACCTTAGGGGTGGCGCAAAAAAAAGATCCTACATGCTTGCAATTGCAATATTCTAAGCATGTAGGAGCTTAAAGGTTGGTACCCAAATGCACCAGCTTGGTACCCAAATGCACCAGCTTGGTACCCAAATGCACCAGCTTGGTACCCAAATGCACCGCGAATCGGCTGGTTTTCTCTATTATCCACACCCGGTGCATTTAGGTGCCAACGCAGAGCAAAACCACCTGCAAGGTAAGTAATAGAAGTAGTAGAAGTGCAAAAAAAGTGAAGAGCAGAAATTTTAATACAGGTTGGATAAACTTATGAGAAAACATAAAAAATCCCCCTCAGAGATTTGCTACTGAGGGGGACCAACACGAGGGTCCCGGATCAATGAGAATCCCTCATGGAGGCTATACCTTGAGTTTAGGCGATAAACTACTGAAAGCGCGAACCAGTGATGTTCATGGCTTTTTGCCACAAGAACTTCTCTCGTTTTCTTTGCCGGCTCGTCGAACACACGACACTGTTTGGGAACGGCATAATGGCAAATATACATTTACTGTTACCGCAGGCACTATCAAAGATCTTGATGGGAGCCTTCTTACAGAATTACCCTCAGGGAAATACGCACGTGCAGCGTTATTGTTTTTATTCACGCAGGCGAAATTTACTAACAACGCTCAAGTGTCTATAGACCAGAATTATCGCGCATTTACAACGTTGCTTGGCATGGAATGGCAAGGGGTGAAGCGCAGTAAAGAGGCGTTGAAGCAATTAATGCTGGTTTCGTCCGCCACGTTTACGATTATTGAACAGACCATAGATGAAACGACAGGCGAAGAGCATTACGTGGACACAGGGTCTAGGTTTAGTGAGTCAATGGACTTATGGGCCTTAGATGGGAGAACCCAAATGTCTAACGATCAGCAATCGACTGTAACGCTGTCTCCTATGATGATGGATTTGCTGAAGCGGGCAGCGCCATTGAATATACAAGCTTGGCAATGGATTTTAAGAAACTCTAAGTCATCAATGGCTTTAGATATATATGCGTGGCTTTGCGGGAGGCTGTTCCGCTGCAATGGTCCAGCGAGAGTGACATGGGTGCAGTTATACGATCAGTTCGGTTCAACTGCGCCTATGAAGCGGTTTAAACAGCACTTTCGAGCTGGTTTGTCCGTCGCGCTTCTTGTGTATCCAGAAGCTCATATTACTGAAGATACAGGACTAAATAAGGTAAAAGGCTTCAAAGGTTTTCATTTACGGCCAAGCCCAGATCCGCGGGACAGTGCACTACCAGAAGACAAAAACTAAACGCCCAGAAACACTCAAAAAATTGCATCGGTGTCATACAATCGAACAACGACAAAATTGGCCGCTACAATCCAAAGGTTCACGTGAAGATCCAGAAAGACCAATTTGATAAATGGGTGGCATCTGTTCCAACAGGTCCAGAGCCGCTTACTGCAACTCGAATTGCCAAATTAGCCGGGATCTCCAAATCTTCGTTATTTTTTCAGCGAGGACAAGGTTACGTTGAAAGCAGCATTATCATTGCCCTTTCCAGGAAGCTCAACTTGCATTCTTTGGAAGAGTTGACGAAATTTCCAGAACTCAAAATATTCAAGGCGTACAGTCAGCCGAGTGAACAAGAAATTTTATCTCAGCTTGCGCCAGCTTTCCTCATGGAAGAACTGCTAGGACGAATGAGATACGAACAGGTTCGGCATTACCCTAATACGATGCCGGAACCGTATGGATTGAAGAGATGGCTTGATACAACGGACCTATATGGAAAATATAGCGATCTAGCCAAAGGCATGGGGCTATCAAGTGTGCAAGTATTGTCAAAAAAAATTAATGAAAACAGATTGTCTATAGGCCAATTAGCTTTTCTATGTGAATATGGAACCCTTAACGCCAGGTTCGGACTAGTTGTTACAGGGATGCTCACTTGGGAAGAGGCTGGGTTCGACTGGAATATTCGAGAAAAAACGCTCAGCAATTCCAGCGGTAAGACGGTTATAGATGCTTTGATGTCTGCTCGGAAGTGGCTGGAAAAAGATATTCAAGTTAAAGAATTTGAGGTAGGTGTCTACCGGAATCTTGGTTAAAGAGTGAATATGAGTACTTTCACGATCACGGATATTGCAGCGCTGATAGCAGCAGGTCTTTTGACCGTTAACGCAATAGCTAGAGCGCGAGGTACAACTTGCAGAAAATCTGGTTTACTGCGAGCCAACATCGCCATGATCGTAGTTTTACTATTTTCTATAACACCCATCTATGCTGCGATAGATCCTTATTTGGGCGGCAAGTCCATACTGAATCTTTTCACGCATTTATTGATGGTCTATACAAGCTGGGAAGTATCGCATTCAACGATTACCACCCTTAACGAACTTATTGACAAAAACCGTCCATGGTTTATCCACCCAATAGTTGCTGGAATTTCATGTGCTGGTGTTTTGGGGAACTACCTTTTGCTCGCACCCAACTAAAGCAGAGGGCTTGAAGCTTATGATCAATCATTTGTTTTTGTGTCGTATTGGGCATGTACGCTCGCGCCATTAGTGCTAGGTGCGATATATCTTGTCCCTAAGCTGCCACGTATTCTTCCTCTTGTCAGGGACGCTCGATTAATCACTAAAGCGACCGTAATTCTTCTTTGGCTCGCGTTTTTAGGCGTTTTATTTTCTATTCTGGGCTGGACCGTAACAACTATAGCTCCGGTCTTATATTGCGTCCGTGAATGGGTCGTGACCACAACGCTGTTTCTATTCACCATCTCGTTCTTTTTCGCTACTGCATCGCTACCGCAATCAGTAGAGGGTCAAAGCATCAGAAAGAAAGCCACCAAGCGGTAGTAGCCTTTTCCTAAACGGAAATCCTCAAAGAATCTAAAAACACTCATTACTTGCGTGGTCCAATATCAGCTAAAACTGAAACTTTTATGGTAACGTGGACTACATCTTCTGATTTTTCAGGGCCAGAAGATTCTACGGGAGGGTTTTATGTTGGGACGCTCGAACAAGAATGTAGTCCCGTTTGGGGACACGTCATCGGGCAACAGTAGCTTATTGAATGCCATAGCGGGTGACCAATGGGCCTGCTAGAAAAACTTCGCCGTACACCAAGGCATTTTGACGTTGTCATGGGTAGTCCATGGACCATCAATGGGGCAGAAACCCAAAGTGCTGCACCTCAAGAAGTATTAAAGGAAATTTACGACATTGCTAAGTATTTTCCAATAACAATTACCGTTGAGGGTCCAGAGAGTACATTTCATCTCGAAATGGATGAGGAGATGAACCTGAGACAACTCAACAAATTGGCCGAGGACGAGGTTATATCTCTAGACGATCAGGACGATAAAGAACCCGCTGAGTCGCCACTAGCCGATGTGGTCGAACAAGTTGACTACGATTCATCAGGCGATAGTGGCGAAACCATCGAGACTGACGAAACCCTTGGCATCAAGCCCTCAGGGTTTAAGCGCTTTTTGACAAAACGAAACAGCGTCATGGCCAGCATTTTGCTCGGAGTGTCTGTAGCAATCTTTGCCATCATGCCCATGATTATGAACGGGAAAGGCGCAGACGATGCTCTAGCTATTAGTCCAGGTGCAGGCGAACCTTGGCAAACAGAGATTGTTGAAGCGACAGCCACGAACCAAAACTTTGATGAATTATTTAAAAATAAGTTATGGGAGATTGAGCCTGGCGAAGTGGAGTCTACTTCATGGTTTCAAGCCGGTGTGGTAACCACTAAAGACGACCAAATTCAATTGCTGGACCTGCAAGACGGCAAAGAAATCGCCTCTCACACTGTAGAAGAAATAAACAACGTAGGTGAAGAATTGCGGTGGGCTACAGAATTCTACGCTGACGAAACCCCCGCAGTCGGGATGCGTGTAGCCGACCTGTTTATAGCAATAACCGCTGATGGTGACAGCCAACAATGGAAAGATCCCAAAGATAAAGAGATTGGGGTATTTGGCACCACGCCGGTTATGACGGACGCCTCAGAAAACAAAAAAGCAGCCGACGCGACATATGAGGCACTGATCGTTGGCAGTTCAAAACCCCAGGAGTTAGTTGTAAACCCCGACCTAGTGACACGAGCCGTTGATGGGGAATGGATCATACAGCTGGACCCTCAATCGCCGCAGGTGGTGTTGAATCCAGTAGACCGCGACGATGAAAACGCGCAGCCGCATTCTGTAGAGCTGACAGTAAGAAACAATGAGGCGAAATTTATTCGTCACCTTGACTCTGGCCACGGGTACTCCATGGCGTTATGGGAGATAGAAGATCAACTTTACCTTGGCGTACATGAACTTCACGGAGATAATGCGGGACAGGCCACCACGATTGTGCCAGCACCGTTCGATGAGGAAAGCGCAACAGGCTGGGCATTGGGCAGCGGCATGGACGTATTTGTGGTGGGACCCTACGCTATTTCGGCTCGAACGGGAGAGCTAACCGCCTTTAGTGAAACGACGACATTCACTGGAGCCTACAGTGAGGCAGCAGTTGCAGAACCCACCAAAAACACCAGAACAGTCACACTAAATAACAAGATTTATACAGAGAGCAACCGGATCATCGGCTATCACAGAAACGGGATTGTCTTAGTCAGACTTCTCGACGGATCGGTAGCGGCCTATGGCGAATATGGAGGAAAGGCATGAAATCTCACCGGAGCATAGCCCGTGCAGGACGCAACGCACTTGCTGCTGCTGTTGTTGTAGGCATGAGTACACCGTTATCGGTGTCTGTTGCTATGGCTGCTGTCGAAGAGCCAGAAAGCAAAACTGTCGAAGCGAGAGAAGTCAGTGTCCTAGATCCCCAGGAAAACAGACAACAAGACAGTGAACTCGAACAACTAAAAGATCGAGATGATGAACTGCAAGACGAATCCGTTATAGATTTCGACAGTTCAGAAAAGTCTGCTGAAGAAACCGCAGAATCTAGAAACACGGTGGCCGATAAAGAAGCTTCAAGTGAGGAAATACAACAGGAACAACTTAATGACGAGTCAGAACAGCATGAAGAAGAGATCCTGCCAGATTCTGAAGTAGAAGCTGACTCGAAAAAGCTTCTTGATACCGACCAAACCGACCATGCTGGTGAAGCTAAAGACGCCTCTGATGAAGACAATTACGATTCAGACGATGATGACGACTCGGACGGCGAGGAAGATATTAAAGAACCATACGATGATAACCCCAATGAGGGGGACAAGTCGCATAGTGAGGACTCAGATGAAGACTCAGATGAGGACTCAGATGAAGATTCGCAAGATGACCCGGAAGATGAGGACTCAGATAATGACTCGGAAGATGAGGACTCAGATGAAGATTCGCAAGATGACCCGGAAGATGAGGACTCAGATAA
>Ga0079226_10001892_pt1 | contig 16067 bp, 14 predicted proteins | sample Poulit2014_FD_76345 | JGI IMG/M metagenome (GOLD analysis project Ga0079226, IMG submission 76345) | Agricultural soil microbial communities from Georgia to study Nitrogen management - Poultry litter 2014 | ecosystem: Environmental > Terrestrial > Soil > Agricultural land | place: USA: Georgia...
GCATAACTCTATCCCTATTAATATCTTGGATAGATAAACCAGTTAATCTCGAAAACTCTTTTAAGTGAGGTGTTAGGATTATATTTTCTTTATGTAATATACTTTTATCTTTTGCTATGGCGTTTAATCCATCAGCATCTATAATAATCTTTCCCTCAAATATATTAAGTAATTTACCTATTAATTTATTTAAACTGGGGTCTTTTCCCATACCAGGACCTATAGCTAGAACATCCTTATCAGCTAAGTGTCCTAAAATCTGATTAAATATATTTTCATTATACTTTAAATTATAAGAATCAATAGTGTTAATTATCTGCTCTATAGATTTAATTTGTAAAATTTCGCTAATTGATTTTGGCACTAGAAGGTAAACAAGCCCTGCCCCAACTCTCAAGGTTGATAGAGAAGATAGGTAGCAAGATCCTGCCATACCTGATGAACCACCAAGAATAGCAACTCTTCCATAGTTGCCCTTGTGACTTGATTTTTTTCTTATGGGTAAAATTTTTTTAAACTCTGTAGGTATTTTTATGTTTTCACTATCTCTTCTTATGCAAATACCAATAGCCTTCCCTCCATCATGGGAAATAGAAACATCACATTGTTTTTTTATACCGTCTATTAATATATAAGGTCTATTAGTTTGATGACGGACTTCTACCCTAAGATTTTTGATATAAGAAAGACTTAAATTATATGCCTTAATAACAGCTTCTTTAAGAGCAAAGATCCCTGCCAAAGACTGATAGGGATTTTCTTTCTTAAAAGCGTAGGAAAGCTCATAAGAAGTAAATACCCTCTCTAAAAAGGCTTCGGGCTTCTCTTTGATTTTTTTAACCGATATTATGTCAATACCTATCATTAAAGACCTAGCCTTTTTGATGATTCTTTTATATTTTCATTAAGTTTATCTCTTTCTAAACTTACAACATTTCCATTTTCATAAACAATTTTTCCGTTTATTATAGTATATTTTATGTCTGACTCATAGGTAGAGTAAATAAGTGAGGTCAAGATATTTTGATTTGGTTTATGGTTTATATTATCAAAATCAATTAAAATTAAATCAGCAAGCTTACCTTCTTCTACCGTCCCTAATTCATTTTCCATGCCTAGGGCCTTTGCACCGTTAACGGTTGCCATTTTTAATATTTCATATGCCTCTATATTTTTATCAGCGTATAATTTTGAAACCAGACCAGTTATTTCCATCTCTCTTAAAATTGACAATTTGTTATTGCTAGCTGAGGAATCAGTACCTAAGCAAACATTAATTTTTTTATCAAAAAGTCTTGATAAGTTTAAAAAACCTGAAGAAAGTTTTAGATTACTTGCAGGGTTATGGACTATACTAACATTATTTTCTTTTATAATATCTAAGTCATTATCTGTTAGATATATACCGTGGGCTGCTATGGTTTTATGATTAAATATCCCAGATTTTTCAAATACTTCTGTTGGTGTCATATTAAATCTTTTTATGCAATCATCATTTTCTTTTTTTGTTTCAGATAAGTGGATGTGAATTGGCATCTTATATTTATAAGCTATATCTGATACTTTCTTTAGGTAGTCTAAATCTATTGTATAGACTGCGTGCGGACCAAGGCCTATACTTATAAGCTCATCATCCTTATATTTTTTTTCTAAATATATATTTTCTTTGAGTCTATAAAAATCTTGATCGGGGCATGATAAGCCTCTTGAGATTTGGCCACGAAGACCTATTTCTTTTGCCGCCTTAATTGTTGCTTCAGAAAAATAGTACATGTCTGCAAAAGATCCTATACCATTTTTAACCATTTCAGCAAAAGACATAAGAGATGCAGTATGTACATCTTCTTCTGTTAACTTATCTTCTAATGGCCAAATATAATCATTTAACCAAGTCTCAAGCTCAACTTCTTCACCGTAATTTCTAAAAAGACTCATTCCAACATGAGTATGACAGTTTATAAAGGCTGGCATTAAAAGCATGCCATCAGCATCTATAACTTTATATCCTTTATTTTTAATGTTTTTTTCGATTTTTTTTATGTATTTTCCCTCAATTAAAAGATCAGCCTTATATATTTCAGGAGTTCTCATTGAAAGTGTTTTTGCATTTTTTATTAATATCTTCATTTTTAAAAAAAGGGAAGTGCTTGCACACTTCCTATTCTCCTATCTTTTCTTTTAACAGTTTATTTATTTCTTGAGGGTTTCCTTTACCCTTGGTTTTTTTCATAGCTTGACCAACTAAGAAGCCAAAGGCTCTATCCTTACCATTTTTTATATCTTCAATAGATTGTGGATTTTCTTCAAGAACTTCATTGACAACATCTTCTAAGAAAGATGAATCAGAAATCTGAAGTAAATTTCTTTCTTCAGCAAGTTTCTCTGGGTCTTGATCAGAAGTATAAATTTCTCTTAAAAGTTTTTTAGCAACATTATTATTAACCTTGTTATTTTTAGCCAGGTTAATTAATTTAGCAAAATTTTCTATTGATAAAGCCATCTCATCTGCTGTCTCTTCAGCTTCATTAAGTCTTCTAGATAATTCGGTTAAAATCCAATTGGCTGTTGTATTAGGGTCCTTAACTAATTTATTAGTTTCTTCAAAAAGATTTGCAAGGCTTCTATCATGACTTAGAAGATTTGCGTCATATTCAGAAAGTTTGTATTCTTTCATATATCTAGCTTGTTTCTTGCTAGGTAATTCTGGTAGATTTTTTCTTATTCCTTCAATAAATTCATCTGATAAATAGATATCTGGTATATCACCATCTGCAGAAAATCTATAGTCGTTTCCTACTTCTTTATTTCTCATATGGATAGTCTTAAGCTCTATATCATCCCATCTTCTAGTCTCTTTTACTCCAGTTTCGCCCTTTTCTAATAAAGCAGTTTGTCTTTTTAATTCATAGCTTAGGGCGTTTTCTATTGCCTTAATGGAGTTTATATTTTTAATCTCAGCGATTTCTGTTTTTAGATTAGAATCTTCGTCTTTTATATTTACGTTTACGTCAACACGCATAGATCCTTCTGCCATTATACAATCAGATACATCTAAAAACTTAAGGGTTGATGCTAGGGTTTCTACAAATTCTCTAGCTTCTTCTGGTGAGGATATATCAGGGTCAGTTACTATTTCAATTAGAGGAACTCCAGCCCTGTTATAGTCCATTAATACAGTATCATCGTCGTTGTGATTTGATTTCCCAGTATCTTCTTCCATATGGATTTCTCTTATATTTATGTGCTTGCCGCTAGATAATTCTAGGTAACCTTCATAGGCGTATGGTTTATCAAATTGAGTAAGCTGATAGCCCTTAACAAGGTCAGGATAAAAGTATTTTTTTCTGTCTATTTTTTGTTCATTTCTAATCTTGCAATTAAAGGCGAGACCCGCCATTACAGCATATTCTACAGCTCTTTTGTTCATTAGAGGTAGGGTTCCTGGGTGTCCTAGACATATAGGACAAACATTGGTATTTGGTACTGCTCCGAATTCATTTTTGCAGGAGCAAAACATTTTTGTATCTGTAGATAACTCAACGTGGATCTCAAGACCTATTATTGTTTTAGTTTTCATTTATTCTCCTTAAAAATTCTTCGCCAGCATTTAATAATTTACTATCTTCATTTGCATTTGCTATTAATTGTACAGAACCTGATATTCCTTCCCTTACTGGTAGAGAAAGTCCGCACATACCAGCTAAATTAACTATTACATTAAAGCCATCAGATTCAAAATCACTTAATGGATCCATATAATCATCATCAAGAGAAGGTGGTAGGTTGGTAACTGTTGGTGTTATTATTAGGTCGTAAGAAGCAAAAACTTCTTCTAATTCTTTTTTAATTAGAGTTCTAAGTTTTAGTCCTTGTTTATAAACTCTTTGATTATCATCTGCTGATAGGTACATGGTTCCAAGGGCTATTCTTCTTTGTACTTCTTCACCTAGGCCTTCTGATCTAGAATTTATAAACAGTTCATCAACTGAGGTGTATTTATCACTTTGGTAACCAAACCTTATTCCATCAAACCTTGACATGTTAGATGATACTTCGCTAGACATAACGACGTTGTATACTTGGTTAGCATATTTAGAATACTCTAAATTTATTGGAGAAAGATCTGCCCCAAGTTCTTTTAGCTTATCTAAAGCACTTTCATAGTCTTTTTCTACTGTAGAGTCGAGGTTTTTGTGCATATCATCATCAGCAGGTATATAAGCAATTTTTTTGCCTTTAAAATCATAAGGTTCTATCATATACTCATAGTCTTTAAGCCTTACTGTCATGTCATTATTATCTGGGCCTTCTATTACTTGGGCAATGGATCTTATATCAGAAACATTTTTAGCAAATACAGATACTTGATCTAAGGTATTTGCCATTGATACAACACCATTTCTACTCATCATTGAATAAGTAGGTTTATACCCTAATATATTGCAATAACTTGCAGGACATCTTACTGACCCACCTGTATCGGTTCCAAGCGCTACTAGAACGTCTTCTTTAGCTACTGCAGCTGCAGAACCTGATGAAGAACCACCTGTTACTTTGCTGTGGTCAACCGGATTTTTAACCGGTCCAAAAACTGAAGTTTTACCTCTTGCACCCATAGCAAATTCATCCATGTTAGTTTTTGCTATGATAATAGCATCTTCTTTTAAAAGATTCTCGACTACCTTGGCATCAAACATAGGCCTAAAATCTTTAAGCATTTTTGAAGCGCAAGTCATATTCATATTTTTATATGATATATTATCCTTAACTGCGACAGCTACTCCAAATAAAGATCCAAGTTTTTCTCCATTTGCTAACTTTTGATCAAGCATCTTCGCTCTTTTTAGCGAATCTTCTTCATCAAAAGCTATATAGGCATTAGTTTCATCATTTTTAATTTTTTCTAGAATGTTTTTTGTATTTTCTTCTACACTCACTTCATTATTTTTATATTTTTCTATAATAGCCTTAATATCCATTACCGCTCCTATAGTTTCCAGTCTAATCTAAAATACCCAAATTCAGTATCTTTTGCATTTTCTAGAGCCTTTGACCTAGATAGGGATTCTTTTGGTTTATCTTCTCTAAAAACTGCGTCATGAGTACTTATATATTCTGTCATGCATACTTCGTCTGTGTCTACCTCAAATATATCTTCTATAAAATCTAAGACCCTATTAAATTTTTGAGAAATCATTTCCTTATCCTGATTTTCCAAACTTAAATGACTTAGGTTATAGATTCTTTCAACTTCTTTTACATCCATCCTACTCTCCTTTTAGCTCTGATAAAAAATCAAATAATTTCTTATCTTCATATATTTCTATATTTAATTCTTCTGCCTTGGATTTTTTAGAACCAGCCTTTAGACCCGCCAGAACTATATCTGTATTTTTTGATACAGAACTTCTGACATTGGCTCCATTATCTTCAAGCATCTTCTTAATATCATCTCTATTGTATCCATCAATAGTGCCAGTAATCACAAAATTAACTCCTTCTAATATATTAGAAGATTTATCATTACTAGGATTAATTAGTTTTATACCCTTTGATAAAAGCATATCTATAGAGTCTACTATATTTTTATCATGGAAAAATTCTACTATATTTTCAGCGGTTATTTCACCAATATCGTCAATTTCTACCAATTCATAAACTTTAGCTTCTCTAAGCTTATCAAAAGATTTAAATTTATTAGCAAGGTCTCTTGCGGTTCTTTCTCCTACATTAGGTATACCAATCGCATATATAAAGGCACCTAAGTCTCTATTTTTACTATTTTCTATAGCATCAAGCAAGTTTTGGGTTTTCTTTGGTCCGAACCTATCAAGTTTTATTAAATCATCATAGGTCAAATCATAGATATCATATATTTCTTTTATGCCTAACTCTTCTATCAGTTGTCCAATGGTTTTTTCTGAAAGACCTTCAATATCCATAGCGTTTCTTGAAGTATAGTGAACCATCCTTGCTAAAAGTTGTGGGGTACATGATATAGAGTTAGGACAAACAATATGAACATTACCCTGAATTAATTCACTATGACAATATGGGCAATATTTTGGTTTCTCAATTTCTTTTGTACCCGGCTGATTTTCATCTACTACGCCTAGGATTTCAGGGATAACGTCATTAGATCTTCTTATGAAGACATCTGACCCTATCCTTACTTTTTTTCTTTCTATATCATCATAGTTGTTTAGAGTGGCTCTAGCCACTGTTACACCCGAAAAATCCACAGGTTCAAGAATAGCTGAAGGTGTGACTTTTCCAGTCCTACCTACATTCCATACAACATCAAGTAGTTTGGTAGTAAACTCTTCTGCCTCAAACTTAAAGGCTATAGACCATCTAGGGAATTTATTTGTATAGCCTAAGACCTCTTGGGTTTTCTTATCGTTTATCTTTATTACTACACCATCTGTTAGGATATCGATAGTTTTTCTTTCTTTTCCAATTCTTTCAAGTTCTTCTATTATTTCATCTATACTTTTTACCTTCTTATGGTAGGGATGAACATTTAGCTTCATATCCTTTAAAAAATCTAGCATTTCTTCTTCGCTTTTGAAATCAAGATTATTGGTTGGAACAGCATAAAAATATGCTGTAAGTCGTCTTTTAGCAGTTTCCTTTGTGTCCAGATTTCTTATAGCTCCAGCTGCCGCATTTCTAGCATTTTTAAGCTGAACCTGATTTTCCTTATTATATCTAATTAGTTCAGATAAGGGCATCAAAGCCTCACCTTGGATTTCAAGCAGAGAATTTTCTTTGATAGTAAAGGGAATTGATCTAATAGTTTCAGCCTGAGCTTTTACTTCTTCGCCCACAGTACCGTTACCTCTGGTGGCAGCAGTTTTAAGTAAGCCATCTTCGTAGGTAAGATTAATTGTAAGTCCGTCAAACTTATATTCCATTATAAATTCGAGATTGGGAAGTTTTTCTCCACTTTCTATTTCATAGGCTTTTTTTAGTCTTTCACACCTATCTATCCAATCTCTAACCTCATCATAAGACTGGGCCTTATCCTGGCTTAATAATTTAGTTATATGAAAGTGTTTTTCAAATTTATCTAATATTTGTCCGCCAACCCTATTTGTTGGTGAGTTTTCAGGTATAAAATCCAATTCATTTTGTAAGTTAACTACCCTATCGTATAGCTTGTCATATTCTCCATCAGATACGAGAGGCTTATCAAGGGTGTAGTAATGGTAGTCAAGTTCATTTACTTTGTCTATTAAATTTTTAAGTTCATCTAATTTATTCATATCTATACCTTTGTAATTGGCGCATAATATTGGTTTAGCTTTCTAAGTCCTTTTTTATCAAAGGCTATGACAAGTTCATTACCATCAGGACTTTCTTTAACTTGTACGACCATGCCCCTACCCCATTTGCTATGCTCTACTGTATCTCCAACCTGATAGGTTGAGTCATCCTTTTTTACAGTCTTTTTCTTTAGGTTAAGAACAGATTGCCTTGCTTTTTCTCTCATATAATCTTCATTCATAGCCCTTTCATAAGACTTAGAATTGTAGTTTATAAATTCTTTATTAGAATCCTTTTTTATTAAATCCCTAATCTCATCTAGAAATCGTGAAGGTTTATAGTAGCTGACTTTTCCATAATTTCTCCTTACTTGGGAGCTTGTCATATATAGCTTCTCTTCCGCACGGGTTATACCAACATAAAAAAGTCTTCTTTCTTCTTCAAGGTTTCCTTCATCTAAACTTCTCTTACCTGGAAAAAGTCCTTCATCAAGTCCTACTATAAAAACAACTGGATATTCAAGTCCCTTTGCCTGGTGCATTGTCATAAGCGATACAGATTCTACGCTTTCCTCTGTTTTATCAATTTCTGATAAGAGTGATAGATTTTCTAGATAATCTCTCAAAGTATCTTCAGGATTTGCTTCCTGGTAGTCAGCAGCAGAAGAAATAAATTCATTTATATTATCAATTCTTGCCCTATCTTCAACTAAGAGTGATTTTTCAAGATTCCTTAGATAGCCAGTTTTATCAAGGACATCATTGATTAAATCTACTATTTGGTACTTATCTACATTTAAGAAAATTTCTTCAAGTGGTTTATAAAACTTATCAGCAAGTTTCTTTAACCTATCAGTAAGTAAAACAGAAAAGTTAGGTTCTATTATTAAATCAAGCATGGATATACCATGGCTTATAGCAATATTTTCTAACTGCTCTACAGATTTATCACCAATTCCTCGTTTAGGTTCATTTATTATCCTTTTTAAGCTTACATCATCTTTGCTATTTACCAAAATATTTAAATAGGCAATTAAGTCTTTTATTTCTTTTCTATCGTAGAATTTAAGTCCGCCTATTACCTTATAGTCTATGAGATTTTTAAGTAGAACCTCTTCAAAGGGTCTAGACTGAGCGTTGGTCCTATAAAGGATAACTATGTCACTTTCCTTATAACCCTGGTTAAGCAAATCTTTAATTGTATCAATTACAAATTTACTCTCTTCACTTTCAACAGATGTTTCTTTATAAACTATATCAGACCCATCTTTGTTTTCAGTCCAAAGATTTTTCTCTTTCCTTTCAAGATTATTTGCTATAAGCTCATTAGCAGCATTTAAAATCTTAGATGTTGACCTATAGTTTTGTTCAAGTTTTATAGTTTTGCAACCAGGAAAGTCTTTTTCGAAATTTAGTATATTTCTAATATCTGCTCCCCTAAAAGAATATATTGATTGATCAGCATCGCCTACCGCCACGACATTTTGATTATTTCCTGCAATAAATCTAATTAATTCATATTGCGAATTGTTTGTATCTTGAAACTCATCTACAAAAATATATTCAAACTTATTTTGATAGTATTTTAAAGTTTCCTTGTCTTTAGCAAAAAGTTCTAATACTTTTTCTATTAAATCATCAAAGTCTAAAGCATTGTATTCATATTTCTTTTTTTCGTATTTTTTAAAAATTTCGGCAATTTCATCTGCATTTTGCATGTAGAAATTCATCTTTAAAAAATCCTCAGGACTAAGAGACTTATTTTTGGCATTAGATATTACACTTTGAGCAAGTCTTGGGTTTATATCATCTTTATATCCCAAATCTTTTATAATATCCCTAATTAAAGTTCTCTGATCTTGGGTATCATAAATAGTAAAATTATTTGAATAACCTATCTTATCTATATTCATCCTAAGAATACGGGCGCATATGGAGTGAAAGGTCCCTATCCATAGGTTAGATACGTCCATGCCAAGAAGGTCGCTTACCCTCACTTTCATCTCATTAGCAGCCTTGTTGGTAAAGGTTATAGCTAATATATTTCTAGGATCTACAGATTCCTCTCTTATCTTATAGGCAATACTAGAAGTAAGGACTGAAGTTTTTCCACTGCCTGCCCCTGCCAAGACCAAAAGAGGTCCTTTTCTATGTAATACGGCTTCTTTTTGCCTATCGTTTAACCTATCTAAATTCATCTACACATCCTTCCTTAACCATAACATTATACCTTAAAAAAAAGAGTAAGTGGACTTACTCTTTTGATTCTTTCAAATCTTTTTCAATTAGCTTTTCTAATACTAAATCATATCCACCGGCACCATAGTTAAGTGATCTGTTTACCCTTGATATGGTAGCAGTAGATGCTCCTGTCTCTTCTTCAATTACTGAATATGTTTTTCTAATTTTTAGTAATTTTGCTACATGAAGTCTTTGAGAAATTGATTGGATTTCTCTAGCTGTGCATATGTCTGTAAAAAATTGATAACATTCTTCAACATCTTTTAACATCAAGATAGCTTCAAATAATTCATCTGTTTCATTTGTTCTTAGTTTTGATTCGGTCATAGTCTTTCTCCTTATATAATCTCTTTTATGATTTTTTTGCACAAATTCTCATTTCTTGCTAAAATTGGACCGTGCAAATATGTCCCTATTGTATTTTTGTAAATAAACCCTTCGGTCTTATCTTCTCCATTATTACCATTGCCTTCAATAACTTGTCCAAAGGGTTCTTGACCCTTAGCTAAAAAAGTTCTTCCTCCATGGTTTTCGAATCCTACACAGGTTTCATCAAATTTATCGGTATGAATCTTAATTTCACCTGTTAAGCGATTTTTAGAAGTTTGGTTTAGTGTATAGTGATCAAATACTCCTAAGCCTTCTATTTTTTCTCCTTCAGAGTTATAGTAGTATTTACCTAAAAGTTGGTAGCCACCACATATAGCAAGGAATAATCCATTGTTTTCAATATAGTCTACAAGCTCTTTTTTCTTTTTTAGCAAATCATCTTTTACAATGTTTTGCTCGTAGTCCTGGCCACCTCCAAAAAATATAAAATCGTAATCGGTAGCCTTAAAATCATCTCCTATAGAAATAATCTCTCTTTCTGAATCTATACCCATTTTCTTTAATTCATACTCAAAAGCCATCAAGTTTCCTACATCACCGTAGGTATTTAATAAATTTCCATATAAGTGGCATATTCTTATCTTTCTTATAAGGCAAGCACCTCCCTTAGTCTAAGCATAGCTGTGTAAGTTGATAGGACATAGATGTTATTAGTCTTTGCATTTTTTATAACATCTTTTATATCCTGTTGATAATCAAATTCTCTTATATCCCCCTTATAAATCTCTGCTATCTCAAGTCTCCTCTTCATATCTTTTTTTCTTTTTCCAGATACATAGACATCTTTTATATCTAGAGAGGATAATTTTTCATAGTAAGAATCATAAATCCAACTTACATCTAAGCCATCAGCATAATTGTCATTTAATAGACAAATTAAACTTATTGGTTTCTTTTCCAGACTTACTAAATCAATTACTTGATTAAGTCCAGTAGGGTTTTTTACTAAGTTTATTACTAAATTCTTACCAAAGATTTCTACATTTTCCTGTCTACCAAATACATTTTTTTGCTTTTTAAGTCCCCTATCAATCTCTTCATAAGTTAGACCTAGTTCATAGGCTACGGAAACAGCTGTTAAAGCATTATAGATATTATATACTCTACCTACGTTTACCTCATATGTCTTTCCATCTATAAGAAATTTTGAATAATCTGGACTCAAGCCTGTGATTTCTTCTATCTCATACTTAATTTTTGGAGATTTAAAGTCGCAAGTTGGACACTTAAAATCTCCCAAAGATGAATAATTTACAGTCCTATACTTAAGAACACTATGGCAGTTAGGGCAAATTATGCCATCTGAATTAAATTCAGCATCTTTGTCATAATCATCATTTTGATCATCTCTAATAGCATAGTATATTGGATTGAATTTTTTTAGACTGTCATAAGAAAATATTGGCAAATCGCCATTAGCAATTATCTTAGCTTCGGGCATTAAATCTATACCCTCTATTATCTTATCAAGAATATTATAGATTTCACCAAACCTATCCATTTGGTCTCTAAATATATTTGTAAGAGCTATATAATCAGCCTTTAAGTAATCTCCAATCCTAACTAAGTTTGCCTCATCTACCTCCAAGACTGCAACAGTTTCCTTATCAGGAGGATTATCTAAAAGTGACGTTATAATACCCTGGACCATATTTGATCCAGACTCATTTGTAAGAACTATTGGATAGTGCTCTCTTAGGACAGATACTAAAAAATGAGTTGTCATTGTTTTTCCATTTGTACCAGTTACAAAAATAAACTTTGTATTTTTAGACAATTCTTTTAGTATATCTTTATCTAATTTATAGGCAACATAACCTGGTAGGGATGTCGCTTTTTTGTTTAATAGTTTTAATAAACCTCTAATTGATTTGGCTAATACTTTAACCCATTTGCTTTTTAAACTCATGGCATTATTATATACCTTTTTTACGAATATTTCAAAATTAATAAACCATTTGAAAATCAGTCTCATCTTCTACTAGAGAAACTTCATCTATATCCTTATTATCAATAACAGCAAACTTTAAATTTTCAATCCCCTTAAAGAAATCTAGGATACTTTCTTTACTCCCCTGTATATATACCTCTACACTTCCGTCATCCATATTCTTAACAGAACCTGTAAGCTTTAAGCTATCTGCAAGCATCTTAGTCTGGAATCTAAATCCTACTCCCTGGACTCTTCCCTTAAAAATAATATGGTATCTTTTCATATTTACTCCTTTATCTCATTATACTTGACAAAAATACTTTGAGTAAATATAATTAATATATACACCCCCTGGGGGTATGGAAGGAGGTTAAATGAAACAAAGATTTGACGTTTATGGAATGACTTGTGCATCATGTCAGGCAGCAGTAGATAGGGCTGTAAAAAAGCTTGGTGTAAATGATGTAAATGTTAATCTAATAAACGAATCTATGAGCGTTGAATATGACGTAGATAAAATTTCTGATCAAGATATCATAAACGATGTATCAAAGGCTGGCTATGAAGAAAGGACTAAAAATAAGACCAAAAATATGGAGACTAAGGAAAATGATAAAAAAGAAGCTGAAGAAGAAAACACTAAGTTTAGACTTAAGGTTTCATTTTTCTTTATGGCCCTTCTTATGTATATAGCCATGGGGCCTATGGTAGGCTTACCTATTCCTAGATTTTTAGAAGGAAGTGAGGGTGCAATTAACTTTGCTTTCGTCCAATTTCTTCTAGCAATTCCAGTAATATTTGTAAATAGAAAGTTTTTTATTTCTGGTTTTAAATCTCTAGTAAATAGAAATCCTAACATGGATGCTCTGGTATCTTTGGGATCAGCTTCGGCACTTATCTACGGTATATTTGTAATAATGAGGATGGCCCATGCGGCAGGTATATCTGATTTTGAAACTATAGATTATTACAGACATAATCTCTACTTTGAGTCTTCCGCTATGATCCTTACCCTAATTACACTTGGTAAATATTTCGAAGCTAGAAGTAAGGGAGAAACAAAATCTTCATTAAAGAAACTAATGGATCTTGCACCAGAAAAGGCAAGAGTAATTAGAAATAATAAAGAAGTAGAAATTGGTACAGAAGAAATTGTGAAAAATGATATAATTGTAATAAGACCAGGTGAAAGAATACCTGTTGATGGAAAAATCATAGAAGGTTCATCAATAGTTGACGAAGCTGCTATTACAGGAGAATCAATCCCTGTAAGCAAAAATGTAGGTGATGAAGTAATATCTGCAACTATAAACAAGCAAGGGTCATTTAAATTTAAAGCTACAAGGGTAGGAGAAGATACTACTCTCTCACAAATAATAAATCTTGTAAATGAGGCCAATGAAACCAAGGCTCCAATTGCAAAACTAGCAGATAAGATATCAGCTATATTTGTACCAGCTGTTATTATAATATCTCTAATAACATTTATAGCTTGGTATATTTTTACAAAAGATTTTGAATTCGCCCTAAATCTGATGATTTCAGTCTTAGTAATATCTTGCCCATGTGCCCTAGGCCTTGCTACACCAATGGCAATTATGGTTGCTACAGGCAAGTCAGCAGAACTTGGACTTTTGTTTAAGAATGCCGAAAGTCTTGAAAACTTACACAAGGTTGATACCATTCTTCTTGATAAAACAGGAACAATAACCGAGGGTAAGCCTGTTGTAACAGACATAGTCACAGAAAAAGATGAAGATCAATTCTTACAAATTGCAGCTTCACTAGAATATTTATCTGAACATCCCCTATCCGATGCTATAAATAATTATGCTGCTGATAAGGGTTGTGAAATTCTAGAAGTTAATGAATTTGAATCAATAGTAGGCAGAGGTATCAAAGGGAAAATTGATAATTTAACTTATTATGCTGGTAACTTACAACTTATGGAAGAAAACAAGATAAATATTGATAGCTATAAGGAAACTAGTGAGAAACTTGCCAAAGATGGCAAAACATCAATGTATTTTGCAAATCAAGATGAGGTTATAGGAATAATATTCGCAAAAGATTTAGCAAAAAATTCTTCTAAAATTGCCATAGATATGCTTAAAAGTGAAGGTTTTGAAGTCACAATGGTTACTGGCGATAACGAAATAACCGCAGAAGCCATAAGGAAAAATCTAAATATCGACAAAAAATTTGCAGAAGTCCTTCCTCAAGATAAGGATAAGGTGGTAAAGAAACTACAAGCTGAAAATAAAAAGGTCGCCATGGTTGGAGACGGTATAAATGACGCGCCTGCCTTGGTAAGATCTGACATAGGTCTTGCTATAGGAAAGGGATCGGATATAGCTATTGATTCAGCAGACGTAGTATTAGTTAAAAATAGTCTGCTTGACCTTGTAAAGTCAATTGACCTATCAAGGGCTACAATAAAAACGATAAAAGAAAACTTATTTTGGGCTTTCTTTTATAATATAATTCTAATTCCCCTTGCTGCAGGAATTTTATATCCAAAATTTGGTCTAACCTTAAATCCAATGTTTGCAGCCTTTGCGATGAGTTTATCATCAGTCTTTGTTTGTTTAAATTCACTCAGACTAAGAAAGTTTAAAACAAAGGCAGACGAGTATGAAGTTAAGGAAAGTAAAGAAAATAAAAAAGAAAACTTAAAGGAGAATAAAATGAACGAAGTTAAAAAAGTACTAGTAAACGTAGAAGGAATGAGCTGCAATAACTGTGTAAAACACGTAAAAAATGCCCTAGAAGGAATAGAAGGTGTAAGCGAAGCAGTTGTAAGCCTTGATGATAAAAATGCCCTAATAAGCTATGAAGGAAATCTTGATGAAAAAACAATAGAAGATGCTATATCAGAAGCAGGATATGAATACAAAGGAATCTCAAGCAAGTAAATGAAGGCTGATAATCAAAAAACTATCAGAAAATTAAAAACCGTCGGTGGTCAAATCGACGGTTTAATTAAAATGATAGAAGAAGATAGGTATTGTATAGATATCTCTAACCAAGTTATGGCATCTATTTCTATCCTCAAAAATATAAATAAAGATGTTCTAAGAGGTCATCTTGAACACTGTGTCTATGATAGTTTAAAACAAAAAGATGAAAAAGAAATCAAGGCTAAGATAGATGAGATAGAAAAAATTATTGATAAACTCAATAAGATATAGTCTAAAATCTAAAAAATCTGGGTATACCTATAAAAAGAAAAGGAGTTCTTATGACAGAAAATATCAACAAAAAACCATTCCAAGATGAAGTTAGCGAATACACAGTAGCTGATAAGGTACTTGCTAAAATAACAAAAAAAGTAGTTGAAAAAGTAGATGGAGTTTTAGATCTTCAAGGTGGTATTTTAAACTCTATTACTTCCACATTTTCAAATGAGGAAAATTCAACAAGTGGTATATCCATAAACCAAGAAGAATCTACATGCTTGGTAGCACTTTCAATGATTTTAGAATATGGAAAAAAAGCTAATGAAGTATTTAATGAAATTGATAAGTTAATTAAAAAAGAAGTTTACGAACTAACAGGTGTTAAGGTTCAAGCTGTAAAACTAGATATTGTAGACCTACTAACCAAAGAAGAATTTGTTAAGAAAAAACAAGCAAAAGAAGAAAACAAAATTGACTAATTTAAAAAGCCCTCTAGCTAAAAGCCGGAGGAGTTTTTTAGTTAAAAATTATGAATATAGGACATAAATCCTTCATTTTTTTCAAGTAATTTAAAGATAATTACACCAATAATTGAAACCATCACAAATTCACTAAGCATAAATTGCATAAGTAGTACTAAAAACACTTCATCACTAGCAAGAATTAGCCAAGTACCTATAGCAGGAACCGAAACTAATAAAACTGGAAATATCGATGCAACATATAAATTTTTAGCTCTTTGCATAAGTTTAAAAGCAATATATGATGAAAGTGTTCCAAAAACAACATCAAATACCATCATAGGGCTAAATAAATTTGCAATAGCACATCCTAAAACAAGACCAGGTATGAATCTCTTATTATAGAAAACTAATAAAACTAAGATCTCACTAAACCTAAATTGGATAGGCCCATAGGATGCAACCGGTAATAAGAGTGTTAAAACAGCATATAAAGCTGCGACTACTGCAGATTTTACTAAAAAATTAGTATCATCTAAACTAAAATATTTTTCTTTCATTTTTTCTCCTTGATTTTTTTTAGTAATGGGTGCCA
>Ga0079226_10001894_pt1 | contig 16052 bp, 13 predicted proteins | sample Poulit2014_FD_76345 | JGI IMG/M metagenome (GOLD analysis project Ga0079226, IMG submission 76345) | Agricultural soil microbial communities from Georgia to study Nitrogen management - Poultry litter 2014 | ecosystem: Environmental > Terrestrial > Soil > Agricultural land | place: USA: Georgia...
GCTAATTCTTCATAGCCTGGTTTTCCTAAAAGGGCGAACATATTTTTCTTATATTCTTCAACACCTGGTTGGTCAAATGGATTCACACCATTTAAATAACCAGAAATACCCACAGCAATTTCAAAGAAGTACATGGTGTATCCTAACGTATAAGCATCCATTGTTGGGATCTTAACTAAAAGGTTAGGAACATTTCCATCAGTGTGAGCCAATTGTGTACCTTGGAAAGCTTTGCCATTTACAAAGTCCATATCTTTGCCTTGTAAGTAACCCAGTCCATCCAAATCTGCCTCTTCAACTGGAATTGTTACATTCTTTCGAGGTTTTTCAACTTTTACAACTGTTTCAAAAACATTGCGTTGCCCATCTTGAATCGTTTGACCAATCGAATGCAAGTCTGTTGAGAAATTGGCACTAGAAGGATAAATGCCTTTTTGATCTTTTCCTTCCGATTCTCCGTATAATTGTTTCCACCATTCAGAGAAATATTGCATACCTGGTTCATAATTGACCAAGATTTCTATGTCTTTGCCTTTGCGGTGTAAAATATTTCGCATTGCAGCATATTGATAGGCTTCATTTTTCTTCAAATCAGCATCTGTATATTCGACACGTGCATCTGCTGCACCTTGCATCAAGGCATCGATATCCGCACCACTAACTGCAATTGGTAACAATCCAACGGGTGTTAAAACGGTAAAGCGGCCACCAACATCATCTGGAATCACAAAAGTTTCCCAGTTAGCTTCATCAGCTTCTACTTTAACAGCTCCTTTTGCACGATCTGTTGTTGCGTAGATTCGTTTGTTGGCTTCTTCTTCCCCATACTTTTTGATTAGCATTTCTTTAAAGACACGAAAAGCAATGGCTGGTTCAGTCGTTGTCCCTGATTTTGAAATCACATTAACAGAGAAGTCACGATCTCCCACTAATTCAATTAAATCAGCAAGATATGTTGAAGAAATAGAATTTCCTGCAAACACAATTTGTGGGGTTTTGCGTTGTTCTTTTGGTAATACATTATAAAAAGTATGATTTAAAAACTCAATGGCTGCACGAGCTCCAAGATAAGAACCACCTATGCCAATTACCACTAAAACTTCAGAATCATTTTGAATCTTTTCTGCGGCTTTTTGTACACGAGTAAATTCTTCCTTGTCATAGTTTTTAGGCAAATCAATCCAACCTAAAAAGTCATTTCCTGCTCCAGTACCTTCACGTAAAGCTTTATCTGCAGCAGTTACTTGAGTCTGCATGTAATCCAATTCGTGTGAGCGTACAAAGGGCGTTACTTTTGAATAATCAAACGAAATATGTCCCATTTTAAATCCTCCTAAAAAGTAGTAATCTTTTACAATTACTACTTTACTTTTAATGCACTTATTTTTCAAGTGAAAGATGAGTTAAACGAGTCCTTGGGCAATCATCGCTTTGGCTACTTTTTCAAATCCAGCAATATTAGCACCCAACATAAAGTTATTACCCGCCCCGTATTCTTTGGCTGTATCCCGACAAGAACGATAGATCGTACGCATAATTTTTTCTAATTTTTCATTTACTTCTTCTTTTGTCCAAGAAAGTCGTTGGGAGTTTTGCGCCATCTCCAATGCTGAAACAGCCACTCCTCCCGCATTTGCGGCTTTTCCTGGGCAATAATAGATAGCATTTTCCAAGAAACAGTCAACCGCTTCTGCATTACATGGCATATTGGCACCTTCAGCAACCACTTTTACACCATTTTTAACGATTTGTTCGGCTTGCTTTTGGTTTATTTCATTTTGTGTCGCACAAGGAAAGGCCAAATCTGCTTTGGTTGCAAAATCCCAAACTGATCCTTCATGATACTGAGCCGTTGATTTAATTTTGGCATAGGCAGTCAACCGTTCTCTTTGTACTTCTTTGATATCTTTTAAAAGGGTCAAGTCAATTCCTTCATCATCATAGATAAAGCCATCTGAATCGGAGCAAGTGATGACTTTAGCTCCTAGTTCTTGAAATTTTTCAATGGCATAAATGGCGACATTACCACTTCCAGAAACGAACACACGCTTATTTGTAAAATCATCATTTAAATCATGAAGTAATTCTTTGACAAAATAAGCCACGCCATACCCTGTTGCTTCTGTCCTTCCCTGACTTCCCCAAAAATCGAGTGGTTTACCAGTTAGTACGCCTGCATCATATTGTTTGATACGTTTATAGGCCCCATAGAGGTACCCAATTTCTCTACCTCCCACGCCAATATCTCCAGCTGGAACATCGGTGTCTGGGCCAATATATTTGATCAGTTCTGTCATAAAACTTTGGCAAAATCGCATAATTTCGGCATCTGATTTTCCTTTTGGATCGAAGTCACTTCCGCCTTTTCCCCCACCAATAGGAAGGCCAGTTAAACTATTTTTGAAAACTTGTTCAAAAGCTAAAAATTTCAAAATACTCAAGTTAACACTAGGATGAAAACGCAAGCCGCCTTTATAAGGGCCTAGAGCAGAATTAAATTGAATGCGATAACCGCGATTGATTTTCCAGTTCCCAGCATCATCTTGCCAAGGAACACGAAATTGAATCAAACGTTCTGGCTCTGTTACTAAGGATAAAATATTTTTTTCAACATACTCGGGATGTTTCTCTAAAAATGGTGTAATCGTTGATAAAAATTCATCGATTGCTTGTAAAAATTCGGTTTGATTAGGATCTTTTTGATGAACTTCTTTTTGAAACTGTTGGACAAATTCGGTTGCTCTTGACATGACATTTCCTCCTTGAAAGACAGATCAGAACAATCGGCCGTGAGCTCGTTGGCTAATTTTTCCGCCGTCATTTTACTATTGGTATGATTTTAGCAAAAAAAAGAAGTTATTGCACGAATTTTCTGAAACAATAACCAAAAATAAAGAGAATTTCTCCTTTAAAAAAGACCCCTTCTGATTTTGATTTCAGAAGGACTCTTTTTCATTCTTTAAGCAGTCGTTGTTATATCTTCTAATTTCCCATGGATAACTCGCAACAAATCTTTCGGATCCAATTCCATTTGTAACCCACGTTTTCCAGCCGAGATAATGATTGTATCTAACCTTTTAGCAGAAGCATCGATAAATGTTGGGAATAATTTTTTCATTCCAACTGGGGAACAACCGCCCCGAATGTAGCCAGTTGTTTCTTCTAAATCTCTTAAATGTAGCATTTCTACTTTTTTATTTCCGCTGACTTTTGCTATTTTTTTTAGATCAAGGGCTCTGTTTCCAGGAATGACGGCAACAATCGGACCGGTCTTATTACCTACAGCTACGAGTGTTTTAAAGATTCGGTTCTCCGTTTCACCTAGTTTTTCGGCAACATTTTGCGCATCTAAGTGATCTTCGGACCATTCATAAGTATGTTCGATATAAGAAATTTTTTGTTGTTCGACCAAACGGATAGCGTTGGTTTTCCCTGCTTTTTTCTTTGCCACTTTTTCCCCTCTTTTATTCAGAAATGGTTAAGGCGTCGATTAGTGATTTGATTTGATCCACTGCAAATTGTCCAGGCGCAGAAGGTGTATCGAGCGCTGCAAAGGTCAATATCGATCCGGTTACTTTTCCAGAAATACGCGTTACTTTTCCTAATTCGCCCATTCCAATAACGGCTAGAGGCAATTGATTAAAGGCGCGTGCTTTGGTAATAATGCCCATTAAGCGTAAAACATCTTGAAGATTATTAGGCATCACAGCAATTTTTCCAATATCTGCCCCAAATTGATTCATCATACCGATTCGATAGATCAAAGTTGGGTCGTCTGGTGTTTGTTCAAAGTCGTGAAAACTTAAAATAACCTTTACTCCGGCATCTTTTAATTCTTTGATAAACTCTCTTCCTAAAAAGTCGATTCTAGAAAGTTCGACATCGATTAAATCAATTTTCCCTGATTCGGCAACTGCTAAACAAAGCTCATGATACTCTCTGATAGAAATATCTGACAAGCCACCTTCTTCTTTGGTTCGAAAAGTAAAAAGTAACAACTTGTCTCCTATCGCTTCTCTTAGACTTGTTAGGCATTGGGAAAATTCGCTAACCGTATCACGTTCTGTAAAATAGTCTGCACGCCATTCGATAATGTCTGCTTCTGATGCTGCGGCCTTTTTGGCTTGTTCCATTAAACTATCTGTATTATTTCCAGTTAAAGAAACAACAATATTTAGTTCTCCTTTTTCGATACGTACTGATTTTTTCACCATTCAAAGAAACCTCCTTTATTTTTCAATTTGATACAAGAAAACTTTTAGATAATTACCTTCTGGATACGCTTTTGAAACAGTATAGTCGCTAGGAAGACGAAAACTTTGAACACACTCGAAAGAAACGCCTTTGTTAATGAGAGAAGTTTCAATCGTTTGACGAAATTTAGTTACTGAAAGATTTTCAGCATTTGTAGAAGCTAAAATCATTCCTTTTTCACTTAAAATATCGACGCTATTTTCAATCAAGCTACCATAATCTTTGGCGACGCTAAATACTTTTTTCTTATTTCTAGCAAAACTAGGGGGATCTAAAATAACCAAATCAAAGGTCAGATTTTTCTTTTTCGCATAGTTAAAATAAGCGAACGTATCCATGACATAAATCTTTTGTTGATCGCTGGATAGCCCATTGATTGAAAATTGTTCTTCTGTTTTAAGACGGCTTCTTTTGGCCAAATCGACACTGGTTGTTTCCGTCGCACCACCCATTGCCGCTGCAACTGAAAAAGCTCCTGTATAGCTAAACATATTCAATACTTTTTTCCCAGTTGCCAATCCTTGTGTTAATTTTCCACGGACTTCTTTTTGATCAAGAAAGATTCCTGTCATCAATCCCTCATCTAAATAAACCGCATAAGAAACATTATTTTCTTTAATCAAAAGTGGTTCAGGTGCCTTTTTACCATATAATTGATTACTGACTTCCCCAGTACCAAAACGATATTTTTCATAAGCCCCTACTACTTCTGGGAAAATTTTTTGAAAAGCCGCAATAATTTCGGCTTTTTTTCCAAATAAGGTCTCGTTATACCAAGAAAAGACCGCAAAATTTTCATACAAATCAATCGTTAACCCGCCTAAATGATCGCCGGGTCCATTGACAATCCGAAAAGCCGTTGTCTGTTCTTCTTGATAATAAACACGTCTTTTTTCTTTAGCCGTTCTAAATTGCTTTTGAAAAAAAGCTTCATCAATCGGCTCATCGTTGGCAGTTAATACCCAGCCAATTCCTTTATTTTGTTTTCCTAAATAGCCTCGCGCCAAAAATTGATCGGTTTCATCAACAAATGTGACCCAATGATTACTTGTGACTGATTTTTTTAAATCTTCGGTTTGGATGAGAGGATATCCTTTTTTAATTTTTTTTGCCGCTTGTTTTTTAACTGTCACTTTCATAGCCTATGTTTGCTCCACTTCACTTGTTTTTATTGTTTCTATTGTATCTAGTATAGCAAATTTCTTATAATTTGTCGCTTTACTAATGAATGAAAACAATCCTTACTTTCTTTTAGAATTTTTTCCAATGGGGAGTCCTAAAACGAAAAATTTGCTTCTTTTGCTAAGAAATAATTAATTTATGGACATTTATTTCCCTATATATTTGACACTATGACAAGGGCTTAGTAAAATGGAAATGACAAATGAAAAGTTTGAAAAAATTTTTCATAAGCAATTTTTCAGAAAGTGAGGGAGTTTCCCTTGAAAGAAAAAATAAAAAATACCTTGAATACCCGTCTTGGCTTTTTTGGATTGTTGGCGATCCTTTATTGGGCAAAAAGTATTCTCGCTTATTTAACCGAATTTAATCTGGGACTTGAAAGCCCGATACAGTATTTCATTTTGTTTATCAATCCGATTGCTACAACATTGCTTTTATTATCAATTGCTTTGTATGTGCGAAGGACCAAAGCCTCGTATGCGACGATGCTCTTTATCTATTTTGTAATGTCGGTCTTACTTTATGCCAATGTAGCTTATTACCGCGAATTCACTGATTTTATTACAATCAATACTATCTTAGGAGCTGGAAAAGTTTCAAGTGGCCTTGGAAAAAGTACCCTAAAATTACTAGAACCTCAAGATCTTTTGTATTTTATTGATTTTGTAATTTTGTTTATTGCTTTAGGAATGAAAAAAATAAAATTAGACGCTCGTCCGGTAAGAGCTCGCATGGCTTTAGCTATTTCGACACTTGCTGTAATGGTCTTTTTTGGAAATCTATTTTTAGCAGAGACCGATCGCACCGGTTTATTGACACGCACATTTTCACGAGATTATTTAGTGAAATATTTGGGAATCAATGCTTTTACAGCCTATGATGCCGTTCAAACGTATCAAACCACGCAAGTTCGTGCCCAAGCAAGTCCCAACGATATGCAAGAAGTTCAAAATTATGTTGACGATCATTATGCCGCTCCTAATGATGAATATTATGGATTAGCAAAAGGAAAAAATGTCATTTATATTCACTTAGAAAGTACGCAACAATTTTTGATTGATTATAAATTGAAAGATGATCAAGGGCAAGAACATGAAGTCATGCCTTTTGTCAATAGTCTGTATCATGATGACAGTACTTTTAGTTTTGATAACTTCTTTCATCAAGTTGGAGCAGGAAAAACCAGCGATGCCGAAACCTTATTAGAAACTTCTTTATTTGGTTTAAATCAAGGAGCTTTCTTTACTCAATTTGGTGGTAAAAATACCTTTGAAGCAGCACCTAATATTTTACAACAAACACAAGGGTATACCTCTGCTGTATTTCATGGAAATAGTGGAAACTTTTGGAATCGAAATGAAACCTATAAACATTTAGGTTATGATTATTTCTTTGATGCTTCTTATTATGATGTCAATGAGGACAATTCTTTCCAATATGGCTTGCATGACAAACCATTTTTTGATCAATCTATCCAATATCTTGAACATTTGCAACAACCTTTTTATACAAAATTTGTTGCTGTTTCCAATCATTATCCATATGCTCAATTTACTGATGAAGATGCTGGCTTCCCTATTGCAGACACTGGTGATGAAACCATCAATGGCTACTTTGCCACAGCCAATTATTTAGATACAGCTGTGGAAGAATTCTTTAACTATCTAAAAGACAGTGGCCTTTATGATAATTCAATCATTGTATTGTATGGCGATCACTATGGTGTTTCAGATGGTCGTAACCCACAATTAGCACCGTTAGTAGATAAAGATACTGATACTTGGGATGACTATGACAATGCACAAATGCAACGTGTTCCCTTTATGGTTCATGTGCCTGGACAAGAAAAAGGTGGCATCTCTCATACCTATGGTGGTGAAGTTGATGTCTTACCTACCTTGCTACATTTACTAGGTGTGCCAACTGACAATTATATTCAGTTAGGTCAAGATTTATTATCTAATGATCATGACCAAATAGTAGCCTTTCGAAATGGCTCCTTTATGACTCCTGAGTATACGTTTTATAACCAAACACTTTATAATAATGAAACCCAACGTCCAATTACCTTGCCTGATGATGAGTTTGAAACACTGCAACAAAAGGCACAGAAACAACTAGATATTTCTGATAAAATTAACAATGGTGACTTGCTACGTTTCCACAGTGGCAGTGGGTTAACCCCTATTGATCCTAATGATTTTGATTATAAAAATCAAATGGAGAAAATGCTAAAAATAAGCGAGACTGCTGAAAAAGATACGAGCATTTTTGGTGAAAATAATAATGAGTCCACCACTGATTTGTATGAAACAAAAACCTATCAAGAGTATCATCCTGAAGTTGCCGAGCAATTAGAAAAAGAACAAGAAGATAAAGAAAAAGAGTAATAACCACTCCCCTATTTTCTCTAAATATTACGAGAAAATAGGGTTTCTTTTTTTTACAATAAGATATTCATATATTTTTCATACTCACCCTCTATACTTGACTTAAGAAGGTGAATGGAATGTCTTATACAAAAATCGCTTTAGCAAGCATAAAATATCATAAACGGGTAATGGTCCTCTATTTTCTCTTTTTACTTTTTACTTTCTTTGTTCTGTTTACTATCAATAGTTTAAAAACAATCCTGCCCATTCTATTAGTAAAAACAGAAGATTTGCTATATTCTTATGGTCTATCTTCTGAAAAACAAGCAATTATTACTCATTTAAAACAAATTAATCTACAAACGAGTCACTTTTATAGCTTTTTACAAAAAACTAGCTTGCTATTTACTGGTATAGGATTATTCATCTTTTATACTGTCTATCAACGAATCAAACAAAGAGAGTTTTCAACCTGGCAACAGACTGGTAGTTCATTAAAAGGTTGGTTGACTTTTAATCTAATTGAATTACTCTTTCCTTTGTTCGTCCTTGGGGTAGTCCTCATCATTTTTTACATTTTATTTCAACAGCCGATTTGTAACTTTTTATTAACGAAACATATCCAAACCTTAGAACAAACAGAAATTGTTAAACACTCTTTATTTGAAGTAGGTGACAACGCCTTAAATCAGTTAGTTATTCGTATTCCTAATAGTAGTCAAGCTTGGATTAGTTCTTTTTTATTATCAACTTATGAATGGTCCAAAATTCTACTGTCTGCTTTTTGGTTAACAACGAAAATGTTTGTCGCCATGATTTTAAGTCTAGGAACTATGGTCGTATCATACACTATTTTTTGGAGGAGTCGTTCATGGAAAAAGCATCTACCGAAATAACTAAGATGCCTGCCGGATTTTATCTAGTTACCACAGATACCTATCAAAAAGAACTTTTAACTAGTAATCAGGCATCTACTGCAACCCTATCCATTCATTGGGAAACTCTCCCGTTCTTGTCCTTAAGAGAGAATATTCAATTAGGTGTGCCTAAGCATAACCGCGCTAAGATTTTTAGCTATTTACAAAGCGTTGAACTTTCCCCCTTACTATTGAAAAAGTCAAAAGAGGACCTTTCAAATATTGAACGGATTAAATTACAATTTGTTCATTTTTTTCTGCAAGAAAAAGAAATTTTCTTTCTCGATCAAAGTTGTCAAGAAGTAACAATTTCTGAAAAACAGTGGTTACTGAACTTTTGTCATCAACTTGTTGAAAAAAAGACAAAGGAAAGTCTTTCTCTTTAGTAAAGATGAACAGTTAATACATATCGCTTTTATTGATGCCGTTCTTTAAAGCACAGCATTTAACGATATAAAAACTATCCAAAATTAACTAGTTCTCCATATTGTTTTAGAGCGTCTTTCTTAAAGTAGCTATTGTGTTTGTGACTTAAAGATAACTACGTTTAAAAGCAGCCTTGCTTAATCGCAAGACTGCTTTTTTTAAATCCTATACTTTTTCAGAAGCACCAGATACAGCATCCACTTTATTTGTTTCAGTGTTTGTTTCTTGATCTTTTTGGGAAGCACTGGATACAGCATCGACATCTGCTTTTTGATTCTCATGATCCTTAGTGGAAGCACTAGCTACAGCATCGACACTGCCCGTTAATTCTTGTCCAGTTTGTTGCAAATACCAATCAATGGTGGGCTTTAAGTCCCAAATATATTCATTGATTCCCATATATTTTCCATTTTCATCACGAATGGCTTGATAGTTGTGCACGACATATTTATCTGGTCCATGAGTGGGCACATGCACATGAACATTGTCTTGTGCACCTGAGCGAAGTTGTTGAATCACCCATGATACACCTTTATAAACCCTTTCCGGATGACATTTAGCTAAAGGATTGCCAACTTGTCCAGGCGTTCTGGAAGCTAACATTTCTTCTGCTGATTTTGTATAGTTATAATATAAAAATTGATTGTTACTATCTGCATAAGTTAATTCCATTGGCATCGAAGCAAGAAAGGCATTTAATTGATCAACCGTCAATACTCCACGATTCAATTGAACATAATCTTTTCCTTTAGCCACGCCTACTTTTTCACTGGCTTGTTCTACCCAATCCTCGGCATACATATCAATATCTTCAATTGTTGTGTCCGTTTTTCCCGTAGCAAACAAGTCTTCAGGAGGAAGTTCTGGTTTTTTCCCTTGCATGGCAGTGGTAACCTTGATAAATTGTAGGAATTTTTCCAGCGAAGTCTTTAGAAAATCAGTGGTTCCTTGATCCTTCAATTTTCCATCTTCGTCAAAAGCTTCTTTTACTTTTCCTAGTAAAAACTCATTACCAGGCATAACCATGGCATTAACTCCGGGAGCATCTAGGATTTGACGTAGATGTAATTGTGCTCTTGAAGATCCTTGGTCGTAATAAGAAGCGCCTACGATCATCACTGGTTTGTTTTCTAACGGATGGATCTTAAACGATAACCATTCCAACACGCTTTTTAAAGCCGCTGGTATCGTATGATTATGTTCTGGTGTCGCAATGATAACACCGTCTGCTTGTAAAATTTTATTTGACAAATATTGGATGGGTGCACCGTTTGTTTGGTCATCACTTTGATTAAACAAAGGAATTTCTTTTATTTCTAAAATTTCCAAGTCAAATAAATCCTTGAAATTTTTCTTGATAAATTGTAGTAACTTACGATTATAGGATAATTCAGCATTTGAGCCGACAATTCCAACGATTTTCATTTCAAATTTCCTCCTTATGCTTCTTCCCAAGAGAAGTTTTCTGCAGCTTTTTTATTACTTTCATGAGCATGGGTTAAATTTTTCATCATTTCTACAAAAAGTAAAAAATCGGTAAATAGTCCTTCTAATTGTTCGACTTGTTCAGGATCTTTTAACTGATTCTCATCATCAAAAGCTTGTAACGAATGACTTAATAAAAATTCGGAACTTGGCATAATGCGCGCCTTCAACTCAGGGGCATCCAAAATTTGACGTAAATGCATTTGTGCTCGTGAAGATCCTAAAGTCCCGTAAGAAGCCCCTGTGATCATGACTGGTTTATCTACAAAAGGGTAGATGCCATAAGAAAACCAACTCAAGGCATTCAGTAAAGACGCTGGCACCGCGTGATCATACTCAGGGGTACTGATAATCACACCATCCGCGACCTCAATTTTTTTAGCCATTGCTTGGACAATTTCTGGAACTTTCATATCGGCAGGTTTGTTAAAAATAGGAATTTCCTTTATCTCGAGTACCTCGATTTCTGCCTTATCTACAAAATGTTTTGCCATATATTGTAATAATTGACGATTCGTCGATTGGTCAGAATTTGTTCCAACCAAACCAATAAGTTTTACCATGTGATAACTTCCTTTCATTTTATAAAAAATGTTTGATTCCATCAGAATAAGAAACCTCTTCATCTGTCGTAATGACAATTCCATCAATTTCTTTCAGAGAATTCAACTCTTGCAAAATTTCTTCTTTCTTTTTACCAAATAAACGTGTCGTCCATATTTCACCATCTAAAGAGCGTTTTGATAAAATCGTTAGACTGGCCACATCCGTTTTAGCAGGATACCCTGTCTGTGGATCCAAAATATGATGATAGCTTTTTCCTTTGCTTATTAGCTGTCGTTCGTAAATCCCTGAGGTAACAATGGAGTGATTCATCAACTGCAAAGTGAGTAAATACTGATTACGCGAAGCTTTTGGATCTTGAATACCAATTTTCCACATCCCTGTTTGTCTGCTTGGACAAGGACCGTAAACCACTAAATTTCCTCCCAAATTGATAAGCGCCGAATCGACATTCATCTCTTTGAAATAGCTTACTAATAAATCGGCAAAATAACCTTTGGCTAAAGAACCTAAATCGATGGCCATTTGTTGCCTTGTTAAATAAACGGCTTGTCTTTGTTCATTTAAAACGATTTGGTTGGGATCGGTTAGACTTAAAAGTGTGGTTATTTCCTCAGGAGTTGGCACCCTAGCATCGTTAAAACCGATACGCCACGCTTGAACAAGCGGTCCAATCGCGATATTCAACCGACTATTTGGTTGGCAACTGTGTTTTTTCCCGATTTTTATCAACTGATATAAATCAGAAGAAACACAAACTTCTTTTTTACCAGCGTTGCGATTAATAAGATTTAGTTCTGAAGTAGGATCGTTGGCACTAAATCGAACTTCATAACTTTTCAGCCGACGACTCGCTTCTACTAAGATAGGTTCCGGATCATCATGTTCTACTGTTAACTCGATGACCGTCCCCATCATATGAAGCGTCTTATTTCCTTGTGTCACTAGTCGCCTCCTTTTGGCTTTTTCGATCATGTGATTTTTCTTTTATTTCTTTTTCCATGATTGCCAATTCTTTTAACGCAATTCTATTTCGATTGATTTTGGCATAGGCACGAGCATCATAAATCAATTCTAAAATAACAGCTGAATCTTCTTTACCGGTAATAGCATTTTTTGCTAGTTGTAAGGCAGCCCTGGCTAAATAATACGTGACGTGATTGTCTGAACAAATCGTAATGGCGTAATGAAGCAAGGCATTACTCACTTCTAGCTCCTCATTCCAAGCAAAGAATACCGCTGATTCAAAAACAATGTGTAGCACACGCCAAGTATCTTCCATTTTGAAAATAGGATAGTGATAAATCTGTGCGAGTACTTTATTAAAATAAAATTCCGCTTTACGATTATCTTTTTCACGCATATAAATCATGCCCATTCCCGTAAAAGCTAATAAACGAAAGATTGTGGAATCTGAAACTTCTTCCATACAGATCTGGTCAAAAACAAACATGACTTCCATCACAGGAGCCTCAGTAAAAAACAAAATGAACCCTTTTAGATAGTAATAGCGAACCAATGCCTGCGCTTCTTCTACTTGATCGATATCAATTGTTTCTAGTATCTCATTTGCTTTGCCATACTCACTTGTAATCAAAAAGAACTCGATTTGATCCATCGCTTTGACAACTTCTGAATCTTTCACTTCCACTTTGGGAAACAAATCACCTAAGGAAATATGCAGTCGTTGACAAAGTTTTAACAATATTTTTAATGCCGGTATCTGCCCATTATTTTCAAAACGACTCAAGGTTGCTTGTGTACATATTCCTTCTGATAATTCACTTTGAGAAAGCCCCAACTGTTTTCTAGCCTCTATAAATAATTCGATATTCATCTTCTCTCACCTTCAGTGGAAAGTTTGTATTTGATACACAATTCACATTCCTTTCCAAAAGTAATTCTACCTTTCACAAGATTATTTGTCAATGAAATATATAAAAAAATATATAATTTAAAAAATACTCATTTTTAATGAAGTATTTTCTCGCCTTCTATATATTTTTTTATATAAAATAATTCTACAAGAATAACTTATTTTTCTTTATTTTCTATAACTATACGAAAAAACGGTAGAACAACCGATTGATTCTGCCTTTTTTGTATAAATTTTTTTAGATTAAAATGGGGATTCATCACGTGCTTATTTATTCTTATCAAAAAATCGGAGCCTGCTTTAACTAAACAGACTCCGATTCTTATTTGAGACTTAATGAAGATTGTCCTTGTTATTCTTCTTTTTCATCTTCTTTGATCTCAATATCTGGAAAATGAATGATAAATGTGGTGCCCTCTTCAAGTTTACTTTGTACTTCTATTTTTCCCTTGTGCAAGCGGACTAATTGTTCAACAATAGGCAGTCCTAATCCCGACTCCCCAAATTTTTTATTTTTCCGAGAAGGATCTACTTTATAATAACGATCCCAAATATTTTTCACCTGTTCTTCGGTCATGCCTATGCCAGTATCAGAGATTTGAACAATGGTCTCTAGATAGCCTTTTTCTATTTTCACATGGATTTGCCCATCGTTTGTAAACTGAATGGCATTTTGAATAATATTAACAACAATTTGTACAAATCGATCATAATCAGCAAAAATCGTTACGGACTCGTTCGTGTCAAGAATAAGCTTGTCATTGGCTGCTTCAGCTTTTTTAGATAATTGAGAAACAATGGATGCTAACGCTTGGGTACCATCAAATTTTTTGATAACAATTGAAATTTGATTGGTTCGTATTTTTTCATAATCGAGGTTTTCATTGACCAGACGAATTAAGCGATTCGTTTCGTTTTTCATCAAGCGAATGGCGTCTTCCTTACTTTCTTCAGGAATGGCGTGGTATTCTAAGCCTTCAAGTAGTCCATTAATAGTTGTTAAAGGCGTTCGCATTTCATGAGAAGCATCTGCCATAAACTGGCGCCGTCGTTCTTCTTGTCGTTCGATTTCTTCTTGCGATTTTTTTAAAGAATCACTCATTTTATTAAAATCTTCCGCAAGTTCATCAAATTCGTCGCGGTCATGTACAGGAAGTTCAATATCAAAATTTCCATTGGCAATTTCTTTGGTTGCTTGCTTCATGCGATTGATCCGATGCACTTGAAAAGTTGCAAAAAGATAGCTTATGATCAAAGATAAGACCATTGCTAATAAAAAGCCTCTCATCAAATTCCAAGTGAACTCTCTGGCACTGTCCTGAACATTTTGAGCAGGTTGGGTGACCACTAAAGCACCATAAAATTCGTTGTCAAGATTGAATGGAATCATTGCATAAGAAGTTGCATTTGATTGTCCATAAATATCTTGTTTGGTTGTTTCTTGTTGTCGTTGCCCTTCCTGAAGTCCTTTCCAATAATTCTCAAAAGGAATGTCGATTGGTTGATCAGTTGTCAAAGGATAAATGACTACCCCATCTTGTCTAACAAAAATAAACTGAACATTTTGTTGTTCGAGCATGGCTTCAGAAGTGGTCAAGGATCCTTGAATCACAGTTTCTAAGGAAGAATCTGGCAAGTGACGATTCATTTCTTCTGCCGCTGCATCTGCATAACCAAAAAGTTGCTTATAATTATTTTCTTCAATGGTTTGTTTCGTCATTTGAGTAAAGGCAATCCCAACAGTTAGTATCGTAACAAAAATAATCGAGCAAAAAGCAAATAATTGTTGATGCAAATATTTCATTAAGCAACACCTGAATCGTCAAATTTATAGCCAATACCCCAAACGGTTTGAATCACTTGTGGACCGACTTTTTCAATTTTTTGACGTAGTTTTTTAATATGGGCATCAACGGTTCTCTCATCACCAAAATATTGATAATCCCAAACGAGCTCTAGCAGTTTTTCTCTAGAAAAAACTTGCCGAGGTTTTTTAGCTAGGGTGTAAAGTAAATCAAATTCTTTGGGCGTTAAACCTTCGATTAGTTTTTCATCTAAATAAGCTTCACGCGTTTTCGTATTCATCTTGAAATGTTGTGTTTTAATATCAAAAGATTCAGCTTCTTCTGAGGTTTGTTGTGCCGGTTCGACAATTTCACTACGCCGATGTAAAGCTTTCATTCTGGCAATAAGGGTAAGTGGACTAAAAGGCTTGGTCACATAATCATCCGCACCAATTTCAAGACCAATCACTTGATCACTATCCGAATCTCTGGCGGTCAACATAATCAAAGGAACTGTACTCGAAACTTTTCGAATTTCTTTAGCAACGACCATGCCATCTAATTCTGGTAAATTCAAATCAAGTGTAATCATATCCCATTTTTTAGGATCTTCTAAAAAAGCATCCAATCCTTCTTTGCCATCGTATTTAAAGGTTGCTTGCCAGCCTTCATTCACAAAAAACATTTGCATCATTTCAGAAACGGATTCATTGTCTTCAATCATTAAAATATTCATAGTATTCACTCCTGTGTTTTTACTTTCAGGTTTTATTGGTTTAAATTTTTCCTAATAAGTTGCTGTTTCACTCACAAACGGTTATAAAACACCTATTCATTTATAGTTAGTATACTCTAATTTGAAAGATCTACCAACTACTTCATATATTATTCGAATTAACTTTGTGTTTCCTTCAATTTTTTGGCTAAAAAAGTGAAAGAAAAATTAAAAAAATAACAAAACTTTAGAGATTTTTTTAATTTTTGGAGTAGTTATGAGGATGGAGGTTGATCACAAAGCAAGAAAGGACTGTATGGCCAAGCTCAAATAGCTAAGGATACTTACGACACTTGGATGTTCAACTAAAGGTCCCAATATTGGAAATACGGAAACACTCTTTGACCAAAATAACAAGTTGTTTGAAGAAATCTTTTTCTCTAAGTTAGGCCGTGGTAATTTATTTTTTGTGGATCA
>Ga0079226_10001895_pt1 | contig 16045 bp, 13 predicted proteins | sample Poulit2014_FD_76345 | JGI IMG/M metagenome (GOLD analysis project Ga0079226, IMG submission 76345) | Agricultural soil microbial communities from Georgia to study Nitrogen management - Poultry litter 2014 | ecosystem: Environmental > Terrestrial > Soil > Agricultural land | place: USA: Georgia...
CTTTTAAAGTATTTTTATCATCACTGATGATGTGTAGTTTGTTTAAAAAATTAAACATATATTTTGATTTTATAGTTTTAAAAACAAATCGGTTTTTACGAAAAAACCGATTTGTTGTTTTTTTAATATTAAGCTAATTCCTTTTCTTTCTTTTCATTAGCTTCCCAATCTGCCATTCCTCCATTATAGATTTTAATATTGTCAAATCCATTTCTTTTTAATTCAGAATAAGCAACTGTAGTTCTGGTTCCAGATTGACAATGCACAATAAGTTGTTTGTTTTTATCAATCTTATCAAGATTATCAGTAATTGTTCCTACAAAAACATTATCAGCTCCTGGAATTTTATTTAATTTATATTCTGCATTTCCTCTTACATCAATGATTTGAACATCTTCTTTTCCGATGTAAGTTTTTAATTCTTCATAATCAATCACTTCTGCAGTTTGTAATTCTATGTCTAAATCTTCTATATCAGAAAAATATCCATAAACATTATCCAAACCGATTCTCATCAGTTTTCTGGTTAAATCTTCAATCTGATTTTCATCAGCAATCAACATAAATTGTTCTTCATAATTCAACATCCAACCTATCCAAGTTGAAAAAGATTTTCCACCTTCAATATTTAAAGTATTTGGTAAAAATCCTTTAAAAAATTCATCTCTCACTCTGGCGTCAATAACTTTTATTCCTCTGTTATAAGCAGTTAAGAATTCTTCTTTTGATAATTTTGGATGTTTAGGAACTTCAACTAATAAAGGTCTTTTCACTTTATTTAAGTATTTCATCATCGCAAAATACTTTGGTGGTTCTGGTTGATCTTCAAGTAATAAATCAACAAATTCTTGTTTGTCTTTATACTGAAAAGCCCAGTTTTGAATTTCTTCATATCCCACTGTTGAATTAGGAACTGCACCCAAAGCTTTTCCACAAGCAGATCCTGCTCCGTGTGCTGGCCAAACTTGAACATAATCTGGTAAAGCTCTAAATTTCTTTAAAGATTCAAACATATCTTCAGCACCTTTTACTTTAGTGTTTTTAATTCCAGCAGCTTCTTCCAATAAATCTGGTCTTCCTATATCTCCAACAAAAACAAAATCTCCTGTAAAAACCATTGTAGGTTTATCTGTTGCTGGATGATCTGTCAATAAAAAGCTTATACTTTCTGGGGTGTGCCCTGGTGTATGCATCACTTCTAAAGTAAGATTTCCTACTTTAATAACATCTCCTTCTTTTAATCCTTGATGAGGAAATTCATATTGCCAATCTTTTCCACCTTCATCAGATAAATATAACTCTGCTCCTGTAACAGCTGCTAATTCTCTTGATCCTGATAAATAATCTGCGTGAATATGCGTTTCTGTAATATGAGTAATGTTTAAATTTTCTTTTTCTGCAATTTCAAGATAAGTATCTATATCTCTTTTTGCATCTATCACAATACTTTCTCCTGTGGCTTGACAACCAATCAAATAACTTCCCTGTGCTAAGGTTTCGTCATAAACATGTTTGAAATACATAATTTTCTAATTTTTTACTAACTTATAAACTAAATTTTAATTGATAAGTTACATGAGTTACAAATTTTATTTAATTATTTTCTAAACTATAATTTCTGTTATTAATATATAAATTCCCATTGCTAAAACAAACCATCCAAAAGCTGGTTTTAGTTTTTCTCCATTGATTTTATTAGATAAAATTCCGCCTATTACAATTCCTATTATAGCAAATAAACTTACAAAAATTATTAAATTCCAATCCATTTTTGTCATGTTTTTTTCTCCTAAAAATCCCAATAAAGATTTTACTGTAATAATAACTAAAGAAGTTCCAACTGCTTCTTTCATAGGAAGTTTACTCAACATCACCAAAGCGGGAATAATTAGAAATCCACCTCCTGCTCCCACCAATCCTGTGAGCATTCCAACTACAATTCCTTCTATTAAAATCAAAGGATAATTAAACTCTTGTTTTTCATTTTTAGAAATCTGAGGTTTTTTTCTTTTACGAATCATGCTGTAGGAAGCAATAATCATCAATACAGCAAAAATTCCTATCAGAAATAATCTTTTGTGAATTTCAAAATTTCCGATTTTAAAAACAATTTCAGGAATGGCTGGAATAATAAAAGCTCGTGTAGCATAAACGGCAATAATTGAAGGAATTCCGAAAACCACTGCTGTTTTTACATTTACCAATCCTTTTTTGAAATAAGAAATTGATCCTGCTAAACTGGTGATTCCTACTATAAAAAGAGAATATCCTGTGGCTTGAACTGCATTTTCTCCAAAAAGATAAACCAAAACTGGAACGGTTAAAATACTTCCTCCTCCACCGATTAATCCCAGAGAAATTCCAATTAAAATAGCAGCTAAATATCCAAAAATCTCCATAACTTAATTTTCTAAATACAAATATCTAAACCTTATATTTAGAAAATTGAAACTTTTGTTACCAAATTAATTATTTTTAGTTTTCCATAAAATCTTCTTCATACAAACGTTTTAAAGGAAGTTGGGTAATTTTTTCTGGAAGAATTTTAAATAAGTTATTTCTGATAGCAATTAAAAGCTGTTGATCTGTTTGGGCAATTTTTCCTGCTCTTCTGGAATTTTTAATAATATATTTTGTTCTGCTGATTCTTCTTTTTTCAAAGTTTAAACTTGCTGTTTTTAAATCATTGTTTTCTAATTCTTCTTGCAAAACTGCAACATCTTCAATTGCCATACAAGCGCCTTGCCCCATATTTGGTGTGGTGGCGTGAGCTGCATCTCCAATCAATAAAATCTTAGCAAACTTGAATTGTGAAATAGGATTTATATCCATTATAGGTCCGCTGATGATTTTATTTTTATCGCTTAAAGTCAACAATTCTGAAACTGGAGCAGGATAATTTTTAAATTGATTTTGTAAATCTGACAATTCAAATTTTGTGGTTTTTCCATTGATTTTTGAATTTATACAAGCAAACCAATATACTTTTTGTTTTCCTAAAGGCGTAATTCCAAATCTTCCTTTTGCGCCCCAAATAGCTTGACTTTTATTAAAATCTTCTTTTTGATAATTTACTACCCCTCTCCAACACCAATATCCAGCATATTTTGGTTTGGATTCTGGAAGAAGTATTTGACGAACTTTAGAATTTACTCCATCTGCGCCGATGACAAAATCAACTTTAAGCTGGGTTTTATCTTTGAATTTTAAGTTTACTTGATTGCCAATTAATTTAAAGGATTTTAATTTTTTTCCGGTGAAGATTTTATCTTTTCCTAATTTTTCAACTAAAAACTCATGTAAATCTGCGCGGTGAATTGCATAATTTTCTGTTTGAAAATTTTTACTTATCCGATTGGTGTCAACAGAAAACAATATTTTTCCTTTGGCATTATAAATCGTAAAATCTTTTAAAAGATTACTTTGTTTTTTAAGCTCTTCTGCTAAGTTTAAATATTCAAAAGCTTTCATCGCATTAGCAGCTAAACCAATTCCTGCGCCAATTCCACGAATGTTTTCTGATGCTTCAAAAACACTGACTTTATAACCTTTATTTTGAAGCATAATTCCTGCAGTTAATCCTGCAATTCCGCCACCAATAATTCCTATGTGTTTATTTTTTGACAATCAAAATAAGTTTAATTTTTCCGAGACCAATTTAGAACTATTTTAGTTTTATTTTTCTAATTAAAACTTAAAATACTTTTTAAAAAACCATCCAAAAGGAATTGTTTAATTTTGTCTTGACTTTTCAAGTAAATATTTATGCAAAATTTAGAAAAAACAAATTGGGATAAAAGATATCTCAGTGGAAAAACAGGTTGGAATATCGGTTATGTTTCCACGCCGATAAAAGAATATATCAATCAATTAGAAAATAAAGATTTAAAAATATTAATCCCAGGAAGCGGAAATTCTTATGAAGCAGAATATCTTTATCAACAAGGTTTTTCAAATGTTTTTGTAGCTGATATTTCTAAATATCCTCTTGAGAATTTTCAGAAAAGATTGCCAGATTTTCCAAAAAATCAATTATTACATCTTGATTTTTTTAAAATTCAACAGAAATTTGATTTGATTATTGAACAAACTTTTTTCTGTGCTTTACCCCCAAAATTAAGAGAAAAATATGTTGAAAAAATGGCGGATTTATTAAATCCTAATGGAAAATTAATAGGTTTACTTTTTGATTTTCCTTTTCATGAAAACGAAGGTCCTCCTTTTGGTGGAAGTAAAGAAGAATATAAAAATCTTTTTGCTGATAAATTTACTATTGAAATTATGGAAACCGCTTATAATTCTATAAAACCCAGAAAAAACAGAGAATTATTTATCAAGATGATAAAAAAATCTACAAATCAATGATTTCATTATATTCACAGATTTTATTTCATAAGCTTTGAATTTCTTTAAGAAAAAAACAAGAAAACCTCTTCCCAAAGGGCATCCAAAACTTTTGCATGCTTGGGCTTTTTATGATTGGGCAAATTCCGTTTACAGCTTGGTGATTTCATCTGCTGTTTTTCCTATATTTTATGGGGCTTTAACCATTATTAAAAAAGATGGAAAAGTCATCAGTAATACTGTTGAGTTTTTAGGTTTTGAATTTAAAAATGATGCTTTAATCAGTTATGTAACCGCTTTGGCTTTTTTAGTGGTTTCCGTTTTGAGTCCATTTTTAAGTGGAATTGCAGATTATATAGGAAACAAAAAAATTTTCATGAGATTTTTCAATTATGTGGGGGCTTTTTCTTGTATAGGTTTATTCTGGTTTTCTTTAGATTTTCTTTGGTTTGGATTGTTGTGTTATTTCTTGGCTTTAATAGGTTTTTGGGGAAGTATTGTTTTTTATAATTCCTATTTACCAGATATTGCTTATCCTGAACAACAAGATAAAGTCAGCGCACAAGGTTTTTCTTTGGGATATATAGGAAGTGTGATTTTATTAATCATCTGTTTAATCCTGATTTTACTTTACGAAAAATTTGGTTTTAGCAGTGCAGATTTTCCTACTCGATTTTCTTTTATTCTCACCGGAGTTTGGTGGATTGGTTTTAGTCAATACACTTATTATTATTTACCAAAAGGAAATCCTAAAAAACAAAAAAGTAAAAATCAGCTGTTTAATGGTTTTTTAGAACTGAAAAAAATCTATCAGAAAATCAAAGAAAATATAGTTTTACATAGATTTCTTATTGCATTTTTCACTTATAGTATGGCTGTGCAAACCATTATGCTGATCGCCACTTATTTTGGAGTTGAAGAAATCAATTGGGGAGAAACAGATTCTACTATCGGATTGATTGTAAGCATTTTATTAATTCAACTCATCGCTATTGTGGGGGCAACTTACACTGCAAAAGCTTCAGAGAAATTTGGAAATATTCAAACTTTAATTGTGGTAAATTTCATTTGGGTAGGAATTTGTTTTTATGCGTTTTTTATTTCTACGCCTATAGAATTTTACATCACTGCAGCTTTTGTTGGTTTAGTAATGGGTGGAATTCAATCTCTATCCAGATCTACTTATTCTAAATTTATTCCTGAAAAAGCAAAAGACACCACTTCTTATTTTAGTTTTTATGATGTTTCTGAAAAAATTGGAATTGTAATCGGAATGTTTATTTATGGATTAATTTCTCAAATGACAGGAAGTATTCGGCATTCTATATTATTTTTTATAATATTTTTTGGTTTAGGCATCATATTATTATTCCGAAGCTTGAAAATTAAAAATTAATTTATATTTTTGAAATCGAGGTTTTAAATTATAATATCCTCAAAAATAAATCTACTAAATACAATTTTTTAGTTAAGTTTGCGTTAATAAATCTATTACTAAATCCTTTACATGAAATCTATTTACAGAACACTTTTGGTTCTTTTCATCTTTGCTGGTTTGGCAAGTTGTGATGATGAACCTATAGGCGAAAGTTTTAACGATAATTACAACCCTAATACACAATTCAGAGTTGACATAAATGGAGAAACATTTTATGCTGATCAGTATGGAGTGTACACCTCTGAAGAAGGAATTACAGAAATCATAGGAAAAAGAAATGATGGAGCAAGAGTTCATTTCAAAATAACAGGAGCTGGAGAAGATACTTATATTCTTGATGCTTCTTCTTCTGGAAGCGCTTTTTATTATGATGGCGTAAATGAAACTCCTTATGATATGACAGAAATAGATACCATAGGAATGTTGACCATCACAGATTATGATATGGCAAACGGAGTAAGCTCTGGAACTTTTGCTTTTCAAGCTTACAGAGAAGCAGGAGAAGTTGTCGTAGATACCACAGAAAATGATTCTACAGAAACTCCTAATCCAGGAGTTGGACTGCCAGATACTTTAGATTTCACCAACGGATCTTTTACAGATATTCCACTTACAGTTGAAGGATATGAACCAGAAGAACCTACTCCTGGAGATACGATTAACAAATTTCAAGTAGAATTAAATGACAGCTTATACAGCACAGATAATATTGATGCAAATATCACAGTTGACAATGGTTTAGTTATTGATACACAAGAAGATAATCAACAAATGACTTTACAGGTTTTCAATCCAGAGAATGGAACCATCGACTTAGAAGGAGAAAATCCTGATGCAATCATTGTGTATGTTCCAAACACTGAAGAAGAAGCTTATTTTGAAGCTACTGAAGGAAGCATTAATATTTCAGAAATTGATTATACCAACAACCTGATTTCAGGAACTTTCACAGGAATTCTTACAGATTCAGAAGATCCAGACAATACAATTACCATGACAAATGGTGTTTTTGATGGCGTTTCTTTTGAAACTGATATTTCTTTAGAAAGCTTTATGTATGCTAATATTGCTGGAAGTAATTTCAGTGCTTTTGATTTAGAAACTGAAGAAGGAGAGGCTGGTTTAATCAACATCATCGGAACTACGCAAAACGAAAATCAATTGCAAATCACATTGCCAAGCAGTGTAAACGAAGGAAGTTATTCTGTTGCTAATGAAGCTTCTTTCTCTGGAATTTATTACCAAAAAGATGAAGAAACTGAAGAAGTTGTAGCTTATTATAGCGTTCATAACTCTGGTACGATCACCATTACAGAAAAAGATGGAACGATATTGACTGGAACTTTCACTATGAGTGTAAGAAATGGCGCAGGCGAAGTTTTCCAAATCACAGAAGGAGAATTTAAAACAGATACTGCTTTATAAAAAACACTTTATAATATTTTAAAAAGCCTCGATCAAAATCAAAATCGAGGCTTTTTTATTTCTGATTTTCTTCCTTGCTAAAATTAAAAACTAATCTTTCTATTTATCTCTTTTTAAAAGTTCGAAAAGTCTTTTAAAATCATTAAATTTACCTCCAAAATTTTTGAAAATAATATGGCTAATCCAAAACCTTATAAACCAAAGAATTTAGTTAGAATTGTAACAGCTGCTTCCCTATTTGACGGACACGATGCAGCCATCAACATCATGCGTAGAATTATTCAATCTACAGGAGTTGAAGTAATTCATTTAGGACATAATCACAGTGCGGAATATGTTGTAAATACCGCCATTCAAGAAGATGCAAATGCAATTGCAATGACTTCTTATCAAGGTGGACACGTAGAATATTTTAAATATATGTATGATTTACTCCGTGAAAAAGGAGCAGATCACATCAAAATTTTCTTTGGCGGTGGCGGCGTGGTTTTGCCAGAAGAAATTGAAGAATTAGAAGAATACGGAATAGATAAAATCTACTCTCCTGATGATGGAAGAGCTATGGGATTACAAGGAATGATCAATCATTTGGTTGAAAATTCAGATTTTTCTACTCCTGATTTAAAAATATTTCAAGAAGAAGAAAAAAAACATCTTGAAAATCCGAAAAAACAAGACGTTCAAAAAGCTTTAAAAGAACAAAATATCGGAACCATTTCCAGAATGATTTCTTTAGCAGAAAATCGTCATGATGAATTTGTAAAACTTTTTCCTGCTGAAGAAGCGAAAAATTCAAAAACTCCTGTTTTAGGAATTACAGGAACTGGAGGAGCTGGAAAATCTTCTTTAGTAGATGAATTAGTCTTGAGATTTCTTGCAGATTTTGAAGATAAAAAAATAGGAATTATTTCTGTTGACCCTTCCAAAAGAAAAACAGGAGGAGCTTTATTAGGAGACAGAATCAGAATGAACGCCATCAACTCAGATAGAGTATTTATGCGTTCTTTAGCCACTCGTCAATCCAATTTAGCTTTATCAAATTATGTGCAAGAAGCAGTAGATATTTTAAAAGCTGCAGCATATGATTTGATTATTTTAGAAACTTCAGGAATTGGACAAAGCGATACTTCCATCACGGATTATTCTGATTTAGCTTTATATGTAATGACCCCAGAATATGGAGCACAAACGCAGTTGGAAAAAATTGATATGCTTGATTTTGCTGATGTTGTTGCTTTAAACAAATCTGATAAACGCGGAGCTTTAGATGCTTTAAGAGATGTAAGAAAACAATATTCCAGAAATCACCAACTTTGGGATGCTGAATTAGAAGATATGCCAGTTTTTGGAACCATAGCTTCTCAGTTTAATGATCCAGGTATGAATATTCTCTACAAAAAAATCATGGAAAAAGTAGAGGAAGTAACAGAAGGACGTTTCAAAAGTGATTATCACATCACAGAAGAAATGTCTAAAAAAGTACATATTATTCCACCAAAAAGAGTTCGTTATTTATCTGAAATTGCTGAAAACAACAGAAGCTATGATAAAAAAGTAAAAAAACAAGTAGATATAGCTCAAAAACTCTACGGAATTTATAAAACCATAGGAACTTTAAACAACACTACTCCTACCTTAAATAAATATGGTTTAGAGGAAGAAGAATTAAAGAAAAATACTGCTGAAGAAAATCAAGAAATCATCGATTTATTGAAAAAAGAATTCGACAGCATAAAAATGGATTTAGATCCTTATAACTGGGAAAAAATATTAGAATGGGATCAAGTGGTAAAAAAATATAAAGATCCGATTTTCAGTTTTAAAGTAAGAGATAGAGAAATTAAAATTGAAACCCACACCGAATCCTTATCTCGTTTGCAAATTCCTAAAATTGCTTTACCAAAATATAAAGCTTGGGGAGATTTATTAAAATGGATTTTACAAGAAAATGTTCCCGGACAATTTCCTTATACTTCTGGATTATATCCTTTCAAAAGAACTGGAGAAGATCCTACAAGAATGTTTGCTGGAGAAGGCGGACCAGAAAGAACCAACAGACGTTTTCATTATGTGAGTTTAGATATGCCAGCCAAGCGTTTATCAACAGCTTTTGACTCTGTAACGCTTTATGGAAATGATCCAGATTATCGACCAGATATTTACGGGAAAATCGGAAATTCAGGCGTTTCTATCTGTTGTTTAGATGATGCTAAAAAATTGTATTCAGGATTTAATTTAGCAGATAAGTTAACTTCTGTGAGTATGACAATTAATGGCCCTGCTCCTATGCTTTTAGGTTTTTTCATGAATGCAGCCATCGATCAGCAATGTGAAAAATATATCAAAGAAAATAATCTTGAAAAAGAAGTTGAAGAAAAAATCAATAAGATATATAAAGAAAAAGGAGTTGAAAGACCAAGATATAACGGAGAATTACCAGAAGGAAATAACGGTTTAGGATTAATGCTTTTAGGAGTAACTGGAGATCAAGTGCTGCCAAAAGATATTTATGAAGAAATCAAAAAAGATACTATTGCCAAAGTAAGAGGAACCGTTCAAGCAGATATTCTAAAAGAAGATCAAGCACAAAATACTTGTATTTTCTCCACAGAATTTTCATTGCGTTTGATGGGAGATGTTCAAGAATATTTCATCGAAAATAATGTTCGAAATTTCTATTCTGTTTCCATCTCTGGATACCACATCGCTGAAGCAGGAGCAAATCCAATTACACAATTGGCGCTCACCCTTTCAAACGGATTTACTTATGTTGAATATTACCTCAACAGAGGAATGGATATCAACAAATTTGCGCCAAACCTTTCTTTCTTCTTCTCTAACGGAATTGATCCTGAATATGCAGTGATTGGCCGTGTGGCGAGAAGAATTTGGGCAAAAGCTATGAAAGACAAATACGGTGCAAATGCCCGTTCGCAAATGTTGAAATATCACATCCAAACTTCAGGTCGTTCTTTACACGCACAAGAAATTCAGTTTAATGATATTCGTACAACTTTACAAGCCTTGTATGCAATTTATGACAACTGTAATTCCTTACACACCAATGCTTATGACGAAGCGATTACCACGCCAACAGAAGAATCTGTAAGAAGAGCTATGGCAATTCAGTTGATCATCAACAGAGAATTAGGTTTGGCTAAAAATGAAAACCCAATTCAAGGTTCATTTATCATAGAAGAATTAACAGACTTAGTAGAAGAAGCTGTGCTTTATGAATTTGACAGAATCAACGAAAGAGGAGGTGTTTTAGGAGCTATGGAAAGAATGTTCCAGCGTATGCAAATTCAAGAAGAGAGTTTGTATTATGAAAAACTAAAACACAGCGGAGAAATGCCAATTATTGGAGTAAACACTTTCTTAAGCAGTAAAGGATCTCCTACAGAAAGACCAGGAGAAGTAATTAGAGCTACGCAAGAAGAAAAAGAATTCCAGATAAAAACTTTGGAAAAATTACATAAAACCTATGAAGATAAAGCTGACAAAGCCATTGAAAAAGTAAAAAATGCTGCCATTGAAAATCAAAATGTTTTTGAAGCCTTAATGGAAGCCACAAAAGTTTGTTCGTTAGGACAAATCACCAACGCACTTTTTGAAGTAGGTGGACAATACAGAAGAAATATGTAAAATTATTTAAACATATTTTCAATTTCTAAAAACTCTCCAAACAAATTCTTGGAGAGTTTTTTTATGTGTTTAATTTCTTTGGTTTTGCTGAGGTGTAAAATTAAGCACACGAAAGGATTTGTGCGCCAGCGGGGTGTTATTAACCCCATAAATAATAGACAAATCAATAAATTCATAGTATTTAACTTATTTGATTACCACTACTCTTTTCAAGAATTTCAATCTTTTTGCAATTTCAAACACAGAGTCTGGATAATTTTCATTTAAAAGATATGAATCTTCCAATTCTCCTTTAAGTTCAAAAATCCCTACTTCTGAAAATGACACTCCATAATATGGCATTCGCCGATTATCTATAGCAACAAATCGATTTATAGATAAAGAGTCTTCGTAAAAATCTTTATCTACTGAATAAAAAGATTCTGGTTGTAGTTTTAGAACTACTCTTCTATTATATTTATCATCAAACATAAGTTCCGTCACACTATCAAACGGACTTTCAAAAGTAATAAATCCAGAGTATTTCTCGTATTGATAAATTGTATCGGGAAATAAAGTTTTAACCTTCAATTCAGATTTTGATATATCATTTAATGAAATACCTTCTTGTGTTTGATGTTTAATAGAATCCTTACAAGAAACTCCTAATATTAGTATAAAAACTATAATCAAAAAATTATTTTTTATTTTCATATTCGTATAACATTTTTTTATATTTAATCATATTTTTAATGGAATCTTGTTTACGAGCATTATTTGCCGAATCTGCCTTTTTTTTAGAATAGTATGGAGTTCTAATATTGCTCGTCACTTGTCTATGAAAGAAAGGTCCATTGCTTCCAATTTTCCCCACTAAAAATTCTACATTATCATTCACATATATAATATTATTTTCATTAAATACGGATTTATTCTCTTTGACAGTAGTTTCATTATTATTTCCGACCTGATTAGCAATTGGATTTAAAATTGCAATGATAAGTCCTAAAATTTTATTGGTCGTACTTTGAACTTCTGCTCCTGTAGGATTACCTCCTAATCCTTGTAATTCTTCTACATCAACTGAAACTGATGATTTTCCTTTATGTAAACCTATATTTTGTGAACCATATTTTGACCATAATTTTGTTCCATCAGGACCGTCAATTCCATAAGGTGCCTTAAATATTTTATTCTCAGATTCAGATATATTTTCATTGTTTCTTGAATTATTTATCCTTCCTATATCATCTATTAAAACATTTACATAATCACGATCCATCCCTAAATAATCATGATTACAAGGAGGATCTGGACAACCTTTTTCCGCAACACTCCGACCATCTGGATCAATAAACTTTAAAGGATTCAACAATGTATAATTATACGGTGACCACCCCGGATATTTCTCCGCCAACGGATCCACACTTAACCAAAAACTCCATTTTGGGTTCAGATATCGTGCCCCATAATAATAATTCCCCGTTTCATCATCCAACTCCTTGGCGTTAAACTTATATGGAGAATTATTTGAGTTCTTGTGTTCTTCTACTAAGGTTTCCCCATACGGAAAATACTCCATATGCTGAGAAATATAACCATCCTCGTTAGATATATAACTGGAACTTCCCAAATGATCGGGATGAAACCAGTAAGGCGTTTCCTCTTCAAAATGTCCGCCTCCGGCACAAACAGGGCGGGTGGAAAAAGGTTGAAACAAACTCAAATGTTTTTCAAAATAATCATAATCATCTTGCAAAGCTTGTCCTGCCTGAACTATTTTTTGGTTCATTTCAGCATTAAAATAATTTATCAAAAGTTAAAATTAATAAAGTAATCTAATATTAAAAAGTATTTTAAAAAAATAGTCATACAAGGCACACGAAAGGATTCGTGCGCCAGCGGGGTTTAATTGCTATATATTTGTAAAAGCAGTACAGTAAACAGTATTTAAAGTACCTATGAGTAAATATTTTGGTAATAAAGTAATGCAAGCCCGTAAGGAAAAAGATTTGTCTCGGGAAGAGTTGGCTAAATTAATTGGCACTTCTGGACCAATCATTGGTCGTTATGAACGTGGCGATATGATGCCGTCCGTTGAGATTGCCACAAAAATTGCGGATGCGCTGGAAGTTAGTTTGGATTTTTTAGTTGGTAAATCTACACAGATCGTAAAGGATAAATCTATGCTTGCAAGGTTAGAGGATATTGCAACTCTACCAAAGTCCAAAAGAGTGGAACTGTTTAACGTACTTGACGCTTATATTAGGGATTTTAAGACTTCTAAAGCGTATGCAAAATAAAAAAGCCCGGAATTTACCCGGGCTTCTTCTTTTAAAACTCTAATTGCTTTCGGTAAAACAACCAAAAAAGCCTTTGTAAAAGAGTAAGCTTTAAAAAACGTATGCAAAATATTCTGAAAGCGGACGGATTTGTGTGCCAGCGGGCACAAGAATAAAGAACCTAATCTGAAATAAAATGATACCCCTTTTCTCGACTCATTCCTATCCTATAAACCTTAAACGAGCCATTAAAAAATTCTAATGCAACTATCACGGACGTCCTTTGACCTGGCCTTTTCCATTTCAGAGTTTCATCAATTTGCTGTTTAAATTGTAGCCTACTATCTTTTTGGTTGGTATTATTTTCATAACTTAACAGGCAAGAATTTCCTGCCTCATCAACAATAATTTGAAAAGATAAATCTCCTTCTAATTGTTTTAATATATCTTTCCTAATATTTTCTTCAAAAAATGATTTAATATTTTGAGAAGGCAATACCATTATGGAATCCGATTCTGTTGTAAAACGACTTGTATTACAGCCCATATATTTTTGTTCAAAAATATTTTGCGAACTTATCGTTTGTGAAAACAACAATGTAAAAAACAAATAAAATAATTGCCTTAAATTAAAATACATATTACCTCAAATAACTAAAAAAATTAAAAATAAAACGAACCAACAGAACTTTCATATAATTTACCTCCGTAATTAGAAGTTTCCACCACTAATCCTTCAAATAAATAACCCATTCCCACATTAATATTTATTACTCATTTACCTTTCTGATTCCTTTAAACACATTAAAAAGATTTATTTGATTCCTTTTAATATTTCTTCTTCTGTATAAGGAACTGGTAATTCTCTCCAGCCATCTTCAGGAGCTTCTTTAATACTATCAGGAACCTTGAAGTTTATCAATACTTCACTTTCCTTTGGATTATTCGGATTAAAAATCACAAAATAATATTTATTTTCATAACCTTTAAAACCAGAAGATCCTTTTTTGCGAAACATCTTATTGTTTACATTATATTCATAAATATAAGTAGGACCAGCCCCTGCAACTATTTTTTTTTCTATAATTTTACCGACCGTATAATGTCCAACTCCTGACAATAATTTATCATTCTTATTTTGAATTATAAGAAGAATTATTACTATTGACACCAAAACAATAAAACTTATAAATTTCTTCTTGTTAAAATTCATTTCTGCTCCTTCTTAATAAGTGTATTCATTAAGGTTTCATTATAAGAACTTATAGTTGTTTTATGAAGCCCACTTACCTGTTTTGTTCCCGAGTTTAATCCATAAAATAAATAACCTGTTCCTAAATCAGTTCCGAAATCGTTTATTGGTTTGCTTCCATTAAATACCGATCTTATTTTAGAGCCTTTAAAATCCACAGCTGCATTCAAAGCCGGTGCTAAACCGGCGGGAGCCACTCCAGAAGAAACCACATCAAAATAATCAATCTCTCCAGTAATGGCATATTGCACTGAAGCATCTATCCCCATTTTTGCAGCTGCTCGATATCCCACTCCCTGTATTGCATAAGGAGCAAATGCTACTGCTAAAGTAGTTAAACTTACTTTTAATTGACTGGCATGCATATCCCTAATCATTTTTTCATAGGCCGGTTTATACTGGGTTTGATAATACCATTGCGAATAAACATCTCCGGGATTATGACTTCCGTAATCTGTACCCTTTTCCCGATTGTAATCATTTAAAGAACCTTTATAATCAGAAGCCCAATAAATTTCCTGAAAAGCTGTATTTCTCATCCATTGAGGCATTCCTGTGTAATCAGAGTTATTATTTGAATTGGAAGTATTTGCCGTGACCACTACTTTATCCAATTTTTCATAATATACCTCAAGTGGAGGATCTTCTGCTTTCATTCCTGTTGGATCTACAAACTTCACCGGGTTTAAATTAGCATAAGAATAGGGTTGCATTGTTTCCTCGGCTAATGGATCCACACTCAACCAAATCGACCATTTCGGATTTAAATATCTCGCTCCATAATAATAATTCCCGGTTTCGTCATCTAATTCTTTGGCATTAAACTTATAAGGAGAATTGTTAGAATTCTTATGCTCCTCCACCAAAGTTTCTCCGAAAGGCAAATACTCTAAATGTTGAGAGATTTCTCCAAGTTCATTTGAAATATAACTCGAGCTTCCAAGGTGGTCCGGATGAAACCAATAGGCGGCATATCGCTCCGGATGGTGTGTTCTTCTACATTTTGAAAAGCGTCCGTTATAGAGAAAAGGTGAGGACAAATTTAACTGTTTTTCAAAATAATTATAGTCATCTTGTAAAGATTGTGCGGCTTGGACAACTTTTTGATCGGCGGTTTGAATCATAGCAACCATAAAGCTCTGGTCTGTAACTTCAGGATGGAAGATATCAGCACATAAAGCTCCCAAATTATCTATGGTCTCTAAAGCACTGGATATGCATTCTGAGCCGATGTAGTAATGTTTGGTGTAGGTACTGATTAATTTGGAATCAAAATCCGAAAAATCATGGATGTTTTTTAAAGAAACTGTTTTTAAAGTAACTAACCCACTCGGGTAAACAAAACTTTCCAATCGGTCTGAAAAACCAGTATTCTGAGCATTATAAAAAGCATCCAATCTACCTGGCACATAGCGCACCACCCGCTCGCCGGAGGCGTCGTAAGTGTAACTCGAAATCTCCGGCATTTTAGCTTCATTATCCGGCATTAAATCTACGCCGCGCAAACGGTCTTCTTCATCCCAGCGGTGCTTGCGCAAGTTCAGCACTTCTTCGGTCAACGGATTGTCAGGGTCTTTGATTTTTTGTTGGACGCTGGTCATATTACCATCGGCATCATAATCGATTTCCTGTACTTTTATTTGGCTTTCCAAAGGGTCATTTATATCAACCGGCGTTTCA
>Ga0079226_10001896_pt1 | contig 16044 bp, 14 predicted proteins | sample Poulit2014_FD_76345 | JGI IMG/M metagenome (GOLD analysis project Ga0079226, IMG submission 76345) | Agricultural soil microbial communities from Georgia to study Nitrogen management - Poultry litter 2014 | ecosystem: Environmental > Terrestrial > Soil > Agricultural land | place: USA: Georgia...
CGCTGAATATATCGAAAGCGAGCTAAAAGCGTTTAGAGCGGCTGGCCGTGATGATTTAGAGGCTGATGAGTACCGCAAAAATGACACGGATGACGCTGATGCGCTTGGCATGATGCAAGCCACGGCTGCTAAGATGACAGACCGTGAAATCCGTGCGGTGGCTAGCTACATTAGCGGGTTATCTAAGTAACTCCCACTAAAGATGTAGTAAAAAGGCAGCCTTGGCTGCCTTTTTTGTTAAGTGCGTTGTTGTGTGTTGTTGGCTGATAACTTATAAACAGTAGGGAATGTTTTGCCACTTTGCTTGTCATAGGTGTGCTTTTACATAATCATTTCATGTGCCGATAGTGTTGGCGCAGTATATTTGTAGTTAATGCTTTATTAAGGAGAAAGTAATGAAGCAGGCGTTTGCTAGTGTTATGGCGTTAATGTTGGTAGTGGCTGCGGGGGTAGCGCATGCAGCACCGAGCCGTTTTGTGGAAGGTACCCATTATCAAACGTTATCGACGTCGGTAAGCACTCATGATCCTGAGCAGATCGAGGTGCGAGAATTTTTCTATTATGGTTGCCCCGCTTGTTATAGCGCAGAAACCGTAGTGGATAGCTGGTTAGCCAAAGCGAAAGACGATGTGGATTTTGTGCGCACCCCCATCACCTTCATTCGTGGCTCCGAGCCTTTAGCGCGTGCCTACCATGTGGCCGAAGCCGCTGGCGTGCTTGATGAAATCCATCGTCCGTTGTTTGATGCCATTCATCAGCACCGTGAGAACTTGTTTTCAAAAGATAGCTTGCAGAAGTTCTTTAGCAAATATGGTGTGTCTAACGAAGAGTTCGATAAACTCTATTCTTCTTTTAGCGTGAATACACGTATCCGCCAAGGCGATACCGCGTCCCGCGATTACCGTTTAACGGGTGTGCCTGCGTTTACTGTTAATGGTAAGTACGTAGTGCTGCGTCAAAACCTGCGCAATGAAGGCGAAACCTTTGAAGTTATCAACTACCTTGTTGATAAAGAAAGACGCGCCAAGTAATGAATAAGCCTTCGAGTGCCGTGGTGAATAGCGCCTTTGGTCGCCAGCTGTCGTTGGTAAAACCGGGGGAGCTTAAGCGTGTGCGCGAGCCGCGCACCACGGCCTTGCCCCAAGAAAGCTTGAAGCTGCTGAGCTTTAATATTCAGGCGGGCATTGGTACACGTAAATTTAGCGAATATATTACGGGCAGTTGGAAGCATTTGAAGGCGGCGCGTAATAATCGTCGTAATATCGAACGTATCGCGCAGGTGATACAAGATTATGATCTGGTGGCTCTCCAAGAAGTGGATGGCGGCAGTTATCGCTCGCAGTTTAATAACCAACTAGTGCATTTAGCCAATAGCGGCGAGTTTCCTTTTTGGCATCAACAGTTAAACCGTAATCTCGGTAACTGGGGGCAGTTTAGCAACGGGCTATTAAGCCGTTTAGTACCTTATAGCGTAGAGGATTATCGCTTGCCGGGTTTGCCAGGCCGCGGTGCTTTTGTGGCTAAATACGGCAACCCAGAGCTGCCTTTGGTGGTGGTGGGTGTGCATTTGGCGTTGAGTGAAAAGCGCCGCAATGAGCAACTGGCTTTTCTACGTGATACGTTAAAAAAATACCCTTACGTGATCATCATGGGTGATTTTAACTGCACTCATGAGGAGCTGCTTTGCTCGCCGATCACTGAGCTCGATTTGCAATTTAAACCCATGGAAGCCACATACCCAAGTTGGTCACCAGAGCAGCCCATCGACCATATTTTGGTGAGCGAAGGGTTGAAGGTGTCGCAGCAGGCGGTGCTCGATGATTGCTTGCTGTCAGATCATTTACCCGTGGAAACCGAAATTTGGGTGCCAGACGAGGTGCGCCGAGCGAGCCAAGCCGCTAATTTCTAGCCCTTTTGCTGAAAAAATGTGCTAAAGTTCGCGTTTTCACTACCTTTATACACTTGCGTGTCTGTATCTCCTTTCCGTCCATCATGTTTAAACACTTGCGCTCGCGTGGCGCTGTTCTTGCTCGTGCTGCTTCTGTTGGCGGGCTGCGCAAGCCGTCCTACTTTATCGGGGCAACCCGTTTATCGTTTGTCGGTACCTACGCTATTAGAAGCCATTGAAAACGCAGAATTTATACCCGTAGAACTTGAGGGCAATTTATATCTTGGGTTTAGCAGCCAGGGTGAACACGCTTGGTATTCTCTACAAGTGATCGATAAGCGCACAGAGCAAGGGGTTGAGGTGGCGTTGGCGCGCTTGCATCACAGCCACCGTTTTCGCCCTTATTTGCGCTCGGGTAAGCCAGTTGCGTTAGTGGGTCAAGAAGAGCTGCAAGCCACGTTTGACCAGTTGTTTGAGTGGTTGCTGCCCACCGAGCCGAATTTAGCGTTGCACATTCAAACCGATGAGGGCGACCGCTTTGTGTGGCGTGACAAGGCAGGCACCGTGCAGGTGGCAGATAACCCGAAGGCAGCGGCAGAAGCCGATATCTCTATGAGCTTAAGTGAGGAACAGCTGTTACTGCGGGTGCTGAGCTTGCTTGAGCGCGACGATGAAAGTGTGTTGCTGAGCTTAGCCACAGAGGAGCCGGGCGCCATAGGTTGGGCTTATATGCCAGCAACTAGCAATGCCGTTACGTTGATTCAGCTACCGGTGGAAAGCGAGGGCAGTAGCACACCAGTGGCGAAAGTGACGCTTAAATCCTTAGATCACTTAGTGATTCGCAGCCATTTTATTACTTTAATTAAAAATCCCGTGTCTACTTTTCGTCGTTTATTGGGCCACGGGGAGGACGCTATTGTGAGTGTGTTCCGTCGCGGCCCCGAAGCGGTATACCCTGAGTCACCTTTGGCGCAAGGTGCAGGCATGGATTTAGTGGAGTGGGAACACGAGCTTGATGTGCTAACCCACACGCGCAGTTATCCTGGCACGATTGATTTTTTGGTGGGCGGGGAGGCTTTTTTTGAGCGCTTAGAAGAAGCTGTTCATGGGGCAAAAAAGCGCATTGATATTCGTACCTATATTTTTGATAACGATGCTTTCGCTGTGCGCATTGCTGATGATTTAAAGCGCCTCTCCGGTGAGGTAAAGGTGCGCGTGATGATGGACGACTTGGGCTCCATTATGGCAGGACTCAAGCCGCCTCCTGGGGGATATCCCGCTAACCATGAGCCGCCAGGGGATATGGTACGTTACCTCAAAAAAGATTCTGCGATTAAAGCGCGCCGAGTAGGTAATCCCTGGCTTACGGGAGACCACGTGAAGCTCAGTATTGTGGATCGTGAACGGGCCTTTGTGGGGGGTATGAACTATGGTGCTGAGTACCGTTATCACTGGCACGATTTAATGGTGGAAGTGCAAGGGCCTATTGTGTGGCGCTTGCAAAAAGAATTTGATAAGGCGTGGGCTCATGCAGGGCCGGGCGGGGATTTTGCTTATTTGATCCGTGCATTGCGTTTGCCCACGGTATCGGCTGAACTGTCTGCAGAGTATCCTGTGCCCTTGCGGGTGCTACAAACCCGCACGGGTAAACGGGAAATTTTGCGTGCCCATCTTGCCGCCATTGACCATGCGCAGCGTTATATCTATATCGCCACTCCCTACTTTTCGGAGCCAGCGGTGATCAATAAACTCATCAGTGCTCGCGCCCGTGGGGTTGATGTACGCGTGATTCTGCCCGAACAAGGCAACCACGGCATTATGAACAGTGTGAATGTGTTTACCGCTAACCAGCTGCTTGAGGGCGGTGTGCGTATTTATATGTATCCGGGCATGAGCCATTTAAAAGCGGCTGTGTTCGATGGCTGGGCAAGTTTTGGTTCAGCTAATTTTGACCGCTTAAGCATGAAGGTGAACCAAGAGCTGAATTTAGCCACCTCACATGCCGCCACAGTGGAGCAACTGCTTGAACACGTGTTTGAGCCTCATATTCAAAGCAGTGACGAGCTGTTTGAAGCTTTGCCATGGGATTGGTCTGATGCCATGGCGGGGGCCTTAGCCACTCCTTTTTAAAGGCTAATAACGGGTCACTGCCATGCCTGAAAATTGCTTGGCAAGGTAGGTGGCGTAATCGTCTGTCATGCCGGCGAGATAATCCAAGGCGCGCATTATGGCAGGATAAAAACGCTGTTCTTGTGGCAACTCAAATAGCTCTGGTGGAAAGCTATGGGGGCCGATTAAATCAATAATGCGTTGGTGCTTAAAATTGTGATTGCTCTCGCCAGCATAGCCCACCACAGCTTCCACTAAGCCATCAAGCAAAGACCCCACTACCTCAAAAGCACCAATTTCTAGCTCCACTTTGCGTGGGTGTTCAAATACTTGGGTTTTGGCCAAATGCTTAGCGTTATCCACCACCTGTTTCACATCGGGATGGCAGTGAGAAATTAAATCGCCCCGTAAGGTGCCCTTTAACAAGGCATCATGGTGAGTTAAAAAAGCTTGCACTCCAGATTCGATAAAGCGCTCGATGATGTTGCCGCGCAGCAGAGCAGCTTTTCTGCCCACGCGCAGGTTAGAGCTCAGCAAATCATTCACTTCCTGGGTGTCGGGCAATACGGGTTTAAGCAGCTTATGCACGGTATCCCAATCGAGTAGGCCCATTTCAAGGCCATCTTCTAAATCAATAATGGCATAGCAAAAGTCGTCTGCGGCTTCTACCAAATATGCCAAAGGATGGCGCGCATAGCGGCCGGGTGCAATCTCAAGCATGCCGTTGGCCTGACACACTTCATGTAAAGCGTGAGCCTCATCCATAAAAGCGCTGTATTTTTCAGGGCGCGGGCACTCTGGCACCAAGCTATAGGCAGAAAGCCATGGGTATTTTAAGAAAGCGCCTAAGGTGGCGTAGGTGAGGCGCATACCGCCTTGGTATTGGTGGTATTCACTGTTGGTGAGCACGCGAAAACCTTGAGCGTTGCCTTCAAACACAGTGAGATCCGACGCTTGAGCGGTAGTAAGAAGCGATAAATACTTCTCGCCCCTGTCGTGAAACCAAGCACGGATGGCTTTTTCGCCCGTGTGGCCAAAGGGTGGGTTGCCAATATCGTGGGCGAGGCAAGCAGATTGCACAATATCACCTAAATCGGTGATGCTTTCTGCGGGTAAAAGCTGCTGTTGCGCTAGTTGTTCGCCCACACGAATGGCAAGGGTGCGCCCTACACAAGAGACCTCAAGGGAATGGGTGAGCCGGTTGTGTACATGGTCGTTGGTGGCCAAAGGGTGGACTTGGGTCTTGCGCGCCAAGCGGCGGAAAGCACCAGAGAATATAATTTTATCGTGGTCACGTAAAAACGCGGTACGGCCAGATTCTTCTTTGGCTGGGCGGTTGCCCAACCGGCGGCTATTTAACAACTGATGCCAATTCATAAATCAACCCTATTACAACAGCGATGACAAGTGTAGCCTAGCATAAGGCATTTATCGCAAGCATGAGAGAGGCAATACACATGAGTGATTTTTATGGCTTTACCGCCACGGATATTGATGGCCAAGAGCGCAGCATGACGGACTTTAAAGATAAGGTGGTTGTGGTGGTAAATACCGCTAGCCGCTGTGGTTTTACGCCCCAATACAAAGGGTTAGAGGCGCTATACCAAGAATACAAAGATCAAGGCTTGGTGATACTTGGTTTCCCTTGTAACCAGTTTGGCAAACAAGAGCCAGGTGACGAGGCGGAAATCGCGCAATTTTGTGAACTGAGCTACGGCGTGACTTTTCCTCTGTTCGCCAAGGTGGAAGTGAACGGCAAAAATGCCCATCCCTTGTTCGAATTTCTTAAGCAAAATGCGCCTGGCTTGCTAGGTAGCGAAGGCATCAAATGGAACTTCACCAAGTTTGTGGTGGACCGCAAGGGCCAAGTAGTAAAGCGCTTCGCCCCTAAAGATAAACCCGAAGCGCTCAAGGATACAGTAGCAGCGGCGCTTAACGCCTAACGCACGTTAATGCGGCAGTACCGCGACATAAATTGCGAGGAAGTGGCACACGCTGCCGCCCACCACAAACAAGTGCCAGATGGCGTGGTGGTAGGGGATAAAATGGGCTAAATAAAAGAAAACTCCTGCTGTATAAGTAATGCCGCCTGCCAGTAGCAACGCAAAGCCTAGATCACTGATATTGCTAAGCAACTCGTTGGACGCAAACAGCACTAACCACCCCATGGTGAGGTAAATAATTAACCGCAAGGCTTTTAAGCGGTTGCCGTAAATCAGCTTAATGGCCACACCTAATAGTGCCAGCCCCCACACTATGCCGAACAGCAGCCAGCCCGAGCCGCTGCGCAAATTAACGAGCAAGAAAGGCGTGTAGGTGCCTGCAATTAATAAGAAGATGGCACAGTGATCGAGCAGCTTAAATAACTGGCGCAGAGCAGGTTGGCGCGCACTGTGATAAAGCGTGGATGCGGTGTAGAGCAACACTAGGCTGAGGCCAAAGATACTAAACCCAACCACTTTCCAAGGGTCTTCTTGCCCTACGGCTAAGGTGATAAGCAACAAAGCACCAAATACACTCAGCACAGCACCTATGCCGTGGGTGATGCTATTAAGCACTTCTTCGCGATGGGAGTAGCTATCAGACACTGTGAGCACCTAAGTTGTTTACGGTTGTATGCACGAGTGTATATATTTTGTTCTTGAGGTACAGCGTTATTTGTGACTACCAAGTGCTGTTAGTAAAAAGGGCAGCTCGGCTGCCCTTTGTAATTACTTTTTAAGGCTATCGCGTATCTCGCGGAGTAGCGTAATATCCTCAGGGGTTGGTGCTGGTTCTTCCGGCGCAGGTTCAACGGCTGCTTCTTCGCGCTTAATTTTGTTGATGGTGCGAATCATCATAAAGACAGCTAAAGCAACGATAATAAAGCTAATCACGTTGTTAATGAAAAGACCGTAGTTAATAGTAGCAACGCCGGCTTCTTGGGCTGCAGCCAACGTGGCGAACTCACCTTCGCCGAGCACAATAAATAGTTCTGCGAAGTCCACGCCACCAAGCAATAAGCCCACAGGTGGCATAATAATATCGTTCACTAAGCTGCTTACGATGGTGCCGAAAGCGCCGCCGATAATGATACCCACAGCCATATCTACTACGTTGCCTTGTACAGCAAATTCACGAAACTCTTTAATAATGCTCATGGTTATTCCTTACTCATTATTGTTTTGCAAAATTGATTTATAGCAAATTAGAAGATAGCTGTCTGCGTTAAAAAACATTTAACATGCCTTACACGGCTGGTTTGTGGCTGTGAGTAGCGCTAAAGCCAAAGCCTAGGTATAAAGAGTAGATTATTACAATAAGAGCACAATAACTTGGAGGTGTTTATGAGCCGTATGTTGGTAAGGTCGATTTATTCTCGCCGCTCTCCCATGATTCAGCTAGGTATGGATATAGGCGATGTAGTGGAAGCATTATTGCAACACCGTTTTTTGGGCTTGCCCGTGGTGGATGAAAATCAAGTGGTGGTAGGGTTTGTTTCTGAGCAGGATTGTTTAAAAACCTTGTTGGTTTCTGGGTATCACGATGAAGGCAGCACCAAGGTAGAAGAAGTAATGCACAAAGAGCCCCTCACCGTCACGCTGGATACTGCCATTGTGGACGTGGCGCAAATGATGTTGAGCAACAAACCTAAAATTTACCCTGTGGTGGATGAAAACATGAAGCTGCTTGGCATCTTGGAGCGCAGCCAAGTATTGGTGGCACTGCGCGATCGCCGTCATGGTTAAGCGGATTTTGCTATTAGTATATATCTACCCCTTATAAGTGGTTGAGTCTAAAAGCTATTTGGCTTTTAGGTTTGGCGCACAATAGTATAAACTTTAACCTTTCATTTTATCTTGGAGCGAACATGAAACCAGAAACAATGGCCATCCACGGTGGCTTTGCGGGTGACCCCGAAACACATTCTGTGGCGGTGCCAATTTACCAAACCACTAGCTACTACTTTGATGACACACAGCATGGCGCTGATTTATTTAACTTGGCAGTGCCTGGCAATATTTATACGCGCATCATGAACCCCACCAACGCTGTGCTTGAAGAGCGGGTGGCCATGCTTGAGGGTGGTATTGGTGCCTTGGCCATGGCATCGGGCCAAGCGGCAATTACTGCTACCATTCAAACCCTTGCTGAAGCCGGCGATAACATTGTGACTGTGAGCCAGCTTTATGGTGGTACTTACAACTTGTTTGCTCACACTTTCCCACGCCAAGGGATTGAAGCGCGCTTTGGCGACGCTAACGACATTCCTTCTATGGAAGCGTTGTTTGATGATAAAACCAAGGCGGTTTTTTGTGAATCCATTGGCAACCCAGGCGGTAACGTGGTGGATTTGCAGGCGTTAGCAGATTTGGCGCACAAGCACGGTGTACCACTAGTGGTGGATAACACTGTAGCGACGCCTGTGCTGTGCCGCCCCTTTGATTTTGGCGCTGATATTGTGGTGCACTCGCTCACCAAATATATGGGTGGTCACGGCACTAGCATTGGCGGTGCTATTGTGGATTCAGGTAAATTCCAGTGGAAAGATAACCCGCGTTTCCCGCAGTTTAATGAGCCCGATCCTTCCTATCACGGCGTCATTTATACCGAAGCGTTAGGCGAAGCCGCCTTTATTGGACGCGCACGCGTGGTGCCACTGCGCAATATGGGAGCAGCGCTGTCACCCTTTAATGCCTTCTTGATTTTACAGGGTATCGAAACCTTAGGTTTACGCATGGAGCGCCATGTGGAAAACGCGCAACGTGTGGCTGAATACTTGCAGCAACATGAGAAGGTAGCTTGGGTAAGCTATGCAGGTCTGCCTGATAGCCCTTATCATGAACTCGCTAAGCGCTACTGCAAAGGCACTCCTTCAAGCTTGTTCACCTTTGGCGTGAAAGGCGGTGTTGAGGCGGGTGCGCGTTTTATTGACGCACTGCAAATGATCAAGCGTTTGGTGAACATTGGTGATGCTAAATCCTTAGCCAGCCACCCTGCCAGCACCACTCACCGCCAGCTTAACGACGAAGAGCTAGCGAAAGCGGGTGTGTCTAAAGATACCGTACGTTTATCCGTGGGTATTGAGCATGTGGACGATATTATTGCTGATATTGAACAAGCGTTAGCGAAAGCCTAATCAAAAGCGTTATAAAACGTGGCCAACCCTCAACAAGCTCAATGGCTTGTTGAGGGTTTTTTATTGTTATTTTTTGGTAGTGTCTGCGTCGATGTCTTGTGCACTTAACTGCTGCAACAAAATATCTTCATAATTACGAATACGCGCAAGGTATTGCACAGGTTCGCCGCCGCGAGCGTAACCAAAGCGCAAGGTGCGGTAGTATTGCGGTTGCGAAAGCTTAGGCAATGCTTGCTGCAAATCAAACCAATTGTTTGGATCCAAACCCAAACGCTCGGTTAAAGCGCGCGCGTCGTGTAAGTGGCCCATGCCAATATTGTAAGCGGCTAGGGCCATCCAACTGCGGTGGGGTTCTTCAATAGATTCAGGTAGACGGTTGCGTAAGTTGGCGAGGTAACGTGCTCCTCCGTCTATGCTTTGCCAAGGGTCGAGGCGGTTATACACGCCCAGTTCTTTGGCCGTATTTTGGGTGAGCATCATGATGCCGCGTACCCCGGTGGGGCTACGAGCGTTGGGGTTCCAGTGGGATTCTTGGTAAGCTTGAGCTGCTAGCAGACGCCAGTCTAGCTCGTATTTTTCGCCCGCTTCTTTAAATGCCTGCTCGTAGTGGGGTAGGCGCTCTTTAATGCGTCTTACAAAAGTGGCCACGTCCACATAATCAAAATTTTCCACATGGGCGTAGTAGCGTGCCGCATACAGAGTAATACGTGCTTCGTCGTTGGCATCTTGGTACCATTCATTCAGCGCATCCTTTAACTCTTTGGTGCCTTTGGGCATAAGCCAGACTAAATTTCCTGGTGTGGTGTTGAGTGGAAAAGCCTCCACTAATTCAGGAAAATAACGACGGTTAATGGAAAAAATATTGTCGTCAGCGATGGTGCAATCCACCTCTTGGCGCCACACACGTTCTAAGATTTGTTCTGTGGTGAGATCATCTGCCACATTCCAGCGCAGCTCGGGGGCCTCACTGGCTTTAAGCACCTCAAGCTGTTCGTTATAACTAGAGTCGCCAGTAACGAGCAGCGATACTTCGGCGAGGTCGCCTAGGCGTTTGGGCTGTGGCCCGTTTCGGCGGCACACCACATATTGCTGCACTTGATAATAATGTGGCCCCGTTTCAAAGCGCTCGGTGCGGCTTTCAAGCTCGGTTAAACCCGCTGCGGCAAGGTGGCCCTCGCCTCTTTCAAGGGCATCTTGCACCTCTTTAATGCTGTCATAGGTTTTAAAACGCGCTTCAACCCCAAGGTAATGAGCAAAATCTTGCACAATATCATGCTCAAATCCCACTTCTTGTTCTTCGCGGTCGATAAAATAGGTAGTAGGGGCGTTGCGGGTGAGTACTACTAGGCCATGTTCGTGGATGGAGTCCATATCTTGAGCCACGCGCTCACCATCTTCTGAACTGGAACAAGCACTAAGAAATCCGATGCAACACAGCATAATGGCTAAGGGGCGCATACTATTTCCTTATTATTTGTTTGCGTAAGGCCCTGTGGCCCTTTGGCAGTCTGAATAAGGGATTCTAGCCCAAAGATGTTGGCTGTGGATAGTTGTAATAAAGCCATAAAAAAAGCCACCTGATGAGGTGGCTCGATGTGGTTCGGTGCTAACCATCGTTGGTGCTATGGCTCACCATCAGGTTCTCAAGCATGGCGACCCTATCGTTAAATGCAGGTAACGCTTTCTTGTCGATGGAACTTACCATGGGGATATCGGCTTTGAGGGGATTAACGGGGCGATTGTTTACGTGTAATTCAAAATGTAAATGAGGACCCGTGCTGCGGCCTGTATTGCCAGAAAGAGCAACGCGCTGGCCACGTTTCACCCGTTGACCAGGTTTTACTAACGCGCGATTTAAGTGCAGATAACGGGTTTTAAAGGTGGTGCTGTGTTCGATTTCTACATAAATGCCTGCAAAGGGGTGGTTGCGCACACGGGTAACCACGCCATCACCCGTGGAAAGTACAGGGGTGCCAATGGGCGCGGCAAAATCCACTCCATTATGCGGGCTTACGCGGCCGGTGATGGGGTGTAAACGGCGTGGGTTAAATGGCGAGCTAATACGGTATTGGCGTGCCGTGGGGTAACGCAAAAACGCAGGCGTTAAGCTTTCCCCTTTGTGATTGTAAAAGTGGCCATCCTCATGGAGAAACGCACTAATGGTGTTGCCACGGCTGTGCAAACGCACCCCTTCGATGCGGGTGTTGCCAGTAGCGGTATCACCAGCCATTTCGCGGCCAACCACCACCTCAAAGCGGTCGCCGGCACGAATATCACGGGCAAAGTTTATTTGTTCCTGAAAAATATGTGTGGCACGTACGATTTCATCGTCGTTGAGGCCAGCGCGTTTGGCGCTCACATAAAAACTGCCTTCGATTTGGCCAGCGTACACGCTTTCTAGCCATTCGGTATCGAGCATAAATTCTTCAAAAGAGAAATGCTTGTCGTCTACGCGCTGATACACCACCTTGTGAGCTGGGTTTTTGATAAGCTCCATGCTTTCGAGGGTTTGGTTAAAGTCGTCAGCAGAAAACTGAAACACTAATTTTTGGCCCGGCTTTAACACATCAAGGGCTAATAGCTCTTCATCGCTGGCTAGAATAGCGCGCATGGTGCTATTGCTAATGCGAAAGTGATCAAAAATGGTGCTTAACGTATCGCCTTGCTCAATGGTGTATAAAAAAGGCAGCGGCTCAACCACCAAGGGCGCGTTGTTTGTTTCGGTGGTTGTGGTGTCGGCAGTTGTTGCGGATTGAGCAGCTTCTTCTAAGGTCGGGGCCGAGATAATGTCTAAGGAAGGGCGGCTAGAGGGCCAGAAAGCGAGAGCAAGTAAGCTTAAAACACAGGCGACAAGGATGTTTTTATGTGGCTGAGGAAATAGCTGCCACTTAGTAGCTAGGATTTGAGACATGAATATTACCAAGGTTGTTATGAGCCCGGCCGTTACTTGCAACCTAGTGCTAAGAAAAAATACGCCAAGCGACTCAATCGTAAACTTAAAAAATTATATAACTTTGTAGCAGAACTTGATGAATTATAAGGGGCTTGAGTTGATGCGCAATATGATTTGGCGCACAAAATGTGAATTGTTACAAAAAACAAACAAATGTATTCAGTAAGCGCTAATACACAAGCTACATCTCGATGAATTGCGACGAGCCACTGGTGAGTTGCTGTAAGAGGTGTTGGCAAGCGTCCACATGCTCAACGGGCACAGCAATAGTAAAGAGGGCACCAAACTCATCAAACGATTCGTCTTCAAATACGGTGTTGAATTGAGCTAAGCGAGATTTTAAATGACTGATTTCGCTATAAGGGCAGTGGCCCTGTAAGCGTTGGCGCGGCACATAGCGGGTTTTTGATGCGTTTTGTAAGCATTGGTTAACGCCGCTGCCATAGGCGCGGGCAAGCCCGCCAGTACCTAATTGAATGCCGCCATACCAACGAGTGCACACTGTCAACACCTTATCAAACTGCTGATTTTCAATCGCCGCTAGCATAGGGCGGCCTGCGGTGCCGCCGGGTTCGCCATCATCGCTGAAACGGTATTCTTCACCAATTTTCCACGCCCAGCAGTTGTGGGTGGCACTGGGAGTAGAAAGTGCTTCAATTTTTTGCATGGCTTCGGCTGGGGTCTCCACAGGCACGGCTTGGGTAAAAAAGCGGCTTTTTTTAATTAACTCTTCAAATTGTGCGGGGCCATTGAGCAAATAAATCATACCGTTTTCCCTTTAACACCAGGCGCGAGAAGGGTAAGAGTGTAGCGAATTTATTAAGCTGCTGCTGAAAGGCTCATAAAAAAGGTCATGAGCAAAGGAGCAAGCAGAGATAAAATCAGGCCGCTAATAATAGCAATGGGGACAAATTCATAACTGTACGCTTGGCGCACAAAAGGGAGCGTGGTGCTGGTGGCGGTGGCGCCGCCCACGCCAATACTGCTAATGGCGCTGCGTTGACCAAGCAAAAACACCGCGGCAATGGCCAACAACTCGCGGATTAAATCGGTGACCACAGCGATGCCGCCGTAATTACCGCCTAAGTATTGGTCCGCTAGCGCACCCGAGAGGCTAAACCAGCCAAAGCCACTGCTAAGGGCTAAGGCGGTGGTGAGCTTTTCGCCAGTGAATAGGCTGATGGCTACGCCCGTGGCAAAAGAAGAAGCGAGCACCAAAGCGGGAATCAAAAGAATGCGCGGCGCTACCCAAGCGCGTTGAAAACGTAGGTGGGCTAGCTCAATACCAATCAATATCAACAGGGCGTAAAGCCAATGGCTAATGTCTAAAAGTTGCGCGCCTAAGGGAGTGGTTTCCCAGCCAAAGCGGTGGCAGTAAGCGCCCGCTAACACTAAGGCGAAGGCCACTGCGCACTCGCGAACGGGGTGCCATAAGTCTTGCCAGCGGCGCTTGCTCTGGTGAGGTTTTGTTGGCACAAAACGCTTACCTAAAGGCCATAACACGACAAAGGCCGCCACACTGGTGCCGCCGCCATAAAGTAATGCCATCTTGAGGGTGTTTATGCTTTCGCTAAGGCTGCTGAGCACAGCTCCCGATTTCACCCCAATCACCCATAAAATAGCCCACACCACAGGCAGCACGGCGTAGCCTGTTAGGCGTACCCAAGGGGCGGGCAGCAATTTGCCAATTATAAACCCCAAGGCAAAGGTAAAAAATATGGGCCACAAGGCGGTGGCTACATGCATAAATTCAGCCAGCATCAGTTTTCAGGGAAACGCATTTGGGCTAAAGGTACAAAGCGGGTCTTGTGCGTTAAGCGATAACCCAGCCACACAGTGATAAAGAGAATTAAGCCGATGTAGGTAAGTAAGAACTCACTTAGCACAAAGCGGCCTTCTAGAAAGTTACCGTAATATTGGCCCAAGGTAATGATTAAGCACAAGCTAAAGGCGAATAGGGGGCCATAGGGGAAAAAAGCCGAGCGATAAGGTAAGCGGGATAAATCATGCCCTTGCGCCACAAACCCTTTACGGAAGCGGTAATGGCTCACTGCAATGCCCAGCCACGCAATTAATCCTGTCATGCCCGATACATTTAGCAGCAAAATATACACATTGCTTTCGCCATAAAACAACGTGAAAAAGCATAGCGCGGCCACTAGGGTGGTGGCATAAAGCGCATTGCGCGGCACGCCAGAAGCAGATAAACGGCCAAACCAGCGCGGCGCTTTTCCTTCGCGTGCTAAGGCAAATAGCATCCGCGTGGAGGCATACATACCCGAGCTGCCAGCACTGAGCACAGCGGTGAGAATCACGGCGTTCATCACCGCTGCTGCCATGGCCAGCCCAGCGTTTTCAAACACCAGGGTGAAGGGGCTTACGTTAATATCACCCACATCATTACTTAATAGCTGAGGTGAGTTGTAAGGAATGAGTATGCTGATAATAAGAATGGCGAAAATATAAAACAGCAAAATACGCCAAAACACCTTGCGCACCGCACTAGGAATGTTTTTGGCGGGGTCTTCGGATTCACCCGCAGCAATGCCGATGAGCTCAGTGCCTTGGAAAGAGAAGCCCACATACATGGCCACCCCTATCATAGCGGGCAGGCCGCCCACAAAAGGCGCATCGCCTATGGTCCAGTTGCTCCAACCTTTTGATTGTTCAAGCGCTTCGCCTGCATTTAAAATGCCGAAAATCATTAAGGTGCCGGTGATAATAAAAATCACCACAGTGGCTACCTTAATTAACGAGAACCAGTACTCCGCTTCGCCAAAGCCTTTCACAGACACATAATTGAGCAAAAAGATAATAGTGAGAAAGAGCGCGCTCCATATCCACCCTGAAATATCGGGGAACCAATACCCCATCACCAACTGGGCGGCCACCAAATCCACAGCCACGGTAATGGCCCAGCTAAACCAAAAGTTCCACCCGAGGGCAAAGCCAAAGGCTGGGTCCACGTAACGCGCACCATAGGTGGCAAAAGAGCCTGATACGGGCATATAGGCAGCGAGCTCGCCGAGGCTTGTCATCAGGAAATACACCATTAGCCCCACCAACGCATAGGAAAGCAAAGCGCCCCCTGGGCCGGCTTCGGCAATGGTGGCACCCGAGGCCACAAATAACCCAGTACCAATGGAGCCGCCAATGGCGATCATGGCAAGATGACGAGATTTTAAATCGCGGCGTAATTCGCCGCCGGCTTCCTGAGAGGAGCGAGACATGGCAGACCTGTGAAGCGAGGTTAAAATAAGCGCGTATTGTGCTTGCTTATGCGCATAAATGTAAGGGGTAGTGCGATTGGTTATATTGACAGCTCTATTCTCATGGCGCACAGTTCGCCACAATTTAAAGTGATAGTTGGGAGCAAGCCATGAACGCTGTGGTAATAGCGGTGGCCTTGATGTTAGTGCTGAGCCTGTGCCGCGTGCATGTGGTGGTGGCATTGATTGTGGGTGCCATAGCGGGTGGCCTGCTCGGCGGGCTAAACATTGAAGATACCTTGCGCGCCTTTCAATCTGGTTTAGGCGGCGGTGCCACAGTGGCGCTATCCTATGCGCTGTTGGGTGCCTTTGCAGTGGCTATTGGTAAATCAGGCGTGGCCGATGCCTTAGCCAATAAGGTGTTGGCGTTGATTGGGCAGCGTGACCCACGCCATGCCAAAGGGGTGAAAGCCCTACTGATTACCTTGTTGCTGTGCGCCGCCATTGCGTCACAAAACCTCTTGCCCATTCATATCGCTTTTATTCCCCTGCTAGTGCCGCCATTGCTTTATGTGATGGATAAACTGGCCCTCGACCGCCGGTTGGTGGCCTGCGTGCTTACCTTTGGGTTAATTACCCCTTATATGTTTTTACCCGTGGGCTTTGGCGGCATTTATCTCACCGAGATTTTGCTCGCTAATGTGGCCCTAAGTGGCGTACCCACCGAGGGGCTCAGTGTGATGCGTGCCATGGCAATCCCTGCGGC
>Ga0079226_10001897_pt1 | contig 16039 bp, 15 predicted proteins | sample Poulit2014_FD_76345 | JGI IMG/M metagenome (GOLD analysis project Ga0079226, IMG submission 76345) | Agricultural soil microbial communities from Georgia to study Nitrogen management - Poultry litter 2014 | ecosystem: Environmental > Terrestrial > Soil > Agricultural land | place: USA: Georgia...
AATTAGTATGTATTGTTGTCTTTAGAAACAACAATACATACTATAGCACTTTCTTATATAGTTTTCAATACTAAAATTCAATTATTTTCTTAAATACATAAATGATGCGATTTAATCCAGTACCTCTTCTGCTATATTTACTGCATGGTCACCAATTCTTTCTAAATTACTTAATATATCGACAAAAACAATGCCTGCTGAACCGTTACATTTTCCTTCATTCATGCGAATAATATGTTTTTTACGATAATTTCTCTCCATTTTATCTATTTGATCTTCTTTTTGTGCAACAGCAAGCGCTTCTTCTCTATCCATTGTCTCAAGAGCTTTAACGGCCTGCTTTACGGTTAAAATCGTTAAGTCAAACATATCATTCAGGTCTTCTTGTGCCTGTTCTGTAATATTAACTTTGTTTGAAATTTTATAATCAATCAGTTCAACGATATTTTCGAAATGATCCCCAATTCGTTCAATATCGCGAACGGTGTCCATAAGTGAAGTGTGTTTTGCACTTTCTAATTCTGTCATTGTTCCACTGGAAATGCTTATCAAATAATCCGTTATTTCCCGATCGAGGTTATTTAAAGCTCCCTCAACTTGAACAGCCATCTCCGAATATTTTTGCTGTTGCGTTGTTAAATATAAATTCGTCTCCTCGAGGCCTTTGTATGCGTATTCGCCCATGCGAACAATTTCGGATTTTGCTTGATCTAACGCTAGGGTCGATGATTGTTGAATAAATATAGGATCCAAATGCTTTGGCTTATACTCAATTATTGTATCTTCACCCGGTATAATTTTTGTAACTATCCATGCAAGTATACCAATAAAAGGAAATTGAATAACTGTATTGGCCATATTAAAACTTCCATGTGCAAATGCAATTGTCATTTCCGGATTTAAATTTAATTGGCCTTGTAAATAGCTCACGAACGTTGTAAATAAACTTAGAAAAATTAAAAAGATAGCTGCACCCATTAAATTAAAAATAACATGTGTAAATGCAGCTCTTTTTGCTGCAACTGTCGCACCAAGTGATGCTAAAATGGCTGTTATAGTGGTTCCTAAGTTATCTCCCATCAAAACGGGTATAGCTGCTTTTAGTTCTATTGCTCCTTCAGCAAACAACCCTTGGAGTATACCAATTGTTGCACTAGAACTTTGTACAATTAATGTGAAAACAGTACCAATAACAACACCTAGTATTGAATTATCACTCATACTGACCGTGAGTTCATGGAATGCTTCTAAACTGCGCAGCGGTTCCATACCAGCACTCATTAAATCCAACCCAAAAAATAATGCACCAAACCCAAAAATAGTTTGTCCAATGGCATTCACTTTTTGATTTTTAAAGAAAAATAGTAAAAAACATCCTACAGCAATTATTGGTAAAGCGTATTCCCCGATATCCAGGCCTATAATAAACGCAGTTATGGTGGTACCAATATTTGCCCCCATAATAACGCCTATCGCTTGTCTTAAAGTCATAAAACCAGCATTAACTAGGCCTACAGTTAACACAGTAGTACCTGAACTACTTTGTATAAGAACAGTAACAATAATTCCAGCTAATACACCCAAAAAAGGATTACTTGTAAATTTGTCAAGAATATCTCTTAACCGATCTCCCGCAGATTGCTGCAATCCATCTCCCATGTATTTAATGCCTAATAGAAAAATACCTAAACCGCCAATAAATTCAAACAGCATAGCTTGTACATCGATTTCCAATGGTTAAACCTTCCCTTCACTTTCTGTCAGATTATGTCGTATACCATTCCATTATTAATAAATAACTTTATTTTGTAAAGTATCTTCGCAAATACTTTACATTAAATTTACAAATCACAAATGATACTTAAATTAGTTTTTTAACTTGACTTGTTTAATATGTTTGATATGTTGGCTGTAAAAAAACGCAATGAACGAAAGTGATCATTCATTGCGTTTTTTTATTTTATAATTGCTTCACCAAAATTTTTGTACCATCAACTTCTATTACTTGTATTTCATTATTTTTGGGGATCCATTGTCCATTTGAAATGGCACTGTAATCCTTATCATTAATCCGAATTGTTCCTACAGGTCGTAGGTCATTTAGTGTAATTCCCTTTTCTCCGAGTAGCTGATTATAATCAGCGTTTAAAGAATTATAGCCAGCCTCCTTCGTTAATCTGTCTTTCAACATAATTTTATTCCACATCTCCCGTTTCTTAAAGATTTTCAAGAAAATGAAGGAAGTTCCCGCTCCTATTAAAACACCACAAATGGCATATATCCCAGCAGTAAATGTAGGAGAAGCTAATGCAACAGAGGTTAACATTACAACTAATCCAATTGCTGCAAGTGTTCCGTCATTTAATACTTTTCCATCAATGATAATTAGTAATAAACCGATAAAATAAATAATAAGCATAAGAACAAAGGATTGAGTTTGAAGAAATACTGAAAAATAAACAGTGATAAACCCTATCCCTAATATTGCAAATCCTCCACGCATATTAACAAGAATTTCTCCTATTAAAAATAGTGTACCAAGTCCTGTAAAAAGTAATGCCAACCAATCTGATGAAAGAAAAAATTCCACGATTTTACCACCTTTTTAAAATAATTTTTTGGTGATTTTTTAATTAAGGAGTTTAAATATGGAGTTTAAAAGGATATGTATCATTTTATTTCTTTTCTTATTTATTATGAGTATCTATAAAGATTTAACAACAGGAATCATAAAAAATACGCTAGATACAAAAATTGATACAGAAATTACAGAAAAAGCTAATATTCGTACTGCAAAAATTAAAGTATATCCCGGAGATACAGTATTATCAATAGTTGAGCAAATAAATAACAATCATCACCAAACACCAAATATTGACATTGAGCAAATTATCATTGATTTTAAAAAAATAAACCCTGATGCGGATCCATATAAACTAGAAATTTTTAAATATTATTATTTTCCCTTGTACCATAATAACATATAAATGGAAAGAGGCCGATAATAATCAGCCTCTTTCTCTACACGAATGGAATAACAAAAAGCGTAATTAAAATTGATATTGCACCCGCAGCTATAGCTGTATTTCCTAATGCATCTGCACCACGACTTCTGGAAATAAAACCTAAAATAATCCCAGCGCCGCCTAAAATGATTGGCATCATAAAAAAGGATATGACTGATAAAGCGATACCAATCCATCCATAAACACTGTTTACTTCTGTATCGTTATCTTCTTCATCTACACGAAGCTGCTTATCAAAATCATCAGCACTAATTTCTTCTGCTACTTCTTCATCATTTCTTCTGCTTTCAGGGGTGACAGCAGGCGGTTCAGTTAAATTAGAAGATACCAGATCATCGTTTGACTTTTCCATTTCCTTTTTATGATCATGCTCATCCATAATGCTAATACCTCCTTTTGCTGTTTGAGGTGCATGTATAGTTTATGATTACTTTCTAATTATCATTTGTGTTACATTTTACCAAGATTACTTCGGCTGGTTATTTTTACTTTCAATTGGTTAATTTTTAAGCATTGTTGCATATAGTAAAGAGAATAAGTTAAGGAGAATGATAAATATATGTCTAATTTTTTAAAAAGTTTAATCATAAAAAAGTTAGAGAACCTTACGGCTGATGAATTATTATATTATGCTAAGCAATATGGATTTTCCGTTACTGAAAAGGAAGCAAAGGATATTACGACTTATGTGAAAACTCATCCTATAAACCCCTTTGATGAGAATGAACGTATTAAAATGCTTCAAGCCTTAACGCAAATAACAAATGCTGAAACTGCAAAGAAAGCACAAAAAATATTTAATGAGCTGGTACATTCTCAAGGTTTAGGTCATCTTTTTTATTAATTTAAAATATCAAAAAAGGAATGAGGCCCTTGGGAGCGTCATTCCTTCATTTTTACTGGCTAATAATTTCATTTTTTAAATCAGGTTTGAACTCTCCTTTTTTTATCATTTCGATTTCAAACTTGTAAGGAGGTTTTTTAGTCTTTTTGTCTTCCCCTACATATGGTGTCTCTAATATTTTCGGAAGTTCTTTTAGTTGTGGATGATGTACAATATAGTGCAGAGCTTCAAAGCCAATGTAACCAAAACCAATGTTTTCATGTCGGTCTTTTTGTGCACCTTGTTCATTTTTACTGTCATTAACATGAATTACCTTGAGACGATCAATTCCAATAATTTTATCAAATTGATTCAACACCCCATCAAAATCGTTAATAACATCATATCCGGCATCATGAATATGGCAGGTATCTAAGCATACAGAAAGTTTTTCATTATGGTTAACGCCATCTATAATGGATGCGATTTCTTCAAAACGTCTACCAATTTCTGTTCCCTTTCCAGCCATCGTTTCAAGTGCGATTTGTACATTGCTCTGATCATCTAATACCTCATTGAGCCCTTCTACAATTTTTGCTATACCTTTTTCAACTCCCGCTCCAACATGTGCTCCTGGGTGAAGAACTATTTGTTTAGCACCAAGTGCCTCCGTCCGTTCGATTTCATTGCGTAAAAATGTGACACCTAAATCAAACGTTTCACTTTTAACGGTGTTTGCAATATTTATAATATATGGTGCATGAACAACAATATTATTCATGCCTTTCTCATCCATATGAGCTTTTCCTTTTTCAATATTCAGTTCTTCAATTGGTTTTCTGCGGGTATTTTGAGGTGCTCCCGTATATATCATAAATGTATTTGCGCCGTAAGAGGCCGCTTCTTCACTCGATCCTAATAACATTTTTTTCCCGCTCATTGATACATGAGAACCTAAAAAAACCATTCTTTGCCCTCTCCTATCTTATTTGTGTTTTCTTTTTTATCTCTTTTTTTTGGGGTTCGATTTTTTTTGTAATTGTTTTTTGATTGCATCATGCTGTTTTTTCATTTTCTTTTTGTAACCGGGTTTTACTTTTTTTGCCTTTTGTACTCTTCTCCATGCTTCTTTCTCTATGTTTGTAGTTGTTTTTGTTCGCAGGTTCCGTTCATTCCAAGCTTTTGCTTCTACCCACTGTCCATTTTTGATATCAGTATATATAAATGGTAAACCCTTTTGTTCTAACTTTTTAATTAAATTTAAATCTGAATCATTGTAAAGGTTTATAGCAGTTCCTTCCATTCCTGCTCTTGCAGTTCTTCCAACACGATGGATATAAAAGTCTTCTTCTTTGGGAAGCTGGGCATTAATAACATGACTGACCCCTTTTATATCAATTCCCCTTGAAGCCAAATCAGTTGAGACAATATATTGATAACGCAGGTTTTGAATGTCTTTTAACGTACGTTTCCTATTTCTGGGAGATAAACCACCGTGTATAAGTCCTACATTTAATCCTCTTTCTTGTAGGTCAGCCTCCAATTGATTTGCTTTATCTTTACCGTTAGTAAAAATTATAGCTAAATAAGGGTTTACTACTTTCGAAAACTCCTTAATAACATCTGCTTCATTTCGATGTTTTAATGCAATCAAATAATGCTTCATTGTCTCAGGAGATAACTGATCCTTTATTTTAACATGTATAGGATTTTTTAGATACTTTTTGAAAAAATGCTCTAGTCTTTGCGGAATTGTTGCTGAGAAGACAAGCAGTTGTATATCTTCTTTTGATCGAGTTAACAACCGATCTACGTCACTGAGAAATCCCAAATCTAACATTAAATCTGCCTCATCAACAACAAAGGATTGAGCAGTATAAATTGATACTGCTCCGTTTTTAATTAAGTCAAGTATCCTTCCAGGAGTTCCAACTATAATATGTGGCGGTTGTTTTAGCTTTTCAGCCATCTTTTCTCGGTCCGTCCCACCAACCAAAAGTTTAGATATCCATTTGCCGTCTTTATTGGCATAGTGCGTAATTTTCTTAACTTCCTCATAAATCTGCGTAGCAAGTTCACGTGTTGGGGCAGTAATAACAAATTGAACTTCTTGTCTCTCTGTTTTCATTTTTTGAAATAGAGGAAGTAAATAGGCATGTGTTTTTCCAGATCCTGTCTGAGATTGTCCAATTACGCTTTCCCCTTTTAGAATGGAAGGCATAATTTTTTGTTGTATTTCAGTAGGTTTTTGAAAATTTAATTGCCTTATAACATTATTAAGTAAAGAATGAAAAGCAAATTGCTTAAAATCAGTATTTTTCATCATTGTAACTCCTTTTGATGATTACGATCATCAAGCTATAGATTTAAATAAATTGAAACGGTTCTGTCTTTGTTTCTGATACAATTATTTCTAAATTTTCATTTGGAAGCTTTTGATCTAAATATTGTTTTGTTGCTTGTTTCATGACCTTCTCAATATAGTGCCCCGCATCAATTACGGATAAACCCATTTCCCACGCATCTTGGGCATTGTGGAAAGTCATATCACCAGTTATATAAACATCAGCTCCCATTTGCTTCGCTTGATAAATATACTTTTCACCGCTTCCTCCTAATATAGCCGCTTTATTTATTTTTTTTGTTAAATCGCCTGTTACACGAACATGTGGTATGTTAAAATCCTTTTTTACTTTTTCAGCCAGCGACTGCAGGGTCATTTCCTTGTTTAATGAACCAATTCGCCCAATGCCATATGCCTGGCCCTCGTTGTTTACGGGGTATACATCATATGCAACTTCTTCATATGGATGTGCTTGAATAGCTGCATCCAAAACATCATTAAGCTTCCTCTCTTGTACAATTGTTTCTATTTTATGTTCATTAACATATTCCAGTTTATTCTGTATCCCAATATGAGGATTTGTTCCTTCGAGCGGTTTAAATGTACCCTGACCTTCTGATTGAAATGTGCAGTGGCTGTAATCCCCAATATGACCTGCACCTGCATTACTTAAAGCTTCACGTACATTTTCTATATGGGTATTAGGTACATAAACGATAACTTTAAAAAGTTTTTCAGAATGCGTTTTGATAAGTATTTTTCTATTTTGAATTCCTAAGTAATCACATAATATATCATTAATGCCTCCTGTTGCTATATCTAAATTTGTATGAGAGGCATAAACAGATATATGATGCTGTAATAGTTTCTGAATGGTTCGACCTTTTGATTGATCTGTGTTCAACCGCTTTACAGGTTTAAATAATAATGGATGATGAGCTATAATTAAATCTACCTCTTTTTCTATAGCCTCATCTGCCACTGATTCCAATACATCCAAGGTAATCATAATTTTTTTAACAGATTTATTAAAGGAACCCATTTGTAAGCCGACATTGTCCCAATCATATGCAAAATCTTTTGGTGCCCATTCTTCCATTACCTTAAAAATTTCTGAATTAATAATACTTTTTTTCATTCTGCAAAACCTCCTCTATCCAATCTAATTCCATTTCAAATTGTCTGATTTTTTCTTTATGTAAAGTATTTGCTTTTTTTATCTGCTCAAGCGTTGCTGCTCGTTTAGAATGCTCTGAACGCCATTTTTTATAAAAAACTGGATTTGGATTTGACATTAATAAGGGGCCGAAAAATAGCTGTTTTTCTTCCAGCGTTGACTTACTAGAATTTATCTCATCTGCTTTATCTCCGACAATTATTTCATAAATATGGTTGTTTTCTTCTAAAATAATTTCATTTGTTAATTTAAAGCCATTCGATAAAAGCCAACTTCGCACATTTTGTTCTTCTACATTAGGTTGAACAATTATTCGCTTTACATTCAAAAGTTTATCCCGGCCATCATCTAAAATACTTTTTATTAACGAACCACCCATTCCTGCTATTACGATTTCGGTAACCTCATTTTTATTTAACACTTGTAGACCATCACCGAGACGGACGTCTACTACATTTGTTAATTGATATGATTCAACTGTTTTACAAGCACTGAGATAAGGACCTTCATTAATTTCACCAGCTATAGCTCTTGCCTCATTATCCTGTAAGCATATATAACAGGGAAGATACGCATGGTCAGAACCAATATCAGCAAAAAGCGAACCAGGAGATAAAAATGAGGCTACATTTGTTAGGCGTCTGGAAAGTTTTATTGTGTGTTTCATTCGATTCTCCTTAAAGTTTTATAATTAAAGAAAAGCTTTCTGTTTATATATCAGAAAGCTTGTCCTCATGAAGAAAATTTTAATTTATTTTTTTTCTGCAAGCCATCCTGCTAATACACCGGCTTCTTCTTCAGTAGCCATACCAGGAGGCATCGAGCCTTTTCCGTTAATAATAATATCATGAATTTCTTCTTCTGAAAGGTTTCCACCAACTTTTGTTAAGTCTGGTCCTGCTCCACCAGATAAGTCAGCCCCATGGCAAGAAGCACAATTGGATTCAAAAATTGCTTCAGGATCATCTGACGTTTCACCTTCTTGTGTCTCTTCTGTTGCCTTTTCTCCACCTTCTTCAGCTTGCTGGATGTCGTCTCGTTGGTTTACACCAACAAAAGAAATGATGATTACGGTTAGTATCCCAAGAACAGCTATAATTGCATAAGGGACAACTGCATTTTTCTTCATTGTATTTCCTCCTTATGTAATCCCTATCCTGTACGTATTATATCACGTTGCTAACATCTGTTAAATTTTTTTTGATGATATATGTAAGATGTTTAACAAAGGAAAGCAACCTGTTTTATTCAACTGACCATCTATAAGGTTTTACTAATCCCTTTTATGGTAGTTAAACAATGTACAAAGACTATATATATTTTACTCGAAAATGAAATTAGTTTAAAGGGTTAAGCTATGAATTAAAATAAATATGTTAAAAATGTAAAAAAGCGTTAGGTAGGCAGAATAAATTTAAATCGTTATTTGCAATATCAACAGAAATTGCGTAAAATAAATAACAAGAAAAAGAAAACGATACCAAAAGGTATGAAGAAAAACCTTTATGCCCTTTAAACAGCATTATTGCTTAGAAAGGTTACTGGTTTTTCTCCAGGATGGTTAAATAGAAAAGAAGTATTCTATTCTAAGAAATCTTTTAGTCGTTTACTGCGGCTTGGATGTCTTAATTTCCGTAGCGCCTTCGCTTCAATTTGACGAATTCTTTCTCGGGTTACTCCGAACACTTTTCCTACTTCTTCCAAGGTCCTAGTTCGCCCGTCATCAAGTCCGAAACGTAAACGTAATACATTTTCTTCACGATCCGTAAGTGTGTCTAACACATCTTCTAATTGTTCTTTTAAAAGTTCATATGCTGCGTGATCGGAAGGAGAAACTGCTTCTTGATCTTCAATAAAGTCGCCTAAGTGGGAATCATCTTCTTCACCTATCGGAGTTTCTAGTGAAACAGGTTCTTGTGCAATTTTTAGTATATCACGAACTTTATCTGGTGATAAATCCATCTCTTTACCAATTTCTTCTGGCGTTGGTTCACGTCCAAAGTCTTGTAGCAGTTGACGCTGTACCCGGATCAGTTTGTTAATTGTTTCTACCATGTGTACAGGAATTCGAATGGTTCTTGCTTGGTCCGCAATAGCTCGTGTAATAGCCTGTCGAATCCACCATGTTGCATACGTACTAAATTTAAAGCCCTTCTGATAATCAAACTTCTCTACTGCTTTGATCAAACCCATATTTCCTTCCTGGATTAGATCGAGAAATAACATACCTCTTCCGACATACCGTTTTGCAATACTTACAACCAGACGTAAATTCGCTTCCGCCAGTCTTCTTTTTGCTTCTTCATCCCCTTGTTCTATTCGAACAGCCAGATCAATTTCCTCTGCTGCAGATAGCAGATCTACTCGACCGATTTCCTTTAAATACATTCGGACCGGATCATTTATTTTTATGCCAAGCGGAACACTAAGATCCTCTTCTATATTCGCTTCTTCTTCCTTAGCAATTTCTTTCATTTTAGGATCGTCTTCGGAATCACCTATAATTTCGACTCCTTGTTCTCCAAGGTACTCATAAAACTCGTCCATTTGGTCTGATTCTATAACAAAGTTGGACAAGCGATCTGCTACTTCCTCATAAGCTAAAACACCACGTTTTTTCCCCATCTCAAGCAATTGTTCTTTTGCTTGTTCAAGTGTTTGCTCTGGTTCATTTTCCATTGTTTGTGAAGTTTTGTTTTCAGCCATGAGTGCCCCTCCTTTCAAACTATATAAAGATTCAATTCGTATTTTTTAGTTGTTTTTGTATCTTGATGATTTCCATGGCTATCTGCGCCGCTTTGATCGGGTTGTTATGTTGTTCTGCCTGTTTTTGCTGTTGTTTTAATGTTTTTATGCTTGGAACATCGTTTGTTTGAGTTCGAATCGTTCTAAGGTAGTCGTCGATTTCTTGATCATCGATATTTTTATTTACAGGCAGCATAGCTATTTCCGATACGAATTGTTTTAAATTTTGATCTGTTAGTCTTTCTATAAATAAACTAACATCTGCTGGATTACCTTCTTCGTAAAAAGCGTATAAATGTGTCACAATAATCTTATGTGCTTCAATGTTAAAGCTAGCACCTAATTCTTTCTGTACTTTATTAGTAATAGACAGATCTTGCAACATATATGCCAAAAGTTGTCTTTCTGCATTTTGAAAAGCAGGAAGCAGTTTTTTCGATTGATAAAAATTTTGTTTACTGTTAGTAGTATATCTGTTCTTTTCTCTCTTATCCCTTTGAATTCCTTTTTGCCGGTTTTTTTGAATGTCATCTTTTAGTGAATTCAATGACAGATCGTATTCATTACTTAGTTCTTTCAAATAATATTCCCGTTCAACCGAACTGCTAATCATCGCAATTTGTTTAAGAACTTCTTCTATATAATGGATACGATCTCCTTCCAGGCTCATATTATATTCCTTTTTTAAATAACGCATGTAAAAGTTTATAAATGTATCACTTGCTTGGATTACCTCGTTTTTAAAAGCTTCAGCACCATGAGCTTGGATGAAACTGTCTGGATCCTGATTTTCCTGAAGTTTTGCCACCTTCACAGTACAGCCAGCTTCACGTAATAGGATAGATGCTTTATAAGTTGCTTCCATTCCGGCATTATCAGCATCATAACAAAGGATCACTGTATCAACATATCTTTTTAACAGTTTAGCCTGATATTGTGTTAAAGAGGTTCCTAGAGTTGCAATGACGTTTTTCACTCCAGCTTGGTAAGCGGAAATTACATCCATGTAACCTTCAAATAAAACAGCTTCACCTTCTCTGCGAATATGCCTTTTTGCTAAATCGAAATTATAAAAAAGCTTGCCTTTTTGAAAAAGATCACTTTCAGAGCTGTTTAAATACTTAGGTCCATCTTGATTCGAGATGTTGCGTCCGCCGAATGCAATTGTTTTTCCCAGATGATTACGTATGGGAAAAATAATTTTACCCATAAATCGGTCAGTTACCTGATCATCTTGAAGGGAAAGTAATCCTGCTTTTATAAGCAACTGCTGGTGAAACCCCTTTTTTTTAAGAAATTCAGCCGTGAAGTCTTTCACACGCGGGGAAAAACCAAGTTGAAAGGCCTCAATGCTTTCATCACTAATACCTCTGTCTTTAAAATATTGATAACCTTCTTTACCGTCCTTTGTATATCTTAATAAATGATTATACAGTTTCGTTAACCACTTATATGCTGATAATATGCTTTGGTTTTCTTGAGAAAGTGATGATTCTTTTTTTATGCCTGTATCTGGTAAGTGAATCCCACTTCTATTAGAAAGTAGCTCTAAAGCTTCATAAAATGAATAACTTTCCATTTCCATTAAAAATGTGACTATATTTCCTCCTTTGCCACATCCAAAGCAATGAAAAATTTGCTTTTCTTGTGTAACAGTGAAGGATGGGGTTTTTTCACTATGAAATGGGCATAAACCTACAAAGTTTTTTCCTTGTTTTTTAAGTTGGACGTACTCTCCTATAAGATCAACGATGTCGTTAGCTTTGCGAATACTTTCAATTGTTTCCTCAGGAATACGATTGAGCATACACATCACCATGCCTGCTTATTACTTATTCGTGATTAACAAATAATATCCTTCAAGATTCGACAATTTTTCAGAAAAACAAAAGGGGATTCTTTGTAATACAACGCATATCTGTAATTTAGCTCAAAAATTTGTCGATTTTTTTGTCTTAAATATAGTATTCTATGTGCATTGTAAAGAATCCTTCTCATTTTGGAATGTTTAACTTTTCAGAATATCTGCACAGAACTATTATTAGTTAATCATATGCAATATAGAGTTTAAATAATTACTTCTATCATTACACAAGTAGTAATTATAATACAATTTTAATGAATTTACTAGAAAAATTACTTAAAAAATAAGTTAAAAAGAAAGCATTCTTATTTCAATCTGAATGCTTTCTTTGAAAAGATGATAGGGTGTATATATAATCCAATCCATTTTATTTTAGCATCATATGTAATATAGTATTAGCAGTTTCCTCGACGGCTTTGTTAGAAACATCTACTACTTTACAGCCTATCTTGTTCACTAACTCATTAAAATAGTTAAGTTCTTGGTGGATTCTTTTCATATTAGCATAAGTTGCTTGATCACCAAGTCCTAAAGCCTTGAGTCGTTCTTTTCTAATTTCATTTAATTTTTCTGGACTGATCAATAAGCCAATACATTTTGATGGATCTACGTCAAATAATTCTTCTGGAGGATCTACTTCAGGTACGATCGGTACGTTTGCCACCTTTAGTTGTTTATGTGCTAAATACTGTGATAATGGTGTTTTTGATGTCCGGGAAACACCGATTAATATTATATCAGCTCGTGCGATTCCTCTTGAATCTCGCCCATCATCATATTTAACCGCAAATTCAATAGCTTCTACACGTTTAAAGTAATCTTCGTCAAGCTTGTGAACTAAACCTGGTTCCAGGCGGGGTGGTTTCCCGTAGACACGTTTCATTGCTTTAAGCATCGGTCCCATTATATCTATAGCTTCAATATCCATTTCGGCAGCGCGCGCATTCAAATAGTTTCTAAGTGTTGGATCTACTAAAGTAAACCCAATCATATCCTCCTTTTCTTTTGCAAGTTGCAGCGCTTCATCAATTGTACTTTTATCTTCAATATAAGGAATTCGCTGTATTTTATATTCACCATTATTAAATTGGCTTAAACCAGCTTTTATTACTAATTCTGCTGTCTCTCCCACGGAGTCAGATAAAACATAAATAGTGGGCTCAGCACTCATGTTTAAACTACTCCTTTCTGCTTTAGCATTATAAATGTTCATTCATAATTAGCTCAACAAATGCTTTTGTTATCGTTGTTTTTGTAATACGACCTACAATCTCTAAACCATTTTGCGTTTCTTTAACAACTGGTAAACCATCAATCTGTTTATTAATTAATTTGTTGGCTGCATCTATTAACAAATCCTCTTTTTGGCATATCGTTATATTAGGCATCCTGGTCATAATGATGTGTACTGGCACTGCATCTAAATCTTGGTTACCAATACTAGCTCTTAATAAATCTTTTCTTGACAGGACACCAATTAAACAGGAATGATTATTTATTACAAATAATGTTCCAACATCTTCTAAAAACATAGTAGATATAGCATTATATACGGAGTCATCCTCTTTAACAACTATTGGAATAGATTGAAACTCTTTCACTTTAAACTTCTTAATTTTTTCTGTTAGCAATTCCGCTCCTGTTTTTCCAGTGAAAAAATATCCAACGCGGGGTCTTGCATCTAGAAATCCAGCCATTGTTAATATAGCTAAATCAGGGCGTAATGTTGCCCTTGTCAACCCTAACTTTTCTGCTATTTTTTCACCGGTAATAGGACCGTTTTCTTTTACAATTTCTATAATTTTTTCCTGCCGGTCTGATAATTCCACTTTGTCACCACCTAAAGACAATATGACATACTATTCTCCTATTATTATATACTAAATATAGTAAAAAGGAAAAAATCATTTGTAAATCTAAGTTATTGTTTAGCTGGCAAGCTATGAGAAAGTCTGACAGGTAGTCCTAAAAATGCTGTTTCCATTCTACAGCAGATAAGTCTGCAAAGTCATTAATTAACATTGCAATATGATTTACAAGGGAAAGTCGATTGTTTCGAATTTTTTCATCGTCAGACATAACCATGTTATGCTCAAAAAAGTGATGAATTGGTTCAGCTAATTTTCCTAATTGTTTTAAAGCCTCATCCGCATTGCGGTCTTTATTTGCTGTTTTATATGCTTGATGAGTTTCTTGATATTTATCAAATAACATTTGTTCTGAAGAAGTTTCAAAAATAGCTGGATTTACTTCATCTCGATGGGAATGTTTGGATAGGTTTAAAATACGTACTAATGCTTCCTGCACATTTTTAAATGAATCATCATTCCGTTTTTCAGATAAAACACTTGCTTTGTCAACTGTATATCCAAAAACTCCAATTTCGTTGTGTAATACAGCTTGAATAACATCTTGCTCAATTCCCATTTCTTTAAAGAGAAATGTTGCACGTAGACGGAAAAACTTGTTTAGTTCATTTTTAACATCATTATTAATTACCAGATCAACAGGTAGAGCTTGATACCGGTTTAGTGTGATATTAATTAAGCTTTCCAAGGATATGTTCCAGTTGTTACTTTCCATAATTCTTAAGATAGCAACAGCTTGACGGCGTAATCCATATGGATCTTGTGAACCTGATGGGACTAGGCCAGCAGCTATACAGCCGACGATGGTATCTAATTTATCAGCTACACTTACAATGGATCCTAGTATGGTAACGGGCAATTCTCCATTTGCATGATCTGGCAGATAATGTTCTCTTAGCCCTTTGGCTACTTCCGCATCCTCATTAAAATGAAGTGCGTACGTTTCCCCCATTATTCCCTGTAGCTCCGTAAACTCATTAACCATATTTGTTGTTAAGTCGAATTTACAAATTTCTGCCGCTCTTTTCACCTTCGTTAAAGTATTTTTATCTAAGTTTAGCAACTTTCCCAATTGTTCGCTAATCTCAACAATTCGATCCACTTTATCCTTTAAAGTTCCTAATTTATCTTGAAAAACAACACGTTCCAATTTTTTCTGAAAAAAAGAAATAGACTGTTTTCGATCTTCTTCGTAGAAAAATTGAGCATCTGAAAGACGTGCTTTAAGAACCTTTTCATTTCCTTTTATAACAGTATGAATCGCATGATAATCCCCATTTCTAACACCTATAAAATAAGGTAATAACTTTCCTTCATTTGATTTTACAGGAAAATATCTTTGGTGTTCCTTCATAGACGTAACTAACACCTCAGAAGGAAGCTGTAAAAAATCCGGATCGAAGGAACCTTGAAAAACAGAAGGATATTCTACTAAGTTGCATACTTCATTAAGTAAATCTTGCTCGACTGGAACTTGAAAACTTTCTTTTCTTTCCAATGATTGTATACCATCCAAGATCAATTGTTTCCGATCTTGTGGATTTGCAATTACAAAATTATCCTTTAATTTCGTTTCATACTCATCTGGGCTTTGCAGCTGAATGGTTTTACCTAAATATCTGTGCCCATATGTAATATTACTTGTTTTTACATGGGCAATTTCAAAAGGTATAACATGTTCACCATATAAAGCAACTAGCCACCTAATAGGGCGGGCATACCTTATTGTTTCTTCAGCCCAACGCATGTTATTAGCGAATTGGATCGATTCGATAATAGATTGAAAAGATGGAAGTAAATCTTTTGTTCGTTTTCCAATAATATGTTTTTTTACAAAGATATAGTTCGTACCCTTGACCTCTTTTGTATAAATGTCGTCCGTTGTTTTACCTTGCCCCTTAGTAAAGCCAATAGCAGCTTTTGTCCAATCCCCATGCTCGTCTTTTGCAATTTTTTCTGCTGGTCCTTTCGCTTCTTCTTCGATTGTTGTCTGTTCTTCCGCTGCTTTTTTAATTAAAACTGCTAATCTTCTCGGCGTTGAATACGTAGTAATCGATTCAAAGGATATCCTCAATTTTTCTAACCAATTTTTAGTTTTAGTCGCAAGTTGCTTTTCTGCATTATAAATAAAACGTGCTGGTAATTCTTCTAACCCTATTTCGAATAATATACCTTTCGTCATCAATACTCCC
>Ga0079226_10001898_pt1 | contig 16034 bp, 12 predicted proteins | sample Poulit2014_FD_76345 | JGI IMG/M metagenome (GOLD analysis project Ga0079226, IMG submission 76345) | Agricultural soil microbial communities from Georgia to study Nitrogen management - Poultry litter 2014 | ecosystem: Environmental > Terrestrial > Soil > Agricultural land | place: USA: Georgia...
ATTACTTGGTTGACATTTAAGGTTGAAAAGAAGAAAAAGCCACCAAAAATGGCGACACTACCTAAAACAAGTGGCTGGAGACGAATCGTTCGTGGATCTTGGCCTTTATTTGCTGCAGCAATAGCTTTAGCTGTACTTAATGCTTTAACCTTAATGACACGTGGCTCACCATGGGGGATTACCTCAGCTTTTGCATTATGGGGATCAAAAATAGCAATGTTTTTTGGATTCGATGTTGCAAGTTGGGGTTACTGGCAAGGTGCGAATGCAGCCGTGCTTCAATCATCAATTTTTACTGACTCGACAACCGTGTTAAATCTAGGTGTCATGCTTGGCGCATTTCTCGCATCAGCAGCAAGTGGCTTATTTAAATTTAATAAAATTAATTTAAAAAATGTAGCAGCTGCAATCATTGGTGGTTTAATGATGGGTTATGGTGCAAGACTTGCTTTTGGTTGTAATATTGGTGCATACTTTGGCGGCATTGCTTCATTTAGTTTACATGGTTATATCTGGGGCTTACTCGCTTTAGCGGGTACATTTGTTGCTCTTTACTTAAGACCTTTATTTGGTTTATCCGTTCCCAAATCCAAAGATAGCTTTTGTTAAAAAAATGCTCTCGACTTAGGCGAGAGCATTTTTTATGTCCAAAAGTAAATCATTATTTGAATATAAGTTTGAGTTAATCCATAAAAAACAAGCGCAAATTTCCAGTTGTTTTTAATCCCATTTTTTAGCGAACTTAAGCCATTTGCATGACTTAAAACGATTAAGGGTAAAATCAGTGGTGAAAGTAAAATTGAAATCACACTGCCTGACGTAATCGCAAGGACAATGAGTTCGGGTGGATAAGCTAAGTCCAATGTTGTTAAAATCCCCGCAACTAAGACCATTACGGTTAATGGCCCTAAGCCCATTAATCCTAAAATAATCACAATAAAGGGAAGTAAATATAAGGGATTTAACCATGACACTTGGCTTTCTAAATAGTTAATCCCTGAAACGACAGATTCAGCAAAGCTCGTTTCATTGATCGCATAAATTAGCACACCAATTGACAGCATCAAGACAACGGATGGTGTTTGATTTTTTAAGCCATCAGTCAGATAGTGCTTACCAATTGTTTTAAGTTTCGATGTTCTTTGTTTATAAAGGTAAAAAGTTATCATCCATACAATAATTACAAGCGGAATCAGGATTAATAAAGGCACTTCCCAAATACCGTAAATAAGAAAAATCGTTCCAAATAAAGAGATGAATAGTAAAAAGAATTCACGTACATTTTTCTTGCGGACCTGGTAATCAGCTGATGCGTCTTTTAAGACATAGTCCATTTCTGCTTGGAGAAGCGGAGTGAGGTCAACATCAGCTTTACGTGTTTCAAAAGCCATAAATAAGACAGCAAGAAGTGTACCAGCTAAGGCAATACCAAAGCCTTGGGCAATTGAAAGATAGATTGATGCATTTAAGGTATCAACGACAACGATAAAACTCGGAATCGTCACCACCCATAAGGTTGATAAACTAAAGCCCCTTAGTAAAGCAGTACTTTTATAAGACTCCCAGATTTCGACATCTTTATCTTTAAAAAAGACATCAATTAATTGATACATGGTCGGAATCGAAGCAAAGAGTAGAAAATAAGCAAGAATCTGTGTGAGCGAAACAAGTGAAAAATAAAACTTCTTGCTCGTATTAATCAACGAATGAAAGACACTCATCATATCTTCCACATAACTTTCTTCTTCAAGCACCCATTTAATTAAGGGAATCACCACAAGTAAGCCAATGATATTACGCATTTCACCTACACCTAAAAAGAGACCCGTAAGCGGATTTACTTGAGCAGATAATAAAATAGCCATACTAATGAGTAAAATAAATAGCGGTAATTTTAATCTTCCCAGGGGAAAGGATAAAACAGCAAAAAGAATCAGAGCGACACCTGAGACAGAGATTACTTGTAATAACCACTCATGCTCAGTAAATGACTCGATCACATGAGCAAGGGTAAAAACTATAATTGATATACGCAGTCCAAAAGCAATGATATTTTGCATTGGTTTATTTGATCCTTTCTAATTAGAAATAAAAATATGTAAACATTTAAAAGGTTATTCTTAAGCTTAACAAAAAGGAGCTACAAGAACAATTTAAATTTTAATTTTCCAACATCATAACAAGAACTTAATACACATATTAGTGTTATATGAGGTATAAACTTATGCTAAAATAGATATAGAAGGTAATTATTACCGTAAAATCATTTGAATAGGAGTGTGCTTATGATTCCTGGATTCCAAGAATTATTTTATCCACTACTTAAAATATTTGAAGATGGACAAGTACATAAAACGAGCGAAATTTATGAAAAAGTTGCAGAAAATTTAAAGATAACAAGAGAAGCGAGAAATAAATATCAACCAAGTGGAAGACAAACAGTTTATCGGAGTCGAATTGGTTGGGCGCGTACTTATTTATATAAAGCTGGTTTAATAGAACAAGTAAAAAGAGCACATTATCAAATTACTGAAGAAGGAAAAAGAGTATTAAATAATCCATCAATCAAAACGATTGATTATGGATTCTTAAGAAGTTATCAATCATTTCGAGATTTTCAACGACCTAAACAAAGAAAAGAAGCAATAACTAAAGAAGAACTAAGTCCTGAAGAAGAATTTATCGAAAGCTATAATCAATTAAAAGAATCAGTAAAAAATGAACTCTTACAATTAACATTAGATTCACCACCAGAATTTTTTGAAGAACTGGTCGTTAAGTTACTTGTCGAAATGGGATATGGTGGAACAATAGAAGATGCTGGTGAAGCAATTGGAACAAGTGGTGATGAAGGAATCGATGGTATTATAAAAGAAGATATCTTAGGCTTAGATATGATTTACATACAAGCCAAACGTTGGCAAGGAACTGTCGGTCGTCCAGAAATTCAAAAGTTTGCAGGTAGCCTCGCCGGTAAAAAAGCACAAAAAGGTGTTTTTATTACGACATCTGATTATAGTCAAGGAGCAAGGAAATACGTTCAAGACATAGCAATGAATATTATTTTAATTAATGGGGATGAACTAACTGAATTTATGTATAAATATAATATAGGTGTAACAGATAAAAACACCTATATTTTAAAAGATGTCAATGAAGCTTTTTTTGAAGTGTAAGATATCAGAAGCATATTAATTTTGAAAACATGTTTGCAAACAATGATAAAAGAAATGTAAAGATAAATAGAAATAATTTGAAATGACAACCTTTAAATAAAAAACAAGTGAACCTATGAGTTAACCACAAAATACTATTGAGTGGGAATAGGGGAGTAAGGAATCAAGAGCAACTTGCCTTGATTTAGATGGATTTAAAGCAAAGTTATTTGTATAGCCTAAATATAAGACAAATAGTTCCCTGCTTTTTTCCCTGCCGAAGTGAATTTTCGACCAAATATAAGGAAGTAAATAGGATGAAAAAAGGAGCTAAATCTTAGTTGGTTTAGCTCCTTTTTTCTATCAATAAATATTAAATATCTACATTATTCTATGATTAAGGTTTTATTTTTTAATCATTGTGATTGCTTAAGTTTAAAAAGGTAAATCCATAGTATTTATATTTCTTTTGTGATACTTTTCTTTTGTATTAGTTAATACTCGGTGTATGTTACCAGGGAGGTCTAACAAATGATTTGAAATCGACTCAACTAAAATAAATTCTCTAGGATTTCCATGAGATGTTTTACTATATATATCTAAAAAATTTCGTAATTTTAATTTATTCATAGCCGTATCATAGTTACTTGATAAGTAATCATTTAATTCATTTACCTCTTCCCAGTTACGAATGTTTTGTATTTCACCTTCAGCCATCCACCTATCTCCTAAGGTTGTTTTCCCGAGATCAATCATATAATTTATTAACAACAACTCTTCATCACTTAATTTATTTTGCTTTATGCTATCACTGAACATTATATACGGAGTTATACTATTTTCATTTACTTCTACAGGAGTATGTAATTCGGATTCCTGCTCCTTAACATTTTTTTCATTAATTTCGCTATCGACTGAATCGTGATTGATTGTCCTATTTTCATTTTGACTATAATTATTAATTGATTTTAAAAAGGAAGTGACTGCATGATTTATAATTACCGGTTTTATATATTTGTTTTCATTTTTTGAAATTAATGTTACAAACTCTAACATATCATTTTTATCATCAATAAAAACACCTATTTTCCTGGGGTCAATTGCACCTTCTTTAAATTTTGGGTTGTTTAGATTAAAACCAGGTGTAAATAATGCAATATGTTTATTTTCTACAATCCATGCAGCACCTATTTCATTTAAGCAAGCTACACTTGAGTAGTATTCATCAGATAACAAATATATGACAAATGGCTTATCTTCAATTTTACTTTTTAACCAGTCGAATATATTTTCACCTTTTGGGATTCCGAATCCGCTTTTACTAGTGAATATAATGTCTTCGTGCGATACTCCAATATCAATTAATAACTGAACAATTGATTCGCCATAATGAAAATTTTTCGATGAGTGACTAATAAAATACTTCATAATTATCTCTCCTAAACATTATTAGTTCAACTTAATGTAAGATGTTATTATTTATATTAAAGCTTCTAAAAACTATTGTTTTTATGATCCAGTGGACAAAACTCCCTTGAATTTCAGTGTATAAAATTTAACTAAGAGGTGTCCAAGAAACTATACTAGCATCAGTTTGTAATAACAAAAGTTAATCAAACTTTTTAACTGCTTAACTAGTCTTTCTAATGTTTAGTATATCATATAAAACGTGAAATTCCATTTTAGGTTAAAACGGTAATGACCAATCAAAAACCTACCACTTACATCCCTATCGTCACTTTTCAAACTACTTTCCCTAACTCATCCAGCTGAGTTAGGAATTTTGTGTTTTCTTTTTTTTACTTAATTTTCAAGTATATATTATTTCCTTGATTGAAGTTAGTAGACTTCAAAATTAATCTTCAACAAGGAGGAAATGATGATGGAAAACAATCTTTACGATCAGAAACATCGTAATCAAACAAAGAAAGGAAATGTACCTGCCAAACGAGTGAATATTGTTCGTTTACAGATGGTAAAGGAATGTAGTGTGTTGTACAAAAATAGGGTAATCCGTAGTCCCGAAGATGGTTACGAACTGTTTAAACAGTTTCTAGGGAATGTGGATCGCGAGCATTTTATTGTTGCTTGTTTAGACACGAAGAATCAACCAACTGCGTTAAATGTATGTCATGTTGGTAGCTTAAATTCTTCCATTGTCCACCCAAGGGAAGTCATGAAACCTGCTATTCTTTCTAATGCTGCAGGTATTTTAATCGGACACAATCATCCTTCAGGGAATCCAGAGCCAAGTCAGGAAGACATTAATGTGACTAAAAGGCTAAAAGAAGTCGGAGAAATCATGGGCATTGATTTATTAGACCATATTATACTTGGAGATGATTCTTTTACTTCATTGAGAGAGAAAGGGCATATGTGAAATGAAACGTCATGGTGAAATTATAACGAGTTATTTGTGGAAGAATTTTCGGATCTCAGTTGAAATAGATGAAAGTGGCTGGGAAGGTGTTCTGTTACATCAAGAAGAAATTGATCAAGCGTTAATCCCTGAAGAAAAGCTAGCAGGACTTCCAGATCCATTGCTATTTCATATGACAACTTATGAAGATGAGAAGGGAAGTGAATGGTTGTTTGCATTAGCCTCACACCCTGATGATGTGCATCAATTATATTATGCAACATGTATTTTGAATGATGAATTCTATACTAGTTGGATTCCTAATTAGATGTGTGAAGGGTAAGAAAATTAAATAGGAGGGTATGACATGAAAGTCATTCAAACCTTGGCAGATGTTTATTCATTAAAAGATGATGAACATTTGCCTTCTTTTTATGTTGAAGAAATTTACAACCAGTTTCTATGGTCTTACAAAGCAGTGGCAGAGAGGGAAGCGATTGATGACTTTTCACTTGAACCTTACGCATGTATTTACCATTTTGATGACGAAAATGACTTGCAAGTGCTTGAGAAATTTACACAAAGTATCGAGTACGTTGACACGGAAGTCATAGAAGGCATTAAGTACTTTCGCATTGGTATCATGCAAGAACACGAGGTGTCTGTTATTTATTTTTTAGAAGGTACATTGCCTGACAAGGCTGAAAAGGGGTTAGAGATTCAGGGGGACAGACATGTTTAATGACAAAAGTAAGAGATACATGACAAAAGCAGTTAATGGAACAGTTCATGGTGAGATTCAAATGATTTTGTGGGGGTTAATTGATGAACAACGAGAGAAGGATTTAGAACTTGATTACTTGCAAGTGTTTGAGCTGAAAGTCCAACAAGGAAAGCAGTACATCATCCACAGGCAAGAAGTTCCTGAACGAAAATGTAAATGGGTCTACCAGTTAAAACACACATCTCCAATCGAGAGAATCGTTTGGTGCATTGACAGTGAAGATTACCAGATGATGTTGTATCCAGAAGATTATTAAGGAGTGTGATAGGTTTGTGGCCAAAAATTACAATTGAATTATTGTATGTAGCAATTAAGATCATTGATGAATATCATTTATCTCGCAATCGTGATTAAAGTTGGTTATTTGATTATTTAATAGAAAGTAGAATATGATTTTAAAACATAGAAGACATCCGGTTGAGTGAATGGATGTCTTCTTTCTTCAGAAATAATTAAGGTAACGAAACTGAAACCTGTCTTTATTAAAGTTTGTTTTTTATATTATATATTTATAATTTATCATCTTTAGTTAAATTTTTCATTGCTAGAATTAGATATCCAAAAAGTACTACTAATTCACTTAAGAACAAAGTAATTAAAACTGTCTTCGTAAATGAATCATTGTACGTATTCATCGGATAAGGCAATAAAGTAATAGGATAAGCAATACCTACGATGCTACTATATATAAGAACTATTAAACCACTCCAAACACCGTTAGGTTTTCCGTACTCCGTTAAGATTTTATCTTGCTCTGCTTTTTGGAGATTTAAAACTGCTAATTCTTTTTCTAGTTGTTCTTTTATTTTTACTTGGTTGTGATAATAATGATTCACTGGGCGTATTCTATTCTGAAAGCTAGTTAGAGTTGTTATATCTGGAAAAAAAGAATTATTTGATTTTTTTGGTAATGATTCGTAAATAAAATCATACGCTAATTCATACCAATCAAGTTTTTTTGGTAGGGATAATTCAATAGTTAATCTTTTTTTAAAATCATCAAAATCACTTGGAAGTGATCTAAATTCACTTGTAAGAGTCTGCAATTCATTAAAGATAAAATTATATAATTCAACATAAGGTTCTAATTGTTCCAAAGTGAGTTCTGTATATCTATCTTCTTTATGTATATATTTTAATGGTAATTCATCTTCTGACAGTTCACCAAGATTATCACTTATAAAATCTAATGCATCTTCACTTATGATATATTCAGTCACTTGACTCAAAGAATCTCTTTTTGCATTGATTTCATTATTTAATTCTCTTCTTTTTCTATTGATCACATTTTGTTCACTAGAAAGAGTAATGACTCTACTAACTAAAAAACCTCCAATGATAGCGATTAGAGCTGCTGTAGATGTTACTATTGTTGAAATTAAAACTTCTAAATTCATATGATGCTCCTTTAACTTAGCTTCTTATATTATACTAACTATGAAACAATTTACGAATTTCAATACAAAAGGTAGAGGTTCATTTGTAAATGAACCTCTAAAGTGTACTTCTGGATATTTAAATATCTACACTTAACCCCTTAAACGCTCTTCCTAACGCAATCTCACTAATTTGTCTAATCGTTCCTCGTCCGTCATCCATCGTGTAAAATTTCACACCTTTAATTTTTACATCATCTGTTTCATCTTCAAACATGATTTCTGCTTCATGTTCGTTAATGTACATAAGCAAATCTTCTTTCCATTGTTCCTCTTCAATGTTTCTGCCTTTAGGTTCAATGAAAATCTGAATGAAGTAATCAGTGTTTTGTAGGTACAGAATGAAGTCAGGTTGGAAGCCTGCTAAATGTACTTCATCATGCTCTGCACCAAATTGATGTAATTTTAGTTTGTTGTTTTTTGATGATTCACGATGCATGTTTTCATCCATACGAATTAAATATACGTCTGAATAGACTTCTTCAAGTTCTTCGACTCGTTCTGCAATACGATCAATCAGCTGTTTTTCAGTTAAGTTAACGATGGCTGAATCATACACAAAGTAATTTTCTTTTAATTCATAACGCTGTACAGTTTGTGGTTCTTTCACCAGAAACTTACCAGTATCATACTTCGGTACACGTTTACGGTAGTTTGCAATATATTCCTTGATAGGGTAACCAATGAATTTTCCAGTGCCACGTTCTTTACTGTAACCAGCTTTAATTTGTTTTGACACATCTACAAAATATTTTTCTAGAATGTTTAGCTTTTCTGTAGGAGTTAGTTCTCCACCATCCATCGTTTGTGGTATCGTTACGTAAATTGTTCGATTAAAGATATTCAACCACTTTTTATCTAAAAATTCTTCTCTTGACTTCAGTAAAGGAATATACCTTTTTAAATTTGAGAAATGATAGAATGACAAGCGATTCATAACCTTATCTAAGTAACGTTTATCAAAAGTTAATGCAGTATTGTAAGCATTTGAATAATCCTTGTGTATTTCAGTATCTTTATAACCTACTTCTTTCATAGAAGAGATATATGGTATTTTTTCATCTTTCGTAGTGTCTACACCGTACTTTTCCAAACTATCGTAAAAGTCATCTGTCACTTCAATCGTTTCGTTGTAGTAGATTTTTCCATGTTTCCAGACATCTGTTCGTTTAAAGGATGGTTTTACTTTCACGTCAATTAATGGATTTTTTTTGTCTTCTCCAGTTGGTAAATTCATTTCATCTAATGCATTGACTAAGTTTTTCAAGTACTGTGGCTCATTGATTGTATGGTAATGGATCGTTTCCATGATTAAACTATCTTTCCCATCATCATCAAACCTGCGGGTGAATGACCGTTCTCCATTTAAGGGGAAAGGGTAGTACCTTGCACCACGTCCAATTAACTGTGCCTCTGACATAGTTGTTGATTCATTTCCTTTTACTTTAGGGTCGTCACTCAAACGTATGATATCAAAAAGGTTTAATACGTCCCAACCTTCTGTTAGTCTAGCAACTGCAAAAATCACACGGTATAAATTAGAGGGATTTTCTAAGCTGTTTAAAGCTTGATAATGCCCTTTTTCTAAAATACCTGACTGATTCGAGTCATTTGCATTAATGATTCTGCTGGGACTGGGACTCATTTCACGTTTAATATCTCTAACAACTGCACTTAAATCATCATGGTTACGGTAGTAATCATGTGCAAGTGCTAATGTTTCACTATCGTCTTTCGAGGCAATTTGAGCTTGTCTGTTTAGGAATGTTTGTAATGAATCAACAGTTAAACCCTCTACTAATGAGTTGAATTTTTCGTGAGCTTCATTAGAAGCCATAACCCGTTGCGATTTAAACATGATGATAGGCTTCATATTAACCTTATGTACTTCTAAAGCATACCTTCTTCGGTACTCACTTAAAAGAATGGCGTTCAACATGTTATCTACATCTGTGTTACTCGATTGAATTCTTTTTACATTTTTAGAGTATTTGTCTTGGATGAATCGATCTAATGCGTAACGGTACAGTACTTTGTCTTTGTATTTTTCGTACACGTTTTTATTTTCTAAATCAATTGTAGCTGTAAACTCAAGTAAACGATTATCTTCATTTGCATTTAGGATGGTAGAAATTGCATTTTCCCATGATTTCTCTGTTTCTCTTTCTGACTTAGTTGAAGCAGAATAGTGATGAGCTTCATCGCCTAGAATGACCATCTTTTCTCTAGCGTAATCCTCTTCGCCCATGGAGTTTTCTTTTTGTGTGTAGATATCCGCGGCTACTCGCTGTACGGTTGCTAATTTTAAGTAAATGGTGTTTTTACTTTGTGTCTTTGGAAAAGTATCGACTTGTCTAATCTCAATTCTTTCTCCGTCAATTTCAATGTTTGGTGTGTACAAATACTTCTCGGAACTTTGATTGGTTAAGTTATCGATGGTTTTGCTTAACACGCCATTTGTATTTACTAAGAATAGGAAATTTTGGTAATCATGTTCTTGGTAGAGGTACAAAATAAGTCCAGCCATTAAGTCTGTTTTCCCACTACCTGTTGCCATGTTGAACAAGACGTGATTTACATTTCTAAAATGGAATGCTTCTACTGTCTGCGAGTAATGGAAAAAACGTAATGCAGCATCTTGGTAGTACCTGAATGTATGTACCATGTTCTTTGAAAGGTAGTCAGGTGTCTGCCAGTTAAGCTGTTCGTTAAACAAACTTTCGTTTAAATCTTTCACTTCATCGTACAAAGGTAATGGTAATTGTTTTTTCTTTTTAGCCATAATTATTCATCCCCTTCATTGTAAAAACTTTTGTTAAAGGAGTAATCATTGTAATCGATTAAATCACGTACATTATTATCATCGATTTCTGAGTAGTTATAGTACAACTGATTCTTGTCAATGATTTTAATAAGTGTTTTCTTTTGGTCGTTTAACGACTTTTCGAACAGAGTTTCTTTTACCGCATCTAATTCTACACGGAAGTCGATTTCGGCCTTCTCTAACATGAATTTAAACACATCTTGTAGCTCTGAAGTTGTTTCTGCGTTTTGAATTGTTGTTAGGAAACTTCTGTTTTTTTCCATTAATTCAACGTAAACAAAACTTCCGCCGCCTTTCCAATCAACGTCTTTCGAAATACCACCTTGTTCACCCTCTATTACTTTTTGAAGGCGCGGAACAGAAACTGTGTTAATGTAATCCATCTGTTCGATTCCTATATAACGACGGTTCATCTTGTGAGCTACTGCTTGAGTAGTAGATGATCCCATGAAAAAATCGAGAATTAGATCAGCTTCATTTGTGCAAGATTTAATTATGTTAAAAAGTAATCTTTCTGGTTTAGGTGTTGAAAAAGTCTTCTCTCCGAACAAAGCAATAAGTTCTTCAGTTGCATCTTGATTTTGTCCCCAATCTAGCAACAAGTCGGTTATTGATTTCGGTTGTCCTTTTTCTTCTTCACTTGCAAACCTTCTAAATGAATTGCTGTTAGTGATATAGAGTAACTTTTCATTGCAAAATCTTGTTATCTCAGATTGGGTAGTTCTAAAGTTTGCTTTAACCTTAAAATCGTTTTGTACTCTAAATTCTTTAATATGTACATCATCCAAGAATTCAGTAGTCATAGATCTATTTGTATATTTACCTTTTTTAATTATGGTATTAGACTCATTACCTCGGTATAGTATTCCTTTTTTTATAAACATTTCAGAAATAGGATTAGATGCGTTGTCGACACGTTTAGTTTCATCTGATGTATTCTCTATCGATAGTTTGTCAACATTTTTTTCATTTTTCCCATAAACTAAGATGCTTTCCATAATTGTAGCTATCCTACTAAGGTATGAAGGCTGACGTTTTTTCTTCCAATGTAAAACACCAATGAAATTTTGACGTCCCATTACTTCGTCCAGTAAAATATGCAGGTAAGGCTCCATTGTTGTTCCTTTTATTTTAGAATTAGCTCTACTAACATCAATTTGTACAAAGATTAAACCATCTTCGCTTAACAGTTCTTTTGCAACTTCTAACCTGTTTTTCATAAAAGTTAACCATGTTGAAGTTTTGAAATCATCATTATAATTAAATCCATCGGCGTTTCCAGTGTTAAACGGTGGATCAATGTAAATCAATTTCACTTTCCCAGCATATTTCTCTTTCAATGTATGTAGTGCAAGTAAGTTATTCCCCTTCATGATTAAATTGTCATCTTCACTAAAGCTATCTACTTCATGTACACCATTCTCATCGTACTTCTTTGCATTCACTAAAATCTTCTTGTCCAACAACACATCAATTTCTTCTTTAGCAATGACTTCATTTAAAAACGGTTCATCAGGGCGTAAGTCATCTTTGTCTGTGTCTTCTTTACTCATGCTTGCTTTTAGTACGGTGTCTTTGTAAGGAAAGTCTAAGACAACGTCTGTTGATTCATCAATGAACTTTCCGCCTGCAGTTAATCCAATTTTCTTTGAGTACTTTGTGTACGAATCCTGCCAGTATTCATCTGCTTCAAACAGTTCAATTAGCTTATTCGTCTGCATGATAATGTTGTCTGCAATGTTAATTGTAAAGTTCTTTTTGATTGTTTCATTTGAAATGAATGCTTCTAGCAGTGGTGCATCGTACCCATCTAAGTCTTGTATAACTTTATTTTTGTTCACGACATCATCGATGAAATACTTATCTCCAAACTGTTGTAGTACTTGCTTAATTGCGTCGTTAATTTTTGTTTTCATAGAAACCCCTCCATCTACTTTCTAATTAGAAGTATAGCACATTCGGTCATAGACCTTGAAAGGAATAGAGGCTAAGGAGCTAGATGAATTGTGTTTGTGGTAAAAAACTATATTTAAAATTACCATTCATTACATCGTTAACTATTAAGAAATGTTAATTAAATCCTAATAGATGAAAATCAAAGATTAATACGAAGTTCCTATACATTGATTTAGAACCATAGTTTTAGATTTCAAAACTATATGTTAAAGATTATTACTGAATGTATAGAGATATTAAAGTAATTTGAAAATACGTTGCATTCAATTGTTGAGGGGGATATGAAACAACTATTAAAGGAGCTTTATTTTATTGTAGACTCCATTAAAGAGTTTGTATACTTCGTAATTATTAGTGAAATATAACATATTATAAAAAGAATATAATTTATATTCTTTTTATAATATGTTATAAAGTTCAGGAAAGTTAATAAATAACGAGAAAATATCTTTTTTAAAAAGAGTAAGACAGAATAGCACATCATTTTCTGTCGTTAATATAATTTTAGTCATCGAACACCTCTTTTTTGAATAATCGATCTTAATTTTTATCAAATTTATTTAATAAAATAAATATCTTATAAGTGTATGGCTATCATACCATAGAGGAAAATTATAAGTATTTATATTAGTAAGATATACAATAATTTAATCTAAGTAAAACTCGTATATAGAATTATTCAGACTATTTGATATACTAGTTATGTAATCGTTAGAAAATTGTGGTAATACATTTGTAATAACGAAGATTTATAGATAATTCTTTTCAGAGTAATTAAGGACAGAGAAGCAAATCATGTTCAAAATAAAAGGTATTTTAATGATGGTATAAACACAGATGAAGTATTTTACTTTCCAAATAAATAGGAAAAGAATAAAGTTAGTTGCCTTTAAGACAAAAGATTTTATCCTTGTTTAAGAGTCAGATTAACCACAATTTTGTTAAAGTTATAAATTAACCTAGTATAAGATTTAAGAAAATATTACTGATAATTATTAATTTATGAATACACCCTTTACACTGAAATGATAGATACGTTACATGAAAGTCTGTTTGTCGCTAGGTCTTCTATGATCATTTGATTACATTTTCTTTCAGAGCAGACGTCTTCAGATCAAAACTGGGATACTCTGAAGATAAGACTTTATCACCAAAAGTTCATCCGTGAAAAGATAGGTATAAATCACTCCCATGATTTAGATGGAAATATATAAAGTGCGTTACGAAGGATTTGTAATTATCTAACTTAATTTTAAAATACACGTAATATAAAATAATAAAATATACGAGGTGTTAAAACAATGAGGAAAAAGAAAGGAATAGTATTATTTATTACAATAATTATATTGATTGGTTGTAGTATAGATTCTTCTAGTGAAAGACCTGAAGGTATTTCTAAAGAGTATTATGATATGTTTCTTGAAAGTTATGAAATATATGAAGATAGAGTGAGAGAACATAATGGTGAGTTTTTAGATGCTAATAATAAATTTAAGTTCGATAATACGTTTACAGATAATAGTATAATGTCAGTTTATAGAGAAGATTCGATAAAAAAGAAAAAAGGTAAAAAGGGTAAATTAACTGCGAAAGAAAACCAACTATTAGATGATTTTTGGAATTTATATCATATAAAACAATTGGGTTTTTGGAATGAAGAATTATTGCAGATAGGATTAGATGCAAATCCAGAATATGCGGATCCTATTCAAGCTGCAATAGACAGAGAAGAAAACTTTATAAGAATAATGGAATTAAATAAAACGCCAGTGAGTGCAGAAATTAAAACAGAAGAATTAGTAGATAATGTGATAGAAGAAAATGACGAAATTAATATTGATTCCAATCAAAATGAAGAAAAAACGCTAAATGATGGATTAATCTATGAGAATTTGGAGCATAATTTCGAATTAGTATTACCTGAATCTTGGTCTAATAAATTTAGTGTGCAAGAAAATGGTGGACATAATGATGCAAAAGCAAGTGTTGATTTCAATTATATTTACGATAAAGAAATAATTTCTAATATTTTCAGTCTTTATATTTTTAATGAATCGGAATACTATAGACAGCAAGATGGATATATATATATTACAACACAAAATGAAAAAGTTTATGCTTATAATATTCAGGGAGACCCACCAGAAAAAGTATTAGATAACAAACATCTACTTAATGAACTAATACAGATGATAAATATAGATGTGCCTATGATTGTTGAATCTATTTTAATAGAAACTAAATATAACGAAGCAGATCATGCTGATGGCAATTCTATTGAATGGGCAGAAAGTGTTAAAGAAAAATTTGAGATGGAAATTCTTGAATATGGTTATATTGATTCTTTGGAATCAATAAGATATGAAGAATATAAACCTAATGGTTACGATCAAAATTTATATTCAGTTTATGGTGAACTTGATGGTGTAGAATATTATGTTGTTGTCGTCAATGTTAAAACGGGAGAATATCATGGCTAATAAATAATCTCATAAATCTATTTTGAATAATTGTAAAGTTAATAAAGAATAAAGAAAAGAATACTTTTAAAAGATAAAAGATAAAGTCCATATAGATTTGTAAAAGAATAGGCCATATGACCGCCTGTAAGATATAATATTTTAACCACAAAAACATACCTGATAATAGTTCATCTAATCTAACAAATATTGCTGGAACTTTAGCTTACTGTGCAACTGAAGGTGATGGCGGATTATTCGTTGAACTAATAATCTATTGATTAAAATCCGAGCTCATAAAATAAGCTCGGATTTTCTATGTATTTTATATATAGGACTTTTAAACGATAGGATTTATAATTTCATAAAAAGATTAAAATCAAAATAATTAGAAATTAATTCCAAATATTCACAAAATAGCCAAAAAACTAATGTTTAATGATATAATTAAAGGTAATGAATTAAAATAAAATATCAGGATGGTCATCCTACATAAAAGAGGGATACCATGTCTATATCCAGTTATATCAAAGAAAATGTAAGGTTATTAGGTTCTAATGTGTATGTTTCTCCAAATATTCCAGAAAAGAAGCTGAATGATTCAATTACAAGCTATGCCCCAAATATCTATTCTGATTATGTGTTAGCCCTAATTGATACATCGACTATACCGTTAAATAAAGAAGGCTGTTTATTTTTAGGTAATGGTGTTTATTTAAAAGGAAGTTTTGAAAAACCGTTATATTTAGAGTTTGATTTAATTGAACGAATTGAATATTTTATGACAGAAAAAACAAGCCGCTTTGGTAAAATAGAAATAGTTGAAAATGTAATTGTCTATTTGAAAAATAGTGAAGAAATTGAATTGAATCGTTATTTAACGAACATTAATAGTTTAGGATTTGTTAAATTAATCGAAGGTGTTTTAGAAGTCGCCGAAAGTGGTGGAGAATATGTTAGCAAATCACAAGTAACTCCTTTATCGGAAATGTCAGAAGAAGTAAAAATTAATTATATTAAAATAATTGCCAATTTTGCATATTCGTATGAACAGCAAGTCG
>Ga0079226_10001899_pt1 | contig 16033 bp, 15 predicted proteins | sample Poulit2014_FD_76345 | JGI IMG/M metagenome (GOLD analysis project Ga0079226, IMG submission 76345) | Agricultural soil microbial communities from Georgia to study Nitrogen management - Poultry litter 2014 | ecosystem: Environmental > Terrestrial > Soil > Agricultural land | place: USA: Georgia...
CCGATATTCATCGCTTGCTTCCCGAAGAAGAAGAGACATTCAGGAAACGTCTCTCGCAAATGCATAAGCGCAATGAAAAAGTTTTCGTATAAGAGAAAAAGGAGACTGGGACATAACTAAAACATTCCACTCTAAAGACGAACGATAACAGGATAGAAAGTTTAGAATGTCACTATTTCTATGAATAGATTTTAATGCGCAGCTGATATAAACTGCGACGTATACGCTGGGTTGATTTCCGCTCGCGGACAGTTGCTTTCCGTAGCGGTAAGTCAATTACTATCCGAAGTTACATCGCCGTTTATGGATAATTAGCAACAAATTTACAAACAAGCAGAAGAAAAATCCGAACTAATACAAATTCTAATTGAAGAAATTTGTATCATTGTTCGGATTTCTTTATGACTTCAATACTTTTGTCCCGGCCTCTTTTGTTTATTTTGCCTGAGCTGCTGTAATCAGAGCTAATTTATATACATCTTCCGTGCTGCACCCGCGCGATAGATCATTGACAGGCTTGTTAAGCCCTTGCAAAACTGGACCTACCGCTTCAAATCCTCCTAAACGTTCAGTCAGCTTGTAGCCGATATTCCCCGCCTCCAAACTTGGGAAAACGAATACAGTCGCATCTCCTTGAATGACGGAATCCGGAGCTTTTTTTGCTGCGACGCTCGGAACAAAAGCAGCATCGAATTGAAATTCGCCATCGATTATTAATGAAGCATCTTTTTCTTTTGCCAACGCGAGCGCTTCGACCACTCGTTCCGTCTCTTCCGATTTAGCGGACCCTTTTGTAGAAAAGCTTAACATGGCGACCCGTGGCTCCACATCAAAAAGCTTTGCCGTCTTTGCGCTCTCAACAGCAATCTCCGCCAAGTCCTCGCTCGTCGGCGCAATGTTGATGGCACAGTCCGCAAAAACATACTTTTCATCGTCTCTGACCATGACGAACATCCCGGAAGTCTTATTGACCCCTTCTTTTGTTTTGATGATTTGCAATGCAGGCCGAACCGTATCGGACGTGGAATGAGCAGCTCCACTGACCAAGCCATCCGCTTCGTTCATATGTACGAGCATCGTGCCGAAATAATTTTCGTCTTTTAAGATTTGTTCCGCTTGCTCCTTGTTTTCTCTCCCGTTTCTTCTTTCCACGAAAGCATCCGCCATTTCATCCGATTTTCCATAATCATTCGGATCGACGATTTCACACTTGGAAATATCGACTTCCAAAGATGCAGCCAATTTCTCCACTTCACCTTTACTTCCGACCAATAAAGGCTGCACTAAACCTTCACTCGCCAGCCTTCCCGCTGCGGTTAAAATTCTTTCATCCGTCGCTTCTGGGAAAACTATTTTTTTTAAGTCCCTTTCTTGCAAACTAGTTTTCAGTCCTTCAAATAAATCGCTCATGAAAATCTCCCCCTGCTGAGTAGTTGATTGATTCAAAAAAATTATTTATTGAATTGTAAGATAAATTCAATTATAGGGAACGCCATTTGAAATTTCAAGAATTCTTTATGACAAATATCCGACGATGGAATTTCTGGCTTGAAAATGTGGTATAGTAATTATGTCGAAAATTTTATCCAATGGAGGTATTAAGCTGTGGTACAAGCAGTCGAAACATTTGACGGTTGGTATAGTTTGCATGATTTGCGCTCCATCGATTGGACATCTTGGAAATATGCTCAAGAAGAAGAAAGGCAAAGGGCAATCAGTGAATTTACACAATTGCTTTCCAAGTGGGAACAAGTCGAAGAAGAGAAGAAGGGAAGCCATGCTTTCTATAAAGTCGTAGGCCAAAAGGCCGATTTCATTTTCATGTTTTTAAGACCTACAATGGAAGAACTGAATGAAATAGAAACGGAAATCAATAAATCAAAGCTTGCTGAATATTTGATTCCTGCTCATTCTTACGTATCAGTAGTGGAAATTTCCAGGTATCAGCCAGAAAAACCTGGCGAAGATCTTGAAAACAGCCCATACATACAAGGCAGACTTTACCCGACACTGCCGAAATGGGACTATATATCTTTTTATCCAATGAATCGGAGACGGGAAGGCAATGACAATTGGTACACATTGGAAAAAGATGTGCGAGGAAAGTTACTGTATGAACATAGCAAAACAGGAAGGCAATATGCAGGGAAGGTCCAACAAGTCATTACCGGCTCTATCGGATTTGACGATTGGGAATGGGGCGTTACGCTATTTGCACACGATGTCATTGAACTGAAGAAAATCGTCTATGAAATGCGCTTTGACGAAGTAAGCTCCCGATACGGAGAATTTGGAGAGTTTTTTATAGGCACTAAAATGACAAAAGGAGAGCTCCCAAGCTATATGCAAGTGTGATTAAAACATAATATCTCGCTTAAATATCAAAAGACTTTCATTGGGGAATGAAAGTCTTTTATTGATTTTCGCCATAAAGGCGAAGATGCTCTTTGATTGTTCCATCTGCTCATAACAGAGCTTTTCCATACATATGATTACAATAACAATCATTAAGATAAGTAGGTGGGACGATGCTTCACCAACGCGATAAATACAATCTCATCAGCATTGCTTCTTTGGGGCTTGCCATTTTGATTGGCATATTCGCCATGTTTAGCTCGCGTTTCTACTTGATTATTTTTTCCTTTTATCTGATTGCCGCAAGCATTATGTCAGACGGCCTATTCCTCAACATGACATTCAGAAAAGCGGAAGGCCTTATGCAGTTTATGCGGGGCATCATGCTATTTGTTTTAGTCACCTACATAGCCTTCAAATTAATATAGAAATATTATAAAATCTTCATCATGGCGTAACCGAATAAAATCCAGCCAATCAAGAAAGCTACTCCGCCAAACGGTGTAATCATCGCCAATGAACGAATCCCTGTTGTCGAATAGAAATATAGACTTCCGGAAAACAGAATGATGCCTATCAAAAACATCCAGCCAGACCATAATAAAGCCCCAGACTGCGTTTTCAGCATGACTACCGCAGCAAGAAGTATGCTCCCTGTATGGAACATTTGATATTTGACTGCTTTTTCCCATGTCTTCAATGCGTTTTCTGAAATTTTACCTTCCAATCCATGAGCACCGAACGCTCCTAAGGCAACAGCCAAAAATCCGTTGATTGCTCCAATGATAAATAAAAATTTCATTTTTCATTTCCTCTCGTTGTCAAAAATCGAAAATAGATGTACCGTCCAACTCTTTTGCTGTATGCGTGGATATGATTTTTTCCGTCAATTGCTCTTTTTTTGACGGTTCCTCCTGCTCATGCCTATTCGCTTTGTCATGTTCATCCAATAGCAGTTCGCTAAGCAATTTTATTTTAGATATATGGTCCATCATTTTGCTATGTTGTTTTGCTTCTTTCGCTCTGTTTAGCTCCTCCTGCATTTTATTGATCACGGTTTCACTTGAGACGACCATTCCATCACACCTCCGCCATGCACCTTTGATAAGTATATCATTATTCGATCCCTCATCAAACTTAAATACTCATGACGAAAAAGCCTAATCGCAAGGCAAAAATTCGTAAGACTCATATATCGGTTATTTTGCGCTCATATTGCTTTCTCTTTCTTCGATATGTCTCTCGTAAACCCATTTTAGAAAGTCAATTTCCTGCTGTTGCAGTTCCCTGTCGAGCTTCTGTTTTGTCACCTCACAAATTTCCAACCAATCAGACATCGACAGACCCCTTTCTGAAATAACGGTTTTCAACCATTATACATTTGACTAAATATTTAATCAATAGCTATTTGCATAAAAATGGATTTTATAAAAGAAGAAAATCTCTTCCGTGCATTATGGAAGAGACTTTCCTTATCAAAATTAATTGTATGCGCTTTCTTTCATAAGATAAATATCTACTTGATAAACAATTTCCGCTCTACATTTGCAAGCACTTCGCAGCCATTATCAGTGACGAGAAATGTTTCGCTGATTTCTATTCCGTACGTATCCATCCATATGCCCGGAATCATATGGAAGACCATATTTGGCTTGAGCACGGTTTGATCCCCTGGCCGCAAACTCGCAGTATGTTCGCCCCAATCTGGCGGATAATTCAGTCCCGTAGAATATCCTATTCTCGATTCTTTTCGAAAGCCTCTTTTTTCGATAGAATGGCGCCATGCCAACTCTACCTCTTCACAAGTAACGCCTGGTTTCACTGCGTCTAGCGCTGCGTGAATCCCTTCAATAACAACATCGGCCAAATCCTCCATTTCCGGAGCGGGCTTTCCGATCACCAATGTGCGAGCTAAAGGAGAATGGTAGCGCTTATAACATCCCGCCAGTTCAAGAATGACAGGGTCCCCTTCTTCATATGCTTCATCCGTCCAGGTCAAGTGGCAAGCTGACGTCTTTTTTCCTGACGGCAAAAGCGGAACAATCGATGGATAATCCCCTCCAAATTCCGCTGTCCCGGAAATTTGCTTATGGAAAATATCGGCGACGACATCGCACTCTCTCGCTCCCGCTTCAATCTTTTCAATTCCTTTATGCATCGCCTCCGTCACAATGAAGGCAGCACGCTTAATCAGTTCAATCTCTTTATCCGACTTGACGATGCGAATCCAATTCACTAGGCTTGTTCCGTCGACAAATTTCGCATTGGGAAGTTGTTTCTTCAATTGCAAATAGTTTTTTGCCGTAAAGTAATACGCATCGAATTCAGCCGCAATCGTCCTTTTTCCCTGACCCTTCTCTTTCAAAACGTCAGCAACGAAATCCATTGGATGTTTCGTTGTCGACTGGACATGATCATCCGAATACGACAAGATATTTTTGCTGTCCAACCACGTCGTTATTTCCGCTGCGCTCACGTCAATCCCTCTGCCTACCCAAATCGGCTCTTCTTCCTCTTTCATGACAATCAACAATTGATGGACATAAAAAGACCATGCGTCAAATCCGGTCAAATAATTCATATTTGCTGGATCAGTGATCAATAGCACATCTATCCCTTGCCTTTCCATGCTCACTTTCGTTTTCTTCAATCTTTTCTCATATTCCGATTTTGTAAAAGTCAACATTTTCTCCTACCTTTCTTTTAGTTGATCAAATCATAAAAAGCAAAAAGGAAGAAGGCACAAAAAAAGGAGCCCAATTCAAAATGGATAAATAATTTGAGATCAGACTCCTTATGCATGTGTAAGCAGATGTTTACGCTTCTATATTATTATATATGTGATATGTGCAGTCGGCATTCTCTGTTGTTTTCGTTTCTATGCTTTAGTTTCCTAATTCTTCCTCCGCTTCTTCAATCTCTTTTTCAAGTATCTCTAAAATTTCTTTTGCCGTATCGCTTTCTGCTGCATAGTCTTCACGTACTGGCAAAGATAGCTCTTTAAATGCTTCTCTTTGTTCAGAAGTCAACTCGATGATTTCAATGTCCATATCCTTAGCAGCTTCAAGTGCTTTTTCAGACTCTTCATCTTGCATAGTGAAAGACCATTCGTTTACTTCTTCTACAACATCAGTGATTATCTCTTGATCTTCTTCAGATAGGCCTTCGAAAAAATCTTGGTTAGCAGCCGTAACAGTCGTGTAAATATGATGTTTCGAATCCATTAAGTAATCTTGCACTTCAAGGAAGTTGCTGTTGACAATATAGAACAGTGGGTTTTCCTGTGCATCGATGCCTTTCGTTTGGAGCATCGTATAAATTTCACCAGAGTCAGTGTCTTGAGGGCTTGCTCCCATGTATTCATACGAGCTTATAATTAAGTTTGACGGCATCGTACGCAATTTTACGCCTTGCATTTCATCTGGTGTCGTAATTTGTTGGTTTCCGGTCCACCACATAAATCCTTCTAACCAGAATTTAAATGGTACTAAACCTTTCTCTTCATACTTTTCTGCTAATGGGCCGTATAATGCTTCGCTCTCGTTCAACACTTTCTTGTTAACTTCTAAGTTATCTGAGAACAAAAATGGAATCGACATAATATTAGATTCTGGAATGACATCTCCAGAGAACCCTGGTGACGTAATTGCAAGTTCAATTGCTCCTGTTTGCAGCGACTGCAGAACATCCATGTTTGTTCCTAATGTCCCGGCAGTGTATACGTCGACAGATATTCTTCCATCTGTCTCTTCTTCAATCAACTCTTTGAATTTATTGGCATAAAGGTCTTGCACATCTCCCTGACCTTCCTCATGAGCGAATTTGAGCGTCATTTCTTCGCCGCCTGCATCCGCATCGCTGCCACCGTCTCCGCCCTCTGCATTATCTGTTTCTGTTTCCGAATCCGTCTCTTCCTCATTGCCTGCATCGTCAGTTTCGCCACCGCACGCCACTAATGCGAGCGATAAAACAAACATAAGCAAAATAAAGTAAATACCTTTTCTTTTAAACATGATTTCCTCCTTAGATTTATTTTTCTCTTACTAAGACCCCTCTTTTTATTTGAAACTAAACACCCCCCAAAAGAAATAACGTAATGTTAATTTCTATAAAACCTTACATTTATCCTCCTTTTGATGTGCCGAAAATATCTTGATAAACCATGATTATTTCTGGGTAAAAAATTAATAGCACGTTAACCGATATAAATATAATAATATAAGGAACAATCCCTTTTACTACATCCATATATGGCTTTTTGAAAATGGCGCAAGCGGTGAATATGTTCACTCCAAAGGGAGGAGTCACCGTTCCGAGTGTCGCTTGCATTGTAATTAAAATACCGATAGCAACTGGATGAATGTCAGCTGCAACAGCAATCGGGAAGAAAATCGGCGTCAAGATTGCAATTGCTACCAATGAATCCACAAACATGCAAGAAATCAAGAAAAACAGCGACATAATAATCAAAATTTCCAGCTGCGATGGATCAGAACTAAGCACAGTTTCAGTAAGCTGTTGGGGTATTCTTAAATAAGATATAATCCAAGAAAAAGCTCCTCCTGCCGCAAGCAAAATGAAAACAATGCTTGTCACCACTCCTGTCGAAACGGCGATTCGATAAATATCGGTTATCTTAATCGATCTGAAAATGAGCAATTCAAGTATCAGTGCATAAAGGACTGAAAATGCCGCAGCTTCCGTCGGGCTGAACATGCCCGAATAAATTCCTCCTAAAATGAGAATCGGAAATCCAAAAGTCAAAAAAGATTTTTTGAATGATTGCCAGCGCTGTTTCCAAGACGATTTCGGTTCGACCGGTATGTCCTTTTTGATTGCGATGAAAAATTCCCATAGCGCAAAGCCTAAAAACACCATCAGTCCCGGGAGAACCCCTGCGATAAATAAATCTCCGACAGACGTGCCGGTCAACATGCCGTAATAGATCATCACAATGCTAGGAGGGATCAAGATAGCGATACCGGCCGAGTTGACAATCAGACCGATAATATGCGAATCTTTGTAGCCGTACTGCAAAGCTCGCTCCCGCATTGGCCTTCCGATAGCGGCAATCGTCGCTTGAGCCGATCCTGAAACCGAACCGAACATCGTGCTTGTCGCCGCCGCAACAATTCCCGTTCCTCCCCGAATATGTCCGAACATATCTTTTACGAAATCTAGCAATCTCGTCGCTGTTCTTCCTTCCACGATGATATCAGCTGCAAAAATAAACATCGGTATCGCCAACAAAACATATGATTCTATGCTGCTGGAAAGCTGTTGAACGAACATGACCAAGTCCACATCAGGAGCGAATATGAGCGTCATCAGCAATGCTGTAACGAGGAGAACGATCATAATCGGAAAATTAAGGAACAACATTAAAAAGAGTAAAGCTATAATATACCACATAACATTTCTATCCTCCGCTCTATTTTTTTATTCGTCTGTCTTCTCGACTATTCTTTTTCCAAAATCTACAAAGTAACGGATGCTTGCCAGGAAAAACCCTACAGGAATGAACATCATCGTCAAATATAACGGCATTCTCAGGATTGTCGTTACTTGGCCTATCGTATGCAGATGCTGGACATATTGAATAGCGAGATAAGTGCAGTACATTAAAACAAGAGCGGACACAAGATTAATGATAATTCCCAAAATTCTTTGTATTTTTTTGGGCATCAAATCATAAAAACCTGACATTTCAATATGCATGCTTTTTCGAGCTGCATAGCCTAAGCCCATAAACGTCAGAACGATGATGCCCAATTTGCCGATTTCGTCCGTAAAAGCCCAACTTTTATTGAAGAAATAACGGCTGATCGCATTGCCGACTAGCATTGCGCTTATCAAAATAGTCGTTATGCTCAAAATTCCCGCTTCTATCTTTTCCCAAATGCGGTCGATGGTTCGCAAAACTCGCACTTTCTTGACCCCCCCTTCGCTGCACAAAACGCTTCGTCCCATTTTTTTATAGGAATCTCACGTCTGCTTTTATTTTTCAAACAGCTGCCCAAACTTCAATCCTTTGCTTCCTATTCGGCTCAAGCGCAGCGCATGCCAAAAGGTAGCTTGGTTTGATGTAATAACTGGCTTTTTCAAATCTTCTTCCAACGCTTCTATAAGAGAGGCGGCTGAAAGCCCTGTGCAGGAAATGAAAACGGCTTCCGCATCATCTGTATTCGCTTCCATCGCCATCCGATAAATAGAATGTATATCAAGACTGGAAATCGCATAATCATTCATGATTCCTAATCCAGTTATTTTCGTTATATGCAGGCCGCTATCTGTAAAATATCGATGCGCCAATTCATTCACATCTTCCGCATAAGGAGTCGCCATTGCAATTTTCTTGACTTTTAAAGCTTTGCACGCTTCTGTTACAGCAGTGGCGGTCGTCGTGCAAGGAACCTTCGCTATTTTTTCCATTTGCTCGATCATTTCTCGGTCATATTTATTGCCGTTTACAAAACTTCCGCTCGTACAACCGAACGCAATAGAATTTAACGGCGCTTGCGCCAATAGTTTTGTCGCCTCAAAAACATCATCTTTCAAACCCGATAAGTCATCGATTGTAAAATGTTCCGGATTATCGGATAATGCTATTCTTGTCGTATGTGTCGTGACACCATCAGGTGCCATCTTCATAAATTCCGCATCCATCGCATAAGCCGATGCGATGTAAATCAACCCAATTCTCCCTCTCCAACCGTAGGGGGCATACTCCATCAATCTCTCTCCCGTCTGCTTTTTTAACTGTTGACCAATGATAAAGAGGATAAGCAATCGCAGCGGACAAGTACCAATATTCCATCAATTTCTTATATTATAGAAATCTTGAAGGACTAATTCAATATGTAATATGTATGAAATATAAAAAATAATATTATACAAATTGTTTACGCCACCGTATAGTCTATTTGTCATATATGGTGCATTAAAAAATGTTGTAAAAAAACAGGGGAGTATAAGGTCACTCCACCTGTATTTTAATGTTATATAACCGCTTTGATAGACTCATTAACAATTGTAATCAACTCATCCATTTGTTTTTTGTTTATGACGAACGGCGGCGCAAATGCTAATGTGTCTTGGCCGTCATATACGACCGACCGGCATATTAGCCCTCTCTTTAACGCTTCCGCTACAATTTTTGGTCCGACTGGTTCAACTGAAGCAGATTCTCTTTCAAGGCTGATTGCCCCGAGCAATCCTATTCCTCTTGCATCGATCACTGCATCATTTTCTTCTTGAATCCACTTGAATCCTTTCAGCATTTCTTCACCCATATTGCGCACATTATCAATCAAGTTCTCATTTTTGATAATCTCTAAGTTCTTCAGCGCAACAGCCGCAGCCGTCGGGTGACCGCTGTACGTATACCCATGCCAGAAATTTCCTTCTGTCTTCTCATAAATTTCCTTATGGAGCTTCTCAGATATGACCATGCCGCCAAGCGGTGCATAGCCACTCGTCACTCCTTTTGCCATCGTGATGATATCAGGTACAATTCCGAAATTTTCCATGCCGAAATTGGTGCCTATGCGGCCAAATCCGCAAATGACTTCATCGGAAATAAACAAAATATCATGTTCATCGCAAATTTTTTTCACTTCTTGAAAATAACCTTTCGGCGGCAAATTGACACCGCCCGAACCTTGCACCGGCTCGGAAATAAATGCGGCAATCGTATGTGCGCCTTCTTTTTCAATCGTTTCTTTAAGCGATTCTATCGAACTATCGACATAATGGAAGTCCGGCGCTATCGATGCCGTAAACGTGTTGAATTCCGATATTCCCGTAGCGCTAGTCGCTCCCATCGCTACTCCATGATACGATTTTTTTCTCGATAAAATCTTTTTCTTTTCCGGACGGCCTTTCACCTTCCAGTAATGACGAACTGTTTTAAATGCAGTGTCATTCGCTTCCGATCCTCCTGATGTAAAGAAAGTGGCATTCAAATCTCCAGGAGTCCATTTGGCCACTTCTTCGGCCAAACGAATGACAGGTTCATGGCTCCAGTTGCTGAACGTAGAAGCGAACGCCAATTTCCCCATCTGTTCTTTCGCTACTTCACCAAGCTCTTCTCTCCCATGGCCGATATTGACATTCCATAAAGATGAAAGGCTATCAATCAATGTTCTGCCTTCGACATCTTTTAAATATATTCCATCCCCTTCTGTAAAAATGAAGGTTGGACCTTCTTCTTGCAATTGCTTCATATTGGAAGTCGGATGGATAAAATGCTTTTTATCCAATTTCGCCAATTCTTCTTTCAGCAGATTTTCGCTCGTTAGAGAAGCCATTTTATATTCCTCCTTGTATATTCATGTCGCTAACCAATGAGTACAATGAATGAAGGAGTATCTGAAAGACAGATAAATGTTAACCTTAATTCCATTTATACTTGGTTATTGTACATGCTATGATAATAGATTTCAAATGATACAAATTTTTTTTAGTTTAGCCCAACTTGAAGTTGACAACTTTCGGTTCCGTCATTTCCTGTATCGTATATTTTACTCCTTCACGACCGAGGCCAGAGCCCTTCACTCCGCCAAAAGGCATGCTGTCGATCCGGTAGTCGCTGCTGTCATTGATCATAATTCCGCCAACTTCGAGACGCTTGATCGCTTCAAATGCCAGATTGATATCTTTTGTAAAAATTCCTGCTTGCAATCCGTAATTCACATTATTTGCGTTTTCAATCGCCTCATTCAAATCTTTCGCCTTAAACAGAATGACGACCGGCCCGAAAATCTCTTCTTTAGCGATTTTGGCATCGGAAGGGACATCTGTCAGCACTGTCGGCGTATAGAAAGCGCCATTCCTTTTTCCTCCCGAAAGAAGGGTAGCGCCTTCAGCAATCGCTTCATTCACCCACTCCTCCACTCGAATCGCTTCTTGCTCCGTAATGAGCGGCCCCATATCCGTCGCTTCATCTTTCTTATTCCCTGTTTTATATTCGTTCGTCTTTCGGATGAACTTATTGACAAATTCATCGAAATGAGGCTCCTCGACAAAAACTCTTTGCACGCCTAAACAGTTTTGCCCGACAGCGCCAAAAGCTCCTGAGACGCAACTGTTTACGGCTTCATCAATATCCGCATCGGCTAAGACGATTGCCGGTGAATTGGAGCCGAGCTCCATGCTCAACTTTTTCAAGCCTGCTGTTTTGGCAATCGATTCGCCTGTTTCAAGCCCCCCGGTGAATGAAACCATCCGAACCGATGGATGGCTGACGAGCGCATCGCCAATTTCCCTGCCGCTTCCCGTGATGACAGAAAGGACTTTTTTCGGCAAACCAGCTTGCTCAAATGCTTCCGCCAAAAGCAAAGCGCTGATAGGGGTGAGCGTTGCCGGCTTCACGATGATTGCATTGCCGGATGCAATCGCCGGGCCGACTTTATGCGCCACTAAATTTAACGGGTCATTGAACGGAGTGATAGCGGCAATGATGCCGATTGGGAATCGATAATAGTACCCTATGCGATTTTCATGCCCTGGCATTTGATCGAAAGAAAGTGTTTCTCCATTTATTTGTCTCGCCTCTTCAGCCGACAGCCTAAGCGTATGGATGCATCGTGCCACTTCTCCTCTTGCTTCGCTGATTGTTTTACTTCCTTCGGTAGCAATCGTATTCGCAAAAACTTCCTTGTTTTTTTCAATATAGCGAGCAGCTTCCGCGATAATTTCTATTCGTTTATGGGTTGGCATATGCGCCGCAACTTTTGCACCTTCTTCAGCGCCCTTTATTGCAACGAGCACATCTTTTTCAGATGCCTTCGGTACGGTCGTGATAACTGTGTTGTCTTGCGGATCATAGACGTTCATCGTTTCTTCTTTCTCAACCCACCTCCCGCCAAGCAACATCTTTTTTCCCTTCGTTGTCGTCATCATATTCTCACGCACCTCTCTGAATAGAATTTCTTTTTAAGGGATGATGCATCTCTCCACGTGTTAAAAACTTGTTCACCGCTGCCACAAAAATAGCCGTTCCGACCGGCAAGCAATCCTCGTCGATATCGAAAACCGGTGTATGAAGATCGCGGTCAAGCCCATCTTCCAATGAACAGCCTAAGAAAAACATCGACCCAGGCACCTTTTCGGTCATATATCCGAAATCTTCACCGCCCATTCCAAACGGCTCCCAATGAATATGCATATCTGGATAGATTTCTTTGATGGACTGCTCAATGATCATGTTCACTTCCATATCATTGTTCAGCGCAGGCTCTCCTTTCTCCAAAACAAATTCATAGGAACCGCCGAACGATTCAGCCAATGTAAATACGTTTTCGACTTCTTCGGCCAATTTTTCTCTAGCTTCCGGGGAATACGAACGCAACGTCCCTTCAATGTTGACATCAGACGGAATCACATTGCTCACCGCACCTGCCTCTATCTTGCCGATGCTTGCCGCGACAATATCGAGCGGGGAAATCCTCCTGCCGACCGTTCCATAAAATGTCTGCAAAATAGCTCCTAACATCCATAAAGGATCGATTGCCAAATGGGGATAGCCTCCGTGCCCACCGCTTCCTTTGATCGTCGCTTTGAATACATCGACATTCGCCATGCTGAAACCGTTATTCATTTGGACCACTCCGACAGGATGCCACGGGCAAACATGAAGGGCGATGATTGCATCCACATCTTCGAGCGCTCCGTCCCGAATCATATAAGAAGCCCCGGAGAGTCCATTCCTATCCGTACTTTCCTCTGCAGGCTGAAATATAAATTTGACTGTCCCCGATAATTGTCCTTTTTTAAATTGGTCTGCAAGCAGATGCACCGCCCCTAACAACATTGCAGTATGAGCGTCGTGGCCACAAGCATGCATGACGCCATCATTTTTGGAAACGTAGGAATGATTATTCTCTTCCTGTATCGGAAGTGCATCCATATCCGCTCTTAATGCAATCGTCGGGCCGTGACCGGTCGTAAGCGTTGCAACGATGCCGTAACCTCCAACATTCGTTTCGATATGGAGGTGATCAATTTTCCTTAATTCATTTTCGATAAACCTTGACGTTTCCACTTCTTCAAAACTGAGTTCAGGATGCTCATGCAAATAACGACGCCATAATGTCAATTTATCAAATAAGGATTCAGCTCCTTTTACTATTTTCATTACACATCAACTCACTTTTCTTCTGTTAATTTTTTATATGCATATAATGCAATTTTCGTATCTTGTGCACCTGTTCCTGTCAAATCCGCAACAGTAATTTCTTGCTTCGATTGTCTGCCCTTTTCCTGATGTGAAATAATTTGTCCTAATTCAATTATTTTTGAACTGCTTAACATTTGGTTCTTTTCTATAGCTGCCCGAAGCTCTCCGTGACTTGCGCTTTGAGTAATGAAATCACAGATGATGGAGTCGGCTCTTTTCAAAATGTTTTCATCTAATTCTTGTTTATGGATTGCATCCGCTCCGACCGCTGTAATATGCATGCCCTCGCCAATCCAATCATCATGTACAATCGGCTCTTTCGAAGGCGTCGCTGTGATTAGCAGCTCACTTGATCTTGCAACGTATTCGGGGCGGTCCATGACTTGCACTGCAACTCCAAGCGCCGTTTCCATCTCGTCCTTGAATTGCGCGATTCGGTTGCGGGTCCTTCCATATACGTAAACAGTGTCAAAATCTCGCACGAATTTAAGTGCCCTCAGTTGAGCACGTGCTTGAGCGCCTGTGCCGATCACTCCGACTTGTTTTATCCTTTCATTCGCCAAATGTTTTGCGGCTATCGCCCCAGCAGCTCCGGTCCTTAAATTTGTCAAATAGCCATTGTCATAAAAAATTGCTTCTGGCTTTCCGTTTAGGGCATTCATCAGCATCATCATGCCTCCAGTGCTCGATAGCCCCAGACGATAATTATCGAAAAAATGAGATGATACCTTTAAAGCGAACATTTCATGACCAGAAATAAATGCTGTTTTTACCACTATCTCTCCGTTATTGTCAGGTATGTCGATACGCATCGTCGGCGGCATTTGAGTCATGTCGGATGCTAAACCAAGAAACGCTGATTCGACTTCCTCAATCACGTCCTCATTCATATGGATGCATTGTCGAATTTCGTCTTCAGTGAATATGAGCATGCCTGCGCCCCCTCTTTATTTCGATATGAACAGACAATAGGAGTGTATTTATCGCTATTATACGATTGAAGGCTCATCTTAAACAATTGCAATTTTGTATGAATTTTCAGCCAAAGTTTCTATACAATTTGTATAAATCGATTATCTATAGCTAAGCCAATTTTTCCATGAATAATCAATCTAAGTTAAAAAGCCTTAGCGTTCGCTAAGGCTTAAGATTCTGGTCCTTTTTCCGCTTTCTTTTTCAGCGCTCCGGTCAACCAGACTTTAATGCTTATATTCAATAAAAATACGTCATCGGGATTATCAAGCGATAAACCCGTCAAGCTTTCTATTTTCCTCAATCGATAGAGCAACGATTGGCGGTGCAAATTTAAAACTCGGGCCGCTTGGCTCACATTGCCGTTTTGATTATCGTAAGCGATAAATGTATCGATCAAGTCCATCTCTCTTTTTTCTTCATACTCGATCAATGGCGCGATGGTCGCTAAAGTGATATCCTTTATTTCTCGGTTATTCGCCAAATGCAAAAGCAGCCGGTTCAGCTGCGTATCTTCAAAGCTGATTCGGGCCCCCGGTTCTCTCTGCTCCAAGCCAAGATCTAAAGCGGAATTCGCTTTTTTATAGCTCCTATGAAACTCCATCAGACCATCATGGTGCATGCCGATTCCCCAAGAGAACAGCACCCCCGGAATAAGTGCATTCAATCTTTTGTCAACCAGATCTAAAAAATGGTGGACTGTGCTCTGCTCTTCATTTTTCGATTCCAAAAAGATAATCAGCCGGTCGTTATCGAATGTGAAAGCGACATGTTTCTTGACGACAGACGCAGCATACCTCACTTCTTCTTCGATATAGTAAATGATGCTTTTGAAACCGAGCTCTCGGCTTTCATATTGTCCCTCTGTCAATTCGTCCAAATTTTCCGAATACCCTACCATGCATATGTAGGGCAAATTCAAATTGTAGCCGAAAAGCTTTGCACGCGATTGAACGTTTCTATCCAAACTCATTCCATCGGTCTTGGCCAGACCCCAAATAAATTCATTCCGCAGTCTAATTTCCGTCTTGACAATCGCATCTTCCCTTGAGATCCATAAAGCGGTGGCAGCCGATAGACTTTCCATCACTTGAAGCGCGCTGTTCGTCAAATATTCCCTTTCAGGAAGCAAAATGATAAAATACCCTTCCGCCAAGTTTCTCGATCCTGAAGTGATTTCCTTCTTGAGCAAATAGCCATCTTTATAAGGCACTTTTTGAATATGGCGAAAAGAAGATTCATCCATATCGACTTCTTCATCGACTTCCATGGCGGACCAGAGCCGGATGAGCGTTTCGGGGTCGATGCTTTTAGCCTTCAGCCGGCCTTTGCTGTCAGCAAATACGATTGAACAGTTCAACTCATCTTCCACATAGTGAATGATATCGGACAGGTCTTTGTCTTGAATGACAAAGTCAATGAGTATTTTTTGGGTATTCCTCGCTTTTTCTGAAAAACTCTCCTGCCTTCTGTTGATTTCCTTCATCGTTTCCCTCTGGATGTCTGAAAACCTCAGTTCCCAAGGCA
>Ga0079226_10001900_pt1 | contig 16031 bp, 9 predicted proteins | sample Poulit2014_FD_76345 | JGI IMG/M metagenome (GOLD analysis project Ga0079226, IMG submission 76345) | Agricultural soil microbial communities from Georgia to study Nitrogen management - Poultry litter 2014 | ecosystem: Environmental > Terrestrial > Soil > Agricultural land | place: USA: Georgia...
GAGGTGGTGCAGACACGTGGTGGCGACACCCCAGATCATCAAATCGGAGAGTTCGGCGACCTCGACGTCCGGGTATTCGGTGTTTTCGGCTTGGAGGACGACACCGTTGGATGTCACGCGGAGTCGCTTGACGGTCATTTCTCCGTCAACTATTGCCACGACCACGTGGCCGTCGCGGGGTTCGATGGACCGGTCCACGATCAGTTCATCGCCGTCAAAAATACCGGCGCCCTCCATCGAGTCACCGGCAACCCGCACAATGAACGTGGACAGCTCGTCGCGGATCAGCATTTGGGTCAGATCAATTTTGGTATCCGAGTAATCCTGGGAAGGCGACGGAAAACCAGCCGATACACGACCGAGGCCCGCCGGGATCATGCTGGACCCGGTCGGGGCATACGATGCGACCCGTTCAACCTTCATTATGTCCCCCTTGCTAGGTCATCTAGTCTACTGCGCTAGGCGTCGAAAATCTTTGGCATCTGCGACAGGATCGAGCAGAGTTCGGCCCTCGGCCGCCCACTGAGAATATGTGCCGAATTTGAATTCATACGGTCCCGGTTCGAATATTTCAGCTACCGCTTCGACGTTGTCACGGTTGGTGCCGATTCGATAGGTCACGGCCCCACAGTCGGAGGTTTCGACAACGACGTAGAACGGTGTGGTCGCATGATTATCCCCGCGTTGTGCTTTGGCACCGGTCACGTTGCACCGCACCCACTGCTGGTCGTGGGCCTCCAGCCATGGACCGGCCACCAGCCAACTCAGAAAAAGCAGGGCGCCGAAAACGAACACCGTGCCGATGATGGACGCTTTCCGAGTCGGTGCACGTTTACTGCGCGACACGTCGACTATTCCGCTTCGTTCCACGTCAGGCGGTGGTCATTGGTCGTGTACTGGACCTGCACCTGGTTGATCTGGTCTTGTTCGGTGTAGAACCCGAGGTTGCCGGTCGCACATTCACCGGGCTGCAGCTGTTGTGCCGCAAGAGGGTCTTCCACCGCTTCGACCGTGTGGGTCTGCATGCGTTGCTCGCCGACAAACATTAGAAAGTGCTGTGGATCGAGCCGTTCCGGCTCGGCGGCGCAATACTCGATGGCCGCCAGGAAATGGTGACCGGAGTCGGTGGGAAACTGTGCGTCTGCTTCTGGGCTGTACTCTTGGATGCTGTGAACGGTGACGTCTGATCGGTTGGACATGGTGGCCGTTTCGCCCACGGTTGTTTCCACTTCGTCGGGTTCGGCGTCGTCGTTGGCTTCCTGTGACGCATCAAAATTGCTCAGCAGTGACGCCAAAACAACCGCCATTGCCACGACCGCTAGCACTGACACCACTTTCAGTGTGGTCCCACCTCCCGGCCGCGGCCCGTCAATGGGCGGGCGGGATGCAGCGGGCAGTACCGCGTTATATGCGGTAATCCGTGGTGTCCCTTCGGCCAGCTGGTCCAGCAGTTCGCGCAGCCGCTGCGCATGACGGTAGGCAGCGAAGCGTATTTCGACGAGGCGATATTCGTCGTCGATCAGCACCATGCCACCGCGCGGATCCTCAATGATAAGGGCAAGGTTCCGCAGATCGACCCGGGTGTAGGCGGGCGTATTTGCGCTCGTGTCAGCGCGGCGATACTCCAGTACGTTATCGCCGACGGTCAGGCTGTCACGGGTGTAGCGTGTTCGGAAACGTTTCCCCTCGGGCGAGGCGAGTTCAGGTTGGACGCGGTCGTATTCTGCGGGGCTTTTCGAATGCGGTTCGGTGAAGCATCGCAAGGTCGTGTGCGCTTGTGCCAGTGCTTGTTTGGTACCGTGTTGCGTCACGGGTGCATCGTCGACTCCGTGAACGCGACGCGCCAGGGCAGCCTTGTGGTTGCTATTGTCGTATTCCCAGTCGACGCTGGACGCAATCCGATGATCAGGAATTGGGCGCGAGGTCAGCAGAGCATGCACCTGCGAGCGCTGCTGGCCTCCAAGAATCGCATCGGTCGTCATCACGGTGGCGAGCATGTCCGGACCGATGCCCAGCACTGACACGGTGACGCCGAGGTCGCGCTGGGTCACGTCATGAACATGCTGTGCTGTTTGTTGGGTAAGCACGCGGATTGCTGCGGCCCCGTCGGCACTTCGCGGCACCACGGTAGATATCAGGGCGTATCCGGGTGGAAATTGCATCGCACCGTGGCGTGCGTCGTTACGGTAGTACGATGGCATTGCGCCAACACGGCCGGGTGGAGCGAACGTGGTCGTCACCAGTTCTTCGGTGTTTGTGCTCATCACCGCCCGAAGGTTGCCGGCAGACGGGTCGAGGTACCGCAGCAGTGCCGTGGGATCGTGTGCGGCCTGCACATCGAGTCGCGGTGTGGTGGCAAGGGTCAGCGACGAGACGCCAAATCGGCTACTGAGATCTCGTGGGGCTGCCGAAAAATTGACCATGGCCGGCTGCGCGGCAGTAAGCGGCTGTCGTCCGGCGAATATTTCGGCCAAGCGTTGCCAGGTCGCACGCAGGGCCGCCGCGTGGCCACGAAGCACAATTGCCGTCGTATCCGCGTCGACGGTGACGGAGACTTCTGGAACCGATACGTTCCCGGCCGCTACTTCAATCGGCCTGGCCAGTTCGGATTCAAGCATGCCGGCTAGGAGCTGCAGGGTGCCAAACTCGTGGAGTGGTTCGTGGACTAAGCCGTAGCCCAGCGTCAGATTCAGATATGGGCCGGTTTCGGGTGTGTCAATCAAGCACCAGTCATAACCGTTAACGTCGCGCCACTGCATCTTTCGATCATAACCAGTACGTCACCGCCTCACGGTTCGTTACTTCGGGTTAGTCAGGTCTTATAATCGAGTGGATTCCCACTACGGCAGATCAATGTGTTCACAAGGAGGTGCTGCAGTGGCTCACGCGCAGCCCGCACCTCAAAAACCCAATATTCTCGACTCAACCGTGTACAAGGTGTTGTGGTTGGTGATTTTTATTTGGTTCTTGGCGCTCATCCCGTTGGGCTTTATATCTCTGGGTGTTGATGTTGAGCGTGATCTACGCTGGGCGAAGTGCCATGTCACCGAAGCAACGGCGGACGAAACTCAGGCTGGCTGGCGCATCACGTTCGAGGCAACGAATTGTCCCCGGCTGATCTACACCGATGGCCTGACCGAGGACAATGCTGAACCGCTTGCCACGACGATTGAGCCGGGGCCGTATGAGGTCAGACTGCATGAGTCTGCAATTCGCCCAGACGGCCACGTCCGATCCGCCGAAGAAGTCAGGCTGCACTCCTATCGACCCGCTCCGGCAGGAGGCAACATCGACGCCCCGACCGGGTTCTGACACGTCATTTGCAAGACTAATTAGTGTACGAAACAGGTCGTTGCACGAGTGTATGCAGGCGCGCTAATTCGTCTGGATGGTTTTCATAGAATGCTGCATGATTGCGGTAGGCCTCGGATGCGAACAGGTTCCGAAAACCTTGCGCCGCATCTTCCCAGCCGGGGTCGTCAATCTCGACATCTTGCAGTTGAAAGCGCCGCTGCTGGAGCTCTTCGAGTAAGCGTATAAAGACCAATGAATAATCGAAGCGGTTATAGTCAATGTTCACTTTCGTGGTACCGACATATAATTTGTATCGCCCGGTACCAGTATCAAAACGATCGATATCGCCAATCCGCACCTGACGGTAAAACAGCTTCCCGAATCGGGTCCAGACTTTCTCGCGATCCACCCCAAAACGTCGAAATAATCCGTGAGCTAACAGGGTATAACACACGAGCGTACCGAGCGCGGGAATGATGATGGACAACACGTCATCCTCTTGGCCCGCTATGTACTCAGTGATGGGGAAATACATCACCAGGGTCATGATCAAACTCAATGGCAAACCAACTGAAACGAGAATCTTTGCCTGTGAAAAAACGCGTGGATCCTCAGGGTGCGCGCTCATCTTGCGCAGCTTGCGTTGCACCGAGCCGCCAGCTGCTCCAGCAGCAAATGCCGCACCGCGTCCAAGGTGTACTGGTTCAACCATCGCGTCTAGTTCCCTCTCTGGCAGATGTACAGGGTATCGTCAGCTCGGTCGAGCATCGTTCTCAGTGGAGTACATCGACGAAATCGGGATCACCTAGAATTCCGTTTTGTTGTCCCGCTACATTTCTCAGTCGACAACTCCCGCGTACCACTCGCGGAACCCTCCTCACGAGAAGAGACAACAGTATGTCAAGGCACCGGTTTTACTGTACTGGACGATATTCTTCGAAGGACGCATCGACCCCCGGTACGAAACCTTTGGCAGCCCACTGCGAGGTGAGGCCCATCTTGAACTCGTATGCACCCGGTTCGAAATCAGCAGCTTTTTCGTCGACATTGTCCTTATTGACCCCGTTAGAGTACATCAACCGGCCACAGTCCTCGGTATCGATGACAACAACCCATGCACTCGTGGCGTTCATGTCTCCCTGCTGGCCGTTGGAGGCTACGACCTGGCACTGGACCCATCGTTGTCCGACAGAATCCAGGAGGGGCAGCGCAACCATGACCAGAACCGCCAGGACAACCAGCCCGAAGATCACGCCACGAATCCTGCGTTTTCGTCGTGCTGAGTTACCACGCTCGGTTTCTTCAGGCTTTGGCATTACTCCCCTGTCCAGTCAGACATGTTGCGGTGCATTGAGACGGATGGCCCGCCCCCGCCACTGAGGAACCCAGTGCCTAAGGCCCTATACATTTCTGGAGACGAGGTTTCACCGGGGGCAAGCAACTCGTTGGTCCCAGACGACGCTGCACCAACGAATCCGTCGCCTACGAAATTACCAACTTGTGCGCCCCGATCAATGTATGAGGCTGCGTGTCTCCCGCCACCTGAAACCGATTGCCTGAGGTTCACGGATGCCCCGAGATTGCGTGTCACTGGACTCAGATAGGCAGATCCGTAAGACCCAGCGGCGCCGGTCAACGCACCCGCACCTGCGGCTTGAAAGTATCCACCCACAGTTTGGTTTTCGCCGTATGCCCAATAGTTCAACGTGTTGGACGTTGCGCCACCGTGTGCACCAGCGATTGCTGCCCGATGCGTACTATTGGTCAGCGCCGTACGCCCCGCTTGGGCGGCCGTCGCCCGAATTCCGGTAGACGCGGTTGTGGTTGTGGTCGTTTGGGCGACACTTCCTGCAGCTACTCTCAGACTATTGGCCGTATAGCCGGCCGCACCACCACTGATGCCGCCGATCAAAGCATCTGTGGCCACCCTCGCCGGGTCGACTTCACCGTGTTGGGCCTTTTGCGAGACCGCTGAAACGCCCCCGCCAAAGGCTGCACCGCCGGCCATTGCCATGGCAACGCCTGCAGGGCCGCCAACCCCGGTGGCCATCAACGCAACGCCAGCAACGATTGCGACACCACCAACGACATATTCCCAGTTATTAGACCACCAGTCGCCTGCGGCCCCGAGAGCGCTGGCCATCGGGCCTTGTAAACCGTCAGAATACTCCTGCAGTTGGGCATCAGTAATGGGTTCTAGCCCGTGGGGGTCAACCGCGTGAAGTGGGTCGTTTCCGGCGTAGGAATATGGATTCGCAGCCCAGGCCGCGCCCAGCGGAGCAGCAATCGGGTCCATCGACAAGAAACTGTTGGAAGCAGCATCGTAGGCTCGGGCACCCATCCATTCCAAACCAGCAATGTGTAGGTTCCCGTCTGCGGCTAAACCGACGGGTCCATGCGACGCTGCACCTGCGGTGCGGCCAGACACACTCGCCAAGGTTTGCCACGGGTCCAACTCATGGTTTGCTCGCGCAGCACGCCAGCCATTGCTGGACCAGTGCTCACTCACACCGGTCAAACCGGCTGGTCCCTGATAGACCGCGGTGTCGCCGATGGTCAATAACGATGGCACACCGGCAGCATAGTCCCAGTGCAACCGCACATCATCGACGTCGGTTAACTCGCCGAGCGCATTGACCGACACGTCGATACTGCGCTGCTTGGCCGTATGGTGTTCAGTAATCTGTGACAGCCAGCCGCGCTCGTCCCACGTATACTTCGTGGTGTTATCGCCGGACACTTCCAGGATACGCTGACCTTGGCCATCGTATTCATACGTCGTCACGGCGCCTTCAGGGCCTTTGACCAGCAGCAACTGACCGGCTTGGTCGTATACGTACAAGTATTCACCAGACGGTGTCGTCTGCTTGGTGATTCGCCCAGCCTGATCATAGCTCCACGAGGTACGGGCCGTATCGGTGACGGCGGCAGTCAATTGACAGGCTTGGTCGTATTCATACCGGGTCGAGCCGTTTGGCCCGTCCAACTGCACGATGCGTCCTTGGGCGTCACGCACAATACGGGTCAGTACCGTGCCGTGTTCAGTTGTTTCCGTATGTTGAACAGGATAGCCATTGGCATAGTCCCATGACTGCAACAGATCGCCGGCACGGGCTTGGATCGTCTTGCCATCGGCATCGTGTTCAAACGTCACCTCACCGAAGGTACCGTGCTTGATGCGCACGATGCGACCGGTTCGGTCCCGATCATAGGTCACGCGGGTACCATCGGTCGTGGTCATGCCACGTCGATAACCATCGCGGTCGTATTCCCACGTCATCTCTTCACTATGATCGCCCTGGGTGGTCACGCGATGAAGCAGCTGTCCCCGACGGTTATAGGTCAAGTCGTGTTGTACCGCCGTCCCCGAGGTGGTGTCCTGCACAGTTGTCCGGCGTTGAGCAGCGTCCCGCATGATCTGGGTGACAACTTTACCGTTGATGCGAACGGATTCTTCCCGTCCTGCAGCATCGTAGGACCACTGCGTGAAAGTGCCGTCCGGATCGGTTTGCGACAGCATGCGCCCTGCGGCATCATAGGTCGCCTCGGTGACGCGCTTCAGCGGATCAGTCACCGAAGCAATGCGGTCCATTTCGGTATACGTGTACGCCGTGACATTACCTGTTGGATCAACCAGGCGGGATACTCGTCCGCGCTGGTCGTATTCAAATCGTGTGACACCGCCCAAACCGTTGGTAGCTTTGACCAATTGGCCCGCAGCATCGTAGGCGAACATACGCTGCCCATACCGCGAGTCTTGGACACCTACAAGACGACCGAGTTTGTCGTACCGGTAGCGAGCTACGCCCACACCGGGAATGGTTTCGCGAGTTACCCGCCCCATGGCGTCATAGTCGACCGTGCTGACCTCACCGGCAGGACTCGTCCGGGAAATCACCCGGGATGCGGCATCGTAGGCCAACACTGTACGACCGCCGGCAGGATCGATCGCCGCCGATGGACGACCACAGGCATCGTATTCATACTGCATGGTGCGATGCTCGGGTGTCGTGATCTGGGTGATGCGTCCCGCAAGGTTGTACTCGACTTTGGTCAAGCCACCTTCGGCGTCAACAAATTCCACGGGTCGCCCGGCGGCGTCATAGCTAATCAGTTCAGCCGACCCATCGGACTGTTCAGATTCGATCAGCCGTCCGTATTCATCGGTGCGAAGCGTGAACTGTTCAAAAGCTGTTTGCAGGGTCTCGACATTGCTGCTGCGGGAGCGTGAAACATCGGCCCGCACACCGGTGGGGTCGATGCTAGACAGTAATTGACCGGTGACGTCGTAGGTGTAGCTCCAGGTACCCCCGGCCGGATCGATCACTTCGCGCAACCGGGACAGGGCGTCGTGCGTGTAATTCCACTGAGCACCATCGGCGAGAGTCATCGTCGTGAGGTTGCCGAATTCGTCAAACTCTTGGGTCGTGATGCGTCCCAGCGGATCAATCTGCTGAGCTATTTCACCGTGAGAGCCGTACTCCACCTCGGTGCGGTGACCATACGGATCAATGACGGCCGTTACTTTGCCCCCGTCGCCGTGTTCAAACCGCCAGATCGAACCGTCGGCATCTTCGCGCGCAACGAGCAGGCCGTTGTGAGCATAACGGAACTTCGTGCGTTGTCCCGTTGGGCTGACGGCCTCAACGATTCGTCCGGTGCTATCCCGAACAAGTTCAGCAGTGTCACCGTTGGCATTGTGCACGCCAACCAATTCGCCAAACGCATCGTAGGTGAGTGAAACGGTGACGCCTTCGGGGTCAACCACGCGGGTCAACTGGCCGTTATCCCAGGACAGTTCGCTGCGGCCACCCATGGGGTCGGTAATGATCGAAGGGTTGCGCTGCACATTATCGTCATATGAATATTCCACGACACCGCCGGTCGCGGTAACCACCGTGGTGACACGGTCGAAGTCATCGTAGCCGTAGGTGAAGTCTGCTCCATCCGGAGTGACCGTTCGGACCTTCCGACCGCGGTTATCGTAGGCGTGCACGGTCACCTGACCATCGCGATCGGTTGACGACACGATATTGCCGTGGGGGTCATATGCCATCGACTGACGATTGCCATCGGCGTCAACGATGCCAACGACTCGGCCTTTCCGGTCGGCGATCCACGTGTTGGCACCGGTGCCATCGTCGGTGGAAACGGAAGTCACTCGGCCGCGGAGGTACGCGAACCGCACGCTGCGCCCATATGGGGTCAGCTGCCGGATAACCCGACCCTTATCGTCGTAGAAGTTCTCGCACTCAACCACACCGTCGGCGGCGGTGACCTGATCGATCAGATTCGCATCGTTCCAGCGATACCTTCTACTCCCCACCGAATCCGTGACGCTGATCAGTCGACGGGCCTCGTCATAGAAGTACTCGAAGCGACGACCATCCGAAGCGCTGATGCTGGCGACACGATCACCGGTGTATTCAACGTCGATATACCGGCCGCGTTCATGCGCAAGCTGTGTAATCTGCCCGTCAGCATCCCGGGCAACAACAATCGTGGACCCCGGACCGCGGCCCGAACCCAACCAGGTGCCGGCAGGGGTAAACGCCCACCAGCTACCGTCGTTATCTGTAACCACCAAGACGCGATCGTTGCTCGAGCCCAATTCGAAGCGGCTAAACTGTGCCCCTGCAGCCTCGTGGAGCCAATAATTTTCCCCTACGCCGCGGTCCCAACCGGTACCGGCTCGAGGGAAATCGATTTGGCGGCCATCGGCCATCACGAAACTAGCACCGTCATCAGTGAATTCCAGCCGTGTATCCAGAATCGACGACCAGCCCAGGCCGAACAGCCCGGTGCGGTCATCCAGCGAGTTATACATCCGAGTGAATTCCAGCGAAGCTGATGCACCGACAAACACCATGTCGGTCTCGGGCTCTAAAAAGTTCCCGGTTGCCGTATTCACCGGGTCGTCTGCAAACCCAGTGGTTGGCGGCGTCCCGATTGCCGAAAACGGCTCGATGGAGAAATCATCGCGATGGGCATTGACCCCCGCGGAAGCTAAAGTAGCGCTAATCGAAGCATTGGCCACGGTTGTGGAGCCGGAACCACCGGCGGCCTCGAAGGCTCCAGCGACCTCGCCGGCCCACTGCGCGTCTGTGGCATTGGCAGACAACCAGTCGTTGACAGCGGTTTTAACTGGCTGGCCATTGAGCCAACCCCAGCGGCCGTTACAATACGCTTCATATGACGACAGGGCTGACTTGAAAAGCCTCACACCCGTAGCGAGGTCGTCATCCAGCCCCTTAATACCGGTTTCAAAACTGCGGAGGTCTTCTGGCACCGCCGAAGATGTACTGGAGCCGCCTGCTGGAGCGGGGATATCGCGGCCGGTCACACTGACCCCGTCGGCGGTTAACTGTGGCGCAGGTTCTGGGGCGGGGGGCGCAGGATCATCGCCACCACCGAACCACGACGCGACCTCATGTTTGGCGCCTTCGATCAGACTTTCCTCACGTCGGCGCTGGCGCTCTTCCCAGGCTTTCGCGTCTTCACGCCGCTGATCTTCTTGCTCGGCAGCCTGCTTCAGCTCAGTGACATATCCCGCCAGTGTACGCAACGACGACGCCAACTCGCTGCGACTACGACGGGCAACATCAGCATTACGACTAAAGACCTCGGAGTAATAGCCTCGAAACTCACCCATCGCCGCGCTGACCAAACGAGAACGCGAGCCCGCCTGCCCATCTAAGGCCGAGGCCAAATCCTCAGCCTGAGACTTTAGATTATCCGCTGCAGCGTAGTTATAACGGGTAGGTTCGTTGCCGCCGATGCCCGACATAGAGTTCTCGCCTTCTCAATTCACAAAAAATTGGCGCCCCAACTAGGCGCGGTCGTTCAATTTCTGGACGTCATGCAACCGATGCGCCAGCATCCCACAAGACACTGACTCATCGGTCAACACGAACGAATACTTAGGCGCCGCCACCTGCAGTGAAAATGTCCTGCGAAATACGGTCCAACTGGCTACGCAACTCTTCCAACTGCTGCTTAGCAGAATCCAAAGCAGACTTGGTCTCCGGCCAGGTCCCATTCCGGAAATTCGCGGCCAACGGACCATCCCACACATTCGGATCCGACAAAATACGACCCTGCGTATCCAGATTCGTGATCTGATCCGTAAAACCACCATTAACAATCGACTGAATCTGACGAATCGCCGTCTTAGCTTCCTCAGTCGACAACACACGTGCACCGCTCATGGAGCCCTCCTCGCAATAAAAGAAAACAATGACGCCCAAAAATTTGGGCACCCACCCACAAAAACAAACATTTTCAACAAATTCCAGTCCGTGTCACAACATGACGCAGCACGATCCACCAGTCAAAAGATGCTTCAAATATGAAGAAAAGCCAATAGAACGCCCTAGTGGATTCATCCAAAGACATTCGTGACTAGGGACAATAGCCGCAGTGGCCGCGTGAAAGCCCATCCCACAACGCACTACGGGTCCTGGGAACTCCACTTTATGAAACACTGAGGCCACGAAAATGCTCCCGCATTTTTACTAAAACTTAATGTTGAATTGTTCCACTGAATCGACCGTCTCGGCGATAAACGACACCATTCGTGATGACACGGTGAACAACGTCTCGCGGTGTAGTTTGAACATGGCATTCAACGATTCACAGTACATTTGTTATGACACCCCGGATACTCATCGTGCTATACCGTTGCATTGGCACGAATCAGGAACACGGCAGCAAGAAGGAGGCGTTTGATGTCGACACCGCAATCTGGCAACGCACTCGGCGCTTCATATCGACTTGTTGAGCACATTGGCTCTGGTGCAGTCGGTGACGTCTGGCTTACCGAATCCACGCGCGAGGACAAATCCTACGCTGCAAAACTGTTAAAATCCGAGCACGCCAATGACGCCGATCTTGTGGAACGGTTCATCCGTGAACGCTCCGTACTCATTGGGCTGCGCCATCCCCACATCGTGGCCGTACGTGACCTCGTGGTAGAGGGCACCACCTTGGCCATCGTGATGGACTATATCCCCGGTGGCACGCTGCGCGACTTACTGGCATCTCATGGGCCCTTGCCGGCCGCGGAAGCTCTGATATTGGTCGCACAAATCTTCGACGCACTTGCCGAAGCACACCGCCAAAAGGTGACCCACCGCGATATCAAACCAGATAACGTGTTGTTATCGCAGCCCTGGGAACCAGGACACCTCGACACGGTCCAAGTCACCGACTTCGGCATTGCCTCTGTGGTCAGCGCTAGGCAACGACAAACCTCCGGGATGCTGGGCACCCCGCAGTATATGGCCCCAGAAATCATCAGTCACGGCCATGCAACCTCGGCTGCCGATGTGTACTCCGCTGGGGTGCTGCTCTACGAACTTCTATCCGGGCGTACCCCGTTCGATGGCCCGGGCACCGACTTCACCGTGGCGTATCGACATGTCACTGCCCTGCCACCAGAACTCGACCTGCCGCGTGAGCTCTGGCGTGTGCTCAACGACTTTCTAGCCAAAGATCCACGTGATCGCCCAACGGCTGCAGAAGCCGCCGCCACCCTGCGGCGCCTTCGTCCCAAATACCAAGATCTTGCCCCATTGCCTCCGGCGGAGAGCACCGAGGATTTCGCTGAAATTGAGCGACCGCAGACCATGCTTCGCAGCGACCTTATCCATGAGACAAATGTGTCGCCCCAAATGGATTCGACCGTCCCAGAGGAAGCCCCCGAACTCGGCTCTGCACCGCAGCACACCATCGTGCGGCCCATGCGTACGATGCCTGAGCCTGAACCCGCAGACGAAGACGCGAGCCCCGACGACCAACAGCTGACGTGGTTTACCAAAAAGAATATTCTGCTGGGCATCGCCGGCCTCGTGCTCATTGCAGCCGTTGTATTTGGTGCGATCTGGTTATTCACTGGCGATGCCGATGATGCTGACGACGATGCGTCGAACGACGCCGTAGACGCCAGTCAGGAAGACCAACCCCTACCAACCGGATTATCCATTGACCGCCAGGCGAGTTTTGATCCTGAAAACGAACGGATCGACCTGGAGATCACCTACCGGGCGCAAAATGCGCCGTTATCCGGCCAATTCTTTGAAAGCATTCCGGCCATCGATAGTGAAGCATCAGCCTGTCCCGCGGTGACGTGGGAAGGTGCTACGGGAACCCAGCATCCTTCGTCGAGCACCGGTTTGGAAGCTCAGTGCGGTTGGCAGTTGGAGGGTATCGAAATCCCCGCCGGTGACCAAGTCACGGTATCCGCTTCCTTTTCCGGCAGCGTGGAAAACGAAGAAGAACTCAATGCGTGGTTAGACGAAGCCGCGGCCGCCACAACCGCTGCACTACAGAATCCAGAGAGCACCTCAACGGCCTATCCGGTCCAACGGCTCCAGGATATTCGGGTCGAGACACCGTCGCGGACCGTCTCGCAGACACCCCTAACCGTGACCCTGGTGCCCGTGTGGCCTAGCGGGGCAGACGAGCTGCATCCGCTGTACCAAAGTCCGTCTTCCGGTTCGCCATCGCAAATGATGCAGAACATTACCGGCGGTGAAGACGGCATACGATTCTCAGACAGCTGTTCCGGTGCGGTGGCCATTTCATCGGATGGGCTCACGGTCACCGCGCTCTCCGTCACCCCGGAATGTCGACTCCACGCCTCGGTGGGAAATTTCACCAACTTGGAGAGCACACCGTTTAGCATCACCACCCGGGATAACGCGCCCCAGGAATCATAAAATCCCAGCCCGCCAGCAGATTCGCAAGGCGGACTGGGAGGGTTATGAACGAACGTTACTCGACTTCGGTGAAACCTTGGTTCTCGAGCATGTTGCGGCTTTCCTCGAGGCTAATGAACGCGCCCTCTTCGTCCAGATTTTGGGTGGATTCATAGCCCGGCAGATTCGAAAGCTCGCTCATATCGGCGACCTCGTAGTCGATGCTGACTTCTTCAGTGGCCGATGAATCCCCGTATTCGATGGACTGTTCGTAACCTTCAACATCAGCTGACTGTTCGACAAGTGGATCCAGTGTTTGCTGAGCCTGCTCCTTGGATTCGAAGCCGGCCGCTTCGTAATCGATGACATTGGTGGTGGTTTGCTCGACAACTTCATCGCCCACAGCGGTGTAGGTCATCGTCATTTCAACGCCATTCTGGCTTTTGGTAAACGCCGTTTCCGTTGCTTCTTCCTCACCACAGGCCGACAACGTCAGTGCGGCGACAAATGGCAGGGCCGCAAGAGCGGTGACCTTTTTGGTACGAGTAATATTCATTTGTAATCTCCTTGTTGTGGTTTGTCGTGGTCGCTTAGCGTGGTGCCGTTGCTCCAAGCGTTTGATCGGAAGAAACGACGTCTTGAGTCGGGCTCATGGATTGGATCAGGGCTACCGAACCACCGAACCCGGCATAACCGCGCCCCGTGGTCAGCGCCACCGGTGCACGACGCGGTAGCTTCACGTTGATCAAATCGCCATCAAAATCCACATCCGGTTGCAGCAGCACACCGCAACGCGATTTGGACAATTTCTTGGTCCAGTGGCCATATTGCGAACGCAAATCGCCGGCACGTCCGGCCGCGACCACGCACACCCACGGGTCGGTGGTGGTCAGCAAACCGGCGATGGACTGGTCGGGATCTTCCACGCGTTCGGCATCATCGATAAACAAGAACACCGGCCCGGTTTCTAACCGCAGTGCTGCCAACATGGCGGGAATCTCTTCCTGATTCGACACGATCTTATCGAACGGCACATTGCCCAGCGGGGAGCGTCGATTCGAAATCGCCCACACGGCGGGACGTTGCTCTGCCGGCGCATTGAGCAACAGTTCGGCGATCGCGCACAGGAGGGACGACTTGCCGCTGCGCGCGGGTCCGCCGATAAGAATGTGCTCTTCTTCGAAGACTTCCAGCATGGTTGGTTCCAGGGTATCTTCGGAAATACCCACCGGAATGCGCATGGGTTCTTGGCTCAAATCCAGGGTTGGCGCAAGATCTGCGGCAGCGACGTTATCCGGCAGCATACCAATGACGTCGCTCTTACGCGGGGCATCCACCCAGCGTCGGTTGGCCTGTTCTACTGCGGCCTCAAAACCATGATCGGGGGTGGCCACGTGCATCTGCAACAGCGTGTTCACGTCAACGCAGCGGCCGGGGACCTCTGCTGGAACATTTTTACCCTTGACTCCCAGTGCTGAGTAGTCATAGGTATCGGCGAGTCGGTACACCCAGCGTTGGGTGGTAACTTCGTCCATGGCCGGTGGCACGGATTTGGCTCGGGTAGTCGTCACGACAAAGTGCATACCCACTGCCGGGCCATCGGCATAGACCCGGTAGAGCGCATCGAGATGATCTTGGCCTTCAAAATCGCTGAACTCATCTTTGAAGGTTGCCAACCCATCAATCAAGATCACCATCTCGCGCTGTGGGGTTGACGACTCACGACGACGTTGGAACTCGGAACGCAAAAACCGCATGAACCGCACCTGCTGTTCTTTGGCACCGGGTCCAGAACCAACATAGGCGATGGTATGGGGCAGGTTCTCAAGCCCGGCAAGTCCACTAGACCCTACGTCCAGGCACAACAGATCCAACTCTTCGGGCGACTTGGTATCGGCCAGTGCCAAGGCAATACTGGCCAACGTAGTCGTGGTACCGCTGCCGCGCACACCCATGAGCATCAGGTTGCCCTCGTGCATGTCCCACCCGCTTGCGGATTGACGCTGCAGATCCGGTTCGTCAGCCAGCGTGACCTGCACCAAACCGTTCTTCACACCTCCGACGGCGGGCATCGGCCGGGCATCCGGTTCCGACTCGTGTTCAGTTGCTTCATAACCGTCCAAGCGCACCCGTTCGCCGAGCGCCTCGGGCCAGACCTGTCGAGGTGGGGCAATACCGGCGGCAGCATTGGCGGCGATCACCGCGTCAATGAGGATATCGAAGTCATTCTCATCGCTGGAGGCTTTCTTGGGTTTCGGCGCCGATTTCCGTGGGATCGGTTGACCAAATAAGCCCACGTCACGGACCTCGACCTGTTCGGCAACCTGGTCCTGAGCCTTACCGGTCACCAGTGCGGTTTGCACCGGGTTGATGTCGTCCTGACCCAATTTCACATAGGCGCGTCCCATTTGGGAGCGCTCAATGCTGGCGGCCGAGGCCACCCCGATCACATTTTGGGAGTCCTCACGGGACTGCACACGCAGTGCCACCCGCAAGTTGGTGTTGGCCAAAATGTCGTCGTTCACCACGCCGGCTGGGCGCTGGGTTGCCAGGATCATATGCACACCCAGGGTCCTGCCCACCGCTGCCACACTCACCAGCGATGCCAGCACGTCAGGGAAGTCCTTGGCCAACATCGCGAATTCGTCGATCACCAGCAATAAGCGAGGCAAGGGTTCGGCCGGATTCGTCGCCAGATAGGCCGGAAGGTTATCAATGTCTTCGCCGGCTTCGGCAAAAAGCCGTTGACGACGTTCCATTTCGGCTTCGAGCGCGCGCAGTGCACGGTCGGCCAATTGCTCATCCAGGTTGCTGATCGTGCCAATCGTGTGCGGGAGCCGTTCAGCGGCTTTGAACGCCGCACCGCCCTTGAAGTCAATCAGGATAAAGCTCAGCATTTCTGGGCTGTTGCGTGCCGCCAGGCCAGCAATAAAGGACCGCAGGAACTCCGATTTACCCGAACCAGTGGTTCCACCCACCAAACCGTGGGGGCCATCTTTGACGATATCCAGGCTCAGCGGACCTTTTTCACTGACCCCA
>Ga0079226_10001901_pt1 | contig 16028 bp, 15 predicted proteins | sample Poulit2014_FD_76345 | JGI IMG/M metagenome (GOLD analysis project Ga0079226, IMG submission 76345) | Agricultural soil microbial communities from Georgia to study Nitrogen management - Poultry litter 2014 | ecosystem: Environmental > Terrestrial > Soil > Agricultural land | place: USA: Georgia...
AGGAAGTGGGTTTCTTCCGAGGAGGCTCAAGCCATGCCCGCGGAAAGCGTCCGCCAGTAGTGAAAGGTAACGTAGTTATCAACAATGAGATTTTTGTAAATTTGTAAGAGTTAATAGGCTGAATAGAAAAGCCTAAATATACTATACGAGGAGTTATTTCATGAAGATTGATCAATTTATTGTACACGGCGCAATAGACGAAAAAACACGTTGTGAACATTATCAGACTAAAAAAGATATTATTGCCATCAAATTTTTCTGTTGCGACGCTTATTTTCCATGTTACCTTTGTCATCAAAAATATGGATGTGGGAAAGGTGCTGTCTGGCCAAAAAAAGAATTTGGCAAAAAAGCAGTTTTATGTGGTTCGTGTAAAAATGAATTGACGATTCAGGCGTATAGAGATTGCAGAAATACTTGCCCGTACTGCGAGGCACAATTTAATTCAGGTTGTCTTCTTCACCATCATTTATATTTTGAGAAGGATACATAAACGATATTAAACTCTTTACTTGTAATCGATGCCTCATGTATCATTGGAAAGAGAAACATATAAGCTATTGAATTAAAGGGAGGTAGAATATAGATGGCTTTTGTAATATTAGATCCATGTGGTCCGGAAAAGTCGGCCGAATGTGTAAGTGTATGTCCAGTCGATTGCATTGAGGAAGGACCAGATCAATTTTATATAGATCCGGATGTATGTATAGACTGTGGTGCATGTGTAGCAGTTTGTCCGGTAGACGCTATTGTAGAGGAGTATGATTTAACTCCTGATCAGGAAGTATTCCTGGAGAAGGCTGAGGAATTTTTTGCAAACAAGTAGCGTTTTTCCATATAGATAGGGAAAGGGACTCTAAAGATAGGGTCTCTTTTCCTTTATTTTTTAATTTTTTTCTGCTTTTTCTGCTATGTTGCTTGCAATCCATCGCTTAGCTATTGCTTCATCGATTTCGTATACTTTTCCAGCTCGAAGTAAATTGCCATGATAGGCGGTCTGGACGTTCATTTTAACTTTAATCATTTTACAAAACTCCTCTGTACATAAATTATTCTTTTCTAAGTATAACATGTATCTTGGCTTGTTAAATGATAAAGAATGAAATCTTATTTCTATTATTATTTTCTTAAAATTGGTATATTTATGATTATAATCATATTATAAAGAGGCGATAGTAGATGGACCATACGATAAAAATGCAAAATGTTTCTTGGAAAAGAGATGGTAAGTTAATCCTTCAAAATATCAATTGGAAAGTGAATAAGGGAGAGCACTGGGCAATTTTAGGGTTAAATGGCTCAGGGAAAACGACTTTATTAAATATGCTCAATGGCTATATATGGCCGACGTCTGGAAAAGTTAGTGTATTAGGCAATTTATTTGGAAGGACGGATATACGAGAACTTAGAAAATTCATTGGTTGGGTTAGTTCATCTTTAGAGTATAGAATCAGACCAATGCACAAAACACAAGATATTATTGTTAGCGGAAAATATGCATCCATTGGACTTTACGAAGATCCAACTAAGGAAGATTATCAAAAGGCGTATCACTTGATGGAGGAGTTAAGATGCTGTGACTTACAGGATCGGACGTATCAGACTTGTTCACAAGGTGAAAGACAAAAAATTCTAATCGCACGAGCATTAATGGCTTCACCGAATGTTCTTATTTTGGATGAACCGACGAGCGGGCTTGATTTTATTGCACGTGAGGATATTTTAGCTACTATAAAGCGGTTAGCTGCACAAAAAGAAGGTCCAACGATTTTATTTGTAACACATCATATCGAGGAGATTCTACCGATATTCAGCCATACATTATTGCTTAGACAAGGAGCTGTATTTGCTCAAGGGGAAAGGGAAAAAGTATTAAATAGTGCGAGCTTAACAAATTTTTTTGAAAAAAATGTGCAAGTAGATTGGCACCATGATCGAGCTTGGATGGCATTGCTGGAATGAATGTTGATAAAAAAAGCATGTAGAGGAATACACATTCACTCTACATGCTTTCTATTCTATTTTGCTGAAAACTTTAAATGTTCATCGGTTATGGCATTTTTTATAGTGTCTTAGGAATTTGGTTAAAACAGCGTTTGTAAATCCATTTATAATCTTTTACTGTTAAGTCACGCGGATTCCCAACAGTTTGTGGATCAGTCATCGCTACTTCTGATAGGCGATCGATCATATCAGGTGAAACGCCTTGTTCTTCAAGAGATGGAACATCTAGATCTTCTACTAATTGGTACATTTCATTTACTGCTGCTTTAGCTGCTTCTTCTGTTGTCATGTGGAATGTGTCAACACCTAATGCTTGAGCAATTCGTGCAAATTTTGCAGGGTGACCTTTCCAGTTAAATTCCATAACAGGTCCCATCATTGCTGCAACACATTGTCCATGCGCAACTGGGATAATGCCGCCTAATGATTGTGACATCGCGTGTGCTGCGCCAGCTGATTCACTACCGTAAGAAAGTCCTGCTAACATTGCTGCTTGTGCCATTCCATAACGGGCTTCTAGGTCTCCACCATCTGCATAAGCGCGGCGAATATATTTCCCAACGTATTCCATTGCTAATAATGCAACTGCATCAGTAACCGGTTGTGCGTAATGCATCGTATAGCATTCGATTGCATGTGCAAGAGCGTCAATACCTGTCATTGCTGTTACGTGCGGAGGCATAGAAATATGCAATTCAGGATCTAAAATTGTTAAATGAGCCGCAATTAAAGGACCACCTGTATTAAACTTAAATTCACGTTCTTCATCTGTAATAACTGCCCATTGTGTAACCTCAGAACCAGTTCCAGCAGTTGTAGGAATCGTTGTTAGAGGTGGAATACGATTTTCCAGTGGTTTTTTACCTTCTGCTGCTTCGTAATCAAGTACACTGCCTTCATGTGTTGCTTCTACACCAATTCCTTTAGCAGTATCCATGGAACTACCTCCACCAACTGCCACTAACCCATTACAGTTTTCTTGCTTATAAAGAGCTGAACCTTCTGCAATTAATCTTACTGGCGGGTTTGGTTCTACTTTATTAAACAACACAATTTCAATACCTGCTTCTTCTAAATGTTTTTCTACAGGAGCAGTTACGCCAGCATTATAAATACCAGGGTCAGTTACTAAAAGTACTTTGGAAACACCAAGGTTTTTCACTTCTTCTCCAATATGCTTGATAGAGCCGATCCCGTGCTTGATTGCTGTTGGTAATTCAAATTGATGGAAATTATACATTTGTTCTACTTTCATATTTAAGCTCATTCTTTTTCCTCCTAATAATTAACATTTCACTTATTAATTTTATTTATTGGAACCAGTTGATAGGTTCTGGTTTTAAATTATGAAAAATATGTTTTGTTTCTGTGTACTCTTCTAATCCTGCTTTTCCTAGTTCTCGCCCAATGCCGGATTGTTTGAAGCCTCCCCAAGGTGCATGTGGAAAATAAAAATTAAATTCATTAATCCAAACGGTGCCCATGCGCATCTTGGCTACACAACGTTCAGCCTTAGCAATGTCGTTTGTCCAAACTCCTCCGGATAGGCCATAAATTGAATCGTTTGCTAGTTTAATAGCTTCATCTTCATTAGAGAATTTTTCCACCGTAATGACAGGACCAAATCCTTCATTTTGAACAACATCCATTTTACTTTCACAGTTTGTTAGAACTGTAGGTAAGTAGAAAAATCCATCCTGCAGTTTAGGATCCTCAGGTCGTTTTCCGCCTGTTGCTACGGTTACGCCTTCCTTAACGCCATTTTCGACATACTTTATTACTTTATTTAAGTGCTCTTCTGAAATAAGTGGCCCCATTTGCGTAGTCTCATCAAAACCACTGCCTAACTTAATATTCTCTACTTTTTCAACTAGCGCATTGACAAATTTATCATGAATCCTGTCCTCAACAATGAGTCTTGTTCCTGCAGAACAGATTTGTCCAGCATGGAAGAAAACAGCATTCATTGCCTGGTCCAAAGCAGTATCAAAATCTGCGTCAGCAAATACGACATTAGGGTTTTTTCCGCCAAGTTCTAATGCAATTTTTTTAACATTATCACTCGCCGCTCTCATTATTTTTTTCCCTGTTTCTATTCCACCTGTAAAAGAAATTAAGTCAACATCATTATTTTCCGAGAGTTCTGCACCTACTGCGTTACCTGCTCCTAGAACAAGGTTGGCAACACCTGCTGGAACTCCAGCTTCTTCCATTAATTCAAATACTTTAATAGAAGTAAGCGGGGTAATTTCACTTGGCTTCATGATAAGTGTATTTCCTGCTGCCAATGCTGGAGCTAACTTCCATGATGCTTGCAGTAATGGATAATTCCATGGTGTAATCTGACCGCATACACCAACTGGTTCACGAACCACTTTACTAACAGAGTTTGGAATAGGAGAATCGATGATTTCCCCACCATCTTTATCAGCTAATTCTGCGTAATAGCGAAATACACCAGCAATATCATCCATATCGCCACGACTTTCTTCTACTGTTTTACCGGTATCAAGAGATTCTAATTCAGCTAATTCTTCTTTGTCTCTTTCAATTAAATCAGCAATTTTATTTACAATTTGTCCGCGTTCAGTTGCTGGAGTTGTAGGCCATGAGCCATGATCAAATGCTTTTCTTGCTGCTGCAATGGCAAGCTTAGCATCATCTTCATCACTCTCCGTAACACGCGCAATAATTTCTTTATTGAAAGGGTTAATAATGTCTCTTGTTTTATTAGATTCGGAAACAACCCATTTCCCATCTATAAATTGCTTCTTGATGTCCAATAGACTCCCTCCTTAAAAATGTTAAATTTGTTAAATAAAAATTTAATATTTTGAACAAATTAAATGTATCATGTTGATTTTAATTTGTCAAAAAGAAAAAAAGATAGATTTTTTTCAACGTAAGCCTAGCATGCGCTAAAGGAAATGAATTTTGTTTTGGCATTTGACATTTAAAATTAAGCCGTTACCATTAAATTTGTAAAATATTTATTTAATAAACAAAACAAACTAAATGTCAAATGGGGGTGAAATTATGGAAAGGTCACCTGATGAACAAGCAATAGAAAAAATAGATTATGCCAAAGACCAAGTTATTGGTGCTATATCCGAAACAATGGACTTGTATGGAGTTACTCCTTCAGTTGGAAAGTTATATGCAACGATGTATTTTAAAGGCCGGATGAATTTGGACGAAATGCGGGAAGAGCTTGAAATGAGCAAACCTAGTATGAGTACCAGTGTACGTAAATTACAAGAGATTGATATGGTGAAAAAAACATTTCAACGTGGTTCACGAAAACACACGTATATGGCAGAAAAGGACTTTTTTCGTTCTTTCATGTCCTTTTATTGTAAAATGTGGGAACGGGAAGTAAAAATGAATATGGAAGCCATTTATGAGGCGGATTTTTACTTGAAAGAAGTAATGGAAGATCAATATTGCTCACAAGAAATGCGTGATGAAGCAAATGAGTACTATCAGATGCTTGAAAGCTCAAAAATTTATTATCATTGGTTAGAAAGATTAGTTGAGAGTATTCGGAATGAAAGCATCTTTGATTTTTTACCAAAACATGAATGAAACATAAACTTAACAAGGAGAATAAATAGAATGAATTTTAAATGGGGAAAAAAAGTAATTTTATTCACAATCCTAATGATCGTACTTGCGGCTTGCAGTGATTCGGAGAATGAATCGTCAAGTTCCGAGGAAGGGAAAAATGACGATGAAATCGTTATGGCGCAGATCAGCTGGGCTGAAAACATTGCTACAACGAATATGTGGAAGGTTATTCTTGAAGAAAGAGGCTATGATGTAAACCTGAAGTTACTTGATATGGGAACAATTATGGCAGCACTTGAGAGCGGGGATTTAGATGTGAATCTTGAAGTATGGCTCCCTGTTCAGGATGCAAGCTACAAAAAGCAATATAAAGACACTGTTACATTTTTTGAAGAACCTTGGTACGATAATGCGAAAGTTGGCTTAGTTGTTCCTGAATATATGGATGAAGTGAATAGTATTGAAGATTTAAATAAATACAAAGATAAATTTGAAGGGGCAATTACTGGATTTGATCCAGGTGCAGGAACAATGGAAGTGACAGAAGATGTCATTAAGGATTATGATCTTGACTACGAACTGCTCACAAGTTCTGAACCAGCAATGATTACGGAAATCGATGAAACAATCAAAGAAAAAGGAAGTATTGTTGCTCCTTTATGGAAGCCACATCGTGTATTTGCTGAGATGGATTTGAAGTTTTTAGAAGATCCGAAAGAAACCTATGGTGGTGTAGAAGAAATATTTATTGCAACGCGGCAAGACTTTGCTGAAGACCATCCAGAGGTCGATCAATGGCTGAAAAACTGGGAAATGGATGATGAATCGATCGGTGAATTAATGAGTTACGTAAATGATGCTGATGAACCGATTGAGGGAGCTAGAAAATGGGTTGAAGAAAATCAGGATTTAGTTGATGAATGGGTTAATTAGATAGATCAGAGACCATCTCTACTATGGAGGTGGTCTCTTTTTATGCGTAACATCAACTTTTTGATGGTTCAATAAATCCTTTGACAACATGAACGTGCCCATCATTAGTAGTTGTTTTTGTTTTAACGTAGTGGGTGTGATAACCATTTGATAATGGAATTGGAGGACCGGTATAGTCTTCGTAGTAATGAATATGCTCATCATCAAACGTAGTATTTCCCCATATTTTATGCACATGACCATCTTTTGTATGAATTGGTGTGCTTGTCACACCAGGGTGTAAATGAGTGTGTCCATCCTGGCATGTTGTTGCTCCAGAATGAGCATGTGTGTGGCCTTTTTGTTCTATTTTTTTATCTTTTTGCCCTTTACGTATGGTTCGCGGTAAACCATCTGGATGATTCAAGTTGAAAGGGTAGCGCAAACCTTTGTAATGGTGCGTTTGATTGTACGTAATATACGGATTTGGATTCATTCCATAAACCATTGATTTCAATCCTCCTCATTTTTGGTGTATCAATAGTATAATATGCACAGTTTGCTTATACTGGGACTGTTATTGTGTTGGAGTTAACTTTTTAGAAATGATAGAATAAGAACGGATATAGACCGAATAAAGGGGAGATTTAAATGGCAAATACATTGCTCTTAAGTATCAAAAATCGAATGAATAGCTTGTCAGCAACCGAAAAAAAAGTAGCTTCATATATATTAAATCATGCTGAACTTATACCTAATATGACAACAAAGGAGTTAGCAGAAAAATCAAATGTCAGTGAGGCTAGTGTGATTCGTTTTTCAAAGACAATGGGAATAGATAGCTTTAAGACATTCAAAATTACCTTAGCCCAGGAACTAGCTGTATCTGAAGAGTATATAACGGATTTTTCCATCGTTAAGAAAAAAGATTCCCCGTACGAATTGTTTCAAAAGGTTACACATGTGAATAAAAGTGCCATTGAATCGCTATCAGGGTCTATAAATAAAAAGGAATTAGAACAAGCAATCGATGTATTAAAAGAAGCCAGAAAAATCGTTTTTTATGGTGTAGGTGGATCGGCAATTGCAGCAATGGATGCTTTATATAAATTCACAAAGCTAGGGTTTCAGGCAGAATTTAGCCAGGATTTTCATTATATGCTTTCTCATATACCGTATTTAAATGAAAAAGATGTTTTTGTAGCGATTAGTATGTCAGGACAAACGAAAGATGTTTTAGATTTATCCAGATTTTCCCAAAAAAAAGGATCCACACTGATTGCAGTTACAAATATTAATAAATCGCCTTTATATAAAGAAGCTGATATACGCCTGGCAACTCCACATGTAGAGAAAGACTTTCGGGTAGGAAGCATTACTTCGAGAATGACACAGCTCACCATCATTGATAGTCTTTATATAAGTCTTTTTAACAGTATTGGAAAAGAAGTTGTAGAGCAGTATCAAGAAGCGAGAGAGGAAGTAATGAAATTGAGAAGATAACTATTTCTTTGTCATAAATGAAATTTTGTTTCATAAATTAATTATTAATAGTTGACATTAAATTTCAAAATCCTATAAAATAGATATAAAGAAAAGGAAGGTGATGAAATTTTTATGTTAGATAAATTAGTTACTGAAACTAGAAATAAACATACGATGGACCTTGATCAAATGTCTATTCAAGATATATTACAAATAATGAATAAAGAAGATGAAAGAGTTACTAGAGCAATTGAAAAAGAAATAGGATCGATCGAAAAAGCCGTACACATGGTTATTCAATCATTTCAGAATAATGGAAGATTAATATATGTTGGTGCAGGGACTAGTGGTAGATTAGGAATATTAGATGCTGTTGAATGTGTTCCAACCTTTGGTTCTCCATCAGAGATGGTCCATGGACTTATTGCGGGTGGGATGAAAGCGGTTTCAAATGCTGTGGAAGGAGCAGAGGATAATCCTGATTTTGGAAAGAAGGATTTAGAAAACATAGATTTAAATAAAAATGACACAGTAATTGGTTTAGCAGCAAGTGGAAGAACACCATATGTAGTTGGAGCATTACAGTATGCAAATGAAAAAAAGGCAGGGACGGTTGGAATATCTTGTAATACAAATGCAGAAATAAGCAAGTGCAGTCAAATAGCAGTTGAGCTTGAAACAGGATCTGAGGTATTAACCGGATCTACTCGTTTAAAAGCGGGAACAGCACAAAAAATGGTTTTAAATATGATTTCAACAACAGCAATGGTTGGGATAGGTAAGGTATATCAAAATTTAATGGTAGATTTGAAACCAACCAATCATAAACTAGAAGAGAGATCCAAACGAATTATTATGGAGGCAACAAATGTAGATTATGAGACTGCAAGCAGCTATTTTGAGAAGGCTAATCACCATGTCAAAGAAGCAATTGTCATGATCCTATTACAGTGTTCTCATGAGGAAGCAGCAGAAAAGCTACGCGGGGTCAATGGATTTGTGCGTAAAGCATTATCAAAATAAAGGGAGGGTAAAGTTATGGGCAAAGAACAGAATATGGCTAAAGGAATTTTAGAGCAGATTGGAGGGAAGGATAATCTAAAACGCATTACACATTGTATGACACGGTTAAGACTACTCCTAAATGATGACACCAAAGCTGATTATGACAAGCTAAAACAAATTGAAGGGGTTATGGGTGTAGTTGCTGATGAAACATTACAAATTGTCATCGGTCCCGGTACAGTAAATAGGGTTTCAGAGGAATTAAGCCAACTTACAGGTCTTGGAATTGGGGAGGACGCTGAGCCCGAAGTAGATAACTTAACCTTTGAAGAACAAGCAGCGATAAAAAAAGAAAATATTAAAAGAAAAAATAAGACGCCATTTAAAAATCTTCTTCGCAGAATTGGGAATATATTTATTCCATTAATTCCAGGTCTAGTTGCCTCTGGTATTATTAATGGAGTTGCAAATTTTGCTAAAAACGCAGGTGCAAATGACGAAGCAACTTGGATGCAAATTTTACTATTAATTGGAAGTGGTATTTTTACCTATTTAGCTATTTTAGTTGGCTGGAATACCGCGAAAGAATTTGGCGGGACGCCTGTACTTGGTGCAATTGCCGGAATGTTCCTGTTTAATCCGATGCTAGAGCAAATAACAATCTACGGGGATGCATTAATTCCGGGTAGAGGCGGATTATTCGGAGTGATATTCGCTGCGTGGCTGATGGCTTTTGTAGAAAAATATGTTCGTAAAGGTATACCTGCCTCAGTAGATATTATATTTACACCATTGATTACCGTACTTTTAGTAGGAATTGTATCATTATATGCAGTTATGCCAGTGGCTGGTCTCGTTTCAGATGGTATTACGAACGGATTGACCGCCTTGATTGATGTAGGTGGTGTTGTAGCTGGAGCTGTTTTATCTGGATTCTTTTTACCTTTAGTTATGGTCGGATTACATCACGGATTGACGCCGATCCATGCGGAACTAATTAATGCTTATGGTGGTACTGCTCTCCTAACGATTCTAGCTATGGCAGGCGCGGGTCAGGTTGGTGCTGCAATCGCTATTTATGTGAAAACGAAAAATAAACGATTGAAAAATATTATAAAAGGTAGTTTACCTGTTGGGTTCCTTGGAATTGGCGAACCATTATTATATGGGGTAACCTTGCCATTAGGCAGACCTTTTATTACCGCGTGTATTGGTGCAGCATTTGGTGGTGCTTTCCAAGCTGTTATGCACACCGCAGCAGCAGGAATTGGGGTTTCCGGACTATCATTAATTCCATTAATTACAGATGGAAAATATTTTAGCTATTTTATTGGTCTAGTTATTTCGTATGTGTTTGGATTTTTATTTACGTATTTATTTGGATTTAAAGAAGAAATGGCAGACGGAATTTAAGTTCGTATGGTCACAAATAAAAGGAGGTTTTTTACCTCCTTTTTTCTATATACTGAAAAAGGATGTGTGATAGCAATGCTAGGGATTTCTGTATACTTAGGAAATAAAGAAATAGCAGATCAAAAATCATATATAAGAAAAATGAATGATTGCGGTTTTCGTTGTATTTTTACATCCCTTCATATTCCAGAAGAAGATAATTCGAAATATAAGGACCAGTTAAAGGAACTGGGTCATTTAGCAACCCAACTGGACATGGAGCTAATGGCAGATATATCTCCAGATTCTTTAAACCTATTAGGAATGAATTGGTCTAACGCGGATAAATTACTCAGGTGGGGGTTGACCGGAATCCGAGTGGATTACGGTATTCCCGAACCTGTGATCATCGAACTATCTCAAAAAATGAAAGTAGCTTTAAATGCGAGTACGATTACAGAAGAGGCTTTAACACGAATGAAAGCAAACGGTTTGGTAACTGCATCTGTAGAAGCCTGGCATAATTTTTATCCACGCCCTGAAACTGGGCTTGATCTTGATGACTTTATAGAGAAAAACCGCTGGTTAAAAGAAAAAGGGATAACCATTATGACCTTTATTCCCGGAGATGAAGAGTTGCGTGGTCCATTGTATCAAACGTTGCCTACGATTGAGGATCATAGGAAACAATCACCTTTTGCTTCCTACATGGAAATGAAGATGGTTGGACGAGTTGATAAAATTTTAATTGGTGATGTAGCTATAAGTTCATCGACATTAGACCAATTCACTTCGTACAATAAGAATAATGAAATCCTTTTGAAAGCAGAACCGGATGAAAATTCAGCTGAGGAAATATTGCAGAAAATACCTGTTTTACATACAAACCGTCCTGATGGGGCTCGAGATTGCTTTCGTTCCGTGGAATCACGGCAGTATCCTCATAAAAACATTTCACCATCAAATTGTATGGAACGTCCAATCGGGACAATAACAATAGATAATAAAAAATATTTACGGTACCAAGGAGAAATACAAATTACAAAACGGGATTTACCAGCAGATGAAAAAGTGAATGTAGTTGGCAGGGTAGTGTCAAAAGACAGACCATTATTAAAATGGATCAGGGACAATCAAAAGGTGCGAATACAATGGGGATCTTAAAATGGCTCTCTTTAGAATTTTTTAGGAATTTCATAATATGAAAGGACCGTCTGAAATAATCTATAGAATAGTTTAATATTGTACTTATAACTAAATTATACTAACCTATAGATAGTTACCTAAAATATTCAAAATATTGAAAAGGACCTGATATTTAATGGGCAAAGGAATGGAACAGATGTCAACTAGTCCGCTGCTTCAACGTAAGTGGGTGGTGTATGTTTTGATTTTATTAATCACGCTTATTTGGGGATATGGCTGGGTTCTCATGAAAGAAGCTCTCCGGTACATGGGTCCATTTTCCTTTTCTGCGCTACGATTTGGTGTAGGATCTGTCATCTTATTTATGATTATGTTCTTTATGAAAATGAAAAGACCGCCAAAAGAGCAGTTAGGACACATTGTCATCGTTGGTTTGTTGCAAACAGCGGTTGTTTATTTATTGGTAATGTATGCATTACACTTTGTTGAGGCAGGTAAATCATCTGTATTATTATATTCCATGCCGATTTGGAGCAGTTTTTTTGCAGTGAAGCTTTTAAAAGAAAAAATTACGATAACTAAAATGGTGGGACTTGGATTAGGTGTTGTTGGACTTATCATGATTATTGGCTGGGACATATTTGTTGCTCAGGATTTTTCTGCTTTATTCGGTGAAATACTGATAATAATAGCAGCTGCATCATGGGGATTAGCAAATGTATATTATCAGTTAAAGGTAAAAGGTGTTTCAAAAATACAAGTAACTGCATATCAAATGGGGTTTGGAACATTAGGAATCACGGCAGCTGCAATTGGAATGGAATGGGGAGAACCCATCCAATTCAATGTAACAAGCATATACTATATTCTGTTTACGGGTGCTTTAGCTTCGGCTTTATGTTTTACATTATGGTTTATTGTACTTAGTATGATCGATATTGTTACGGCAACAATCTCAACATTGCTTGTTCCTGTTTTTGGTTTGCTTTTCAGTGCGGTGCTTTTAGGTGAAAAGATAACAGCAGGGGTTATACTGGGATCTTGTTTGATACTTGCAGGTATATTTATTGCTCAATTACCAATGAAAAAGATGGAACAAACAAAAAGCAAATCCTTAACCTTATGATCAAGTTCATAGATTGTTTGAAGCTATAAAAAGGGGAAAACTTTATATGATCATAAAAACGTGAGTTCTTTTTAAAAGGAACTCACGTTTTTATGTGTGTTGATAAAACTTTAGGAGTGTCAGGAAGTGTTAGAGAGACGGGCATTGATCGAAGAAAATAGATGATTTTGAGTTAACAATTTTTATAAATGGTCGATAAAAAATAGGAAGGAAGAATCAAAAAAAATCAGTTGTTTGATATAAAAGACCTAATCATGGGAGAATTTACTTCAATTCATGTTAGGTTCAAAACTTAATTTATTATGTGGATCGTCAGGATAGAGATGGAAAGGAAGTATTATATGGAAACAAGTCAATATTTAGAAATGTTTCTTGATGAGGGACGGGAGCACTTACAAGCGGTGAATGACAACCTTCTTAAATTGGAAAAATATCCGCATGACTTTAATCTTGTTGAGGCGATTTTTCGATCAGCCCACACCTTAAAAGGAATGGCTGCCACAATGGGGTTTGAGGATATAGCGGCACTGACACATCAGATGGAAAACATCCTGGATAAAATACGTAATAACAAATTGCCAATTTCTACAGAGGTTATTGACATAACATTTTTAGCAATTGAATACTTGGAAGAAATGGTGAATTCGATAGGTGAAGGAAGTGATGGCAAAAAAGATGTAACAAGTATAATCGAACATCTAGCGAATGTAGGGAATGGGGGAAATCCCAGTCAAACAGACCAAGTATTAGAGAAAGAAGACGAACCAATCATTGAATTAGATAATTATCAAATTACTGTAGTCACTCAGGCTGTAGAACAAGGGTATCATGCATTCCTAATCACTATTAGATTAATAGAGGAATGTCTTCTAAAAGGTGTACGTGCTTATATGGTTTTTGAAATACTTGATAATCAAGGTGAGATTATTAAGACGATACCTGTAGTAGATGAATTGGAAGAAGGAAACTTTGAAAGGGACTTCACTTTTGCTTTTCTATCCCAAAAAACTGCAGATGAAATAAAGGATCTTATTTGGAACGTATCAGAAATTGAAAATGTGGATATTTCAAATCTCTCCCGAGTAACGAAAGCCAATGAAGATAAAAATAGTAATAATGAATCAGACGCAGAAAAAACACATAATAACTTCAATGGGAAAAAAAGTATAAGTCCCTCTAGTAAAACAATTCGGGTGAGTCTAGCACGTATTGATCATCTTATGAATCTGTTTGAAGAGATGGTGATTGATAGAAGTAGACTCACAGAACTGGCAAAAAAAATAGAGAACCAAGCATTAACAGAAACCGTTGAACATACAACTCGGATTTCAGGTGAAATGCAAGATTTAATTTTAACGATGCGAATGGTACAAGTGGAACAGGTATTTAATAGATTTCCTCGTATGGTAAGAGGGCTAGCCAAAGATTTAGGCAAAGAAATTGAACTGAAAATTATCGGAGCTGATACAGAGCTGGATCGGACTGTTATTGATGAACTAGGAGATCCATTGGTTCATTTAATTCGCAACTCTGTTGATCATGGGATTGAAGCACCATCAAAACGTATAGAACTCGGAAAACCTGCAAAAGGGAAGTTAATATTACGTGCTTTTCATAGCGGAAACCATGTATTTATTGAAATTGAGGATGATGGCGCAGGAATTAATCGTGATAAGGTTGAAGCAAAAGCAATTGAACAGGATTTAATTACATCTGAACAGGCGAGAAATTTAACCGATGATAAGATTCATCAGCTTATTTTAGCGTCTGGTTTTAGTACGAATGATAAAGTGTCAGATATTTCTGGGCGCGGCGTTGGCTTGGATGTTGTCAAAAATACGATTGAATCACTCGGCGGCGAAATTTCTATCAAATCGCAGCAAGGGAAGGGTAGTGAATTTTCTATTCAATTACCTCTAACCCTATCTATTCTCGCTGCTTTATTGATTAAAGTTCAAGGTGAAACATATGCTATTCCGCTATCTTCAATTGTTGAAACAGTACTGCTTGAAAAAGAGCAGATTATGTATGCACACGGACAAATAGTTATGGATTTTAGAGGGAAGATTATCCCTCTGATTTCACTGAAGGAATTTTTCGCTGTTCCAAGTAAAAACGAAGGTAAAAAACAACAACATGCTGTTGTATTAGTGAGTAAAGGAGAAAATATTACAGGGTTAATCGTGGATTCTTTTCTCGGACAACGAGAAGTTGTTCTTAAATCTTTAGGAAACTATTTAAAGGACGTTTATGCTATTTCTGGGGCAACCATTCTAGGAGATGGACGCGTATCATTAATTATTGATCCGAATGCATTAATCAAATAAAAAGATGCCAATAAGCATGTTTTACATATGTCTAATGGAAAATGAAGTCTAAACATAATTGACAAGGAGGTATATTGATGAATCATTTCTTGAATTTCAAAACGATTCGAATAAAGATGATACTAGGGTTTTCGATTGTTCTTATCCTTAATATATTTTTAGGTGTTTATATGTTTTGGAATTTAAATAAAGTGAATAAAAGCTCAGGTGATATTGTAAACCGAGAGCTTCCATTATTAATCGCTGATAAGCAATTAGTCTCAGCGCTTGCGAATGAGATCGGAGCGGTACGTGGATATTTATTATTTGGAGATGGCTTCTATAAAGATTTATTTGAAAAATATGCAGATGAAGGAATAAAACAGGAAGAGATCATTAAAGAGATAGGTGCAACGAAGGAATTTGAAACACTTAGTGAGCAATCTTCTCAATGGAGAGAAATCATTGTTCATGATGTATTTCAAGAATACGACAGGGGAAATAAAGAAGGTGCACTTCAAAATTTATCAGAATCAGGTCCATTTTTTGACGAAATAATAAATGGTTATCAGGATATGGCTAAAAAAAGAGAGAATAAAATTGTTTCTATGGAGGAAAACAATATTGCTAACGGCGAAAGAACATTAACAATTGTTTCAATCGTAATTGTATTAGTTATTGTTCTTAGTTTAATTGTGGCATTTATAACTTCATACTCTATTTCAAAACCGCTTAGAATGGTGATGAAACGAATGAAACGTATTGCTAGTGGTGATCTTAGCTATAAACCTATCGAAACGAGATCAAGGGATGAAATAGGACAGCTTATTGCAGCAACCAATGAAATGACGAAAAATACAAAGGAATTGTTGAATCAGATTATGACTGTCTCGGAATCGGTAAGCAGTCATAGTGAAGAATTAATGCAAACAACGAATGAAGTTAATGCAAGTTCTGAACAAATAGCAACAACGATGCAAGAATTAGCATCCGGGGCTGAGTCACAAGCTAATAGTGCTAGTGATTTGTCATCTATTATGGGGTCGTTTACAGTAAAAGTCCGGGAAACGCGTGAAAATGGGGAG
>Ga0079226_10001902_pt1 | contig 16020 bp, 18 predicted proteins | sample Poulit2014_FD_76345 | JGI IMG/M metagenome (GOLD analysis project Ga0079226, IMG submission 76345) | Agricultural soil microbial communities from Georgia to study Nitrogen management - Poultry litter 2014 | ecosystem: Environmental > Terrestrial > Soil > Agricultural land | place: USA: Georgia...
GAACCTCCGGAAATTCACCCGGTGGCTGACAACTTCCCTGAAAAAAGACATGAAAAATGGCGCTTCATCTTTCAATAGAGATGAAGCGCCATTTTCATTTGATTCCAGAGGCCTTTATGTCCCAGCCCCGCTTTTTAATATCATCTTCTAATTCCGATTGTACGTCCCATCTCTTTGATGTCGACGTCGTCATCCTGCATACTGTAGTAATCTGCGACAGTCCGTGCAAAAAATTCCGGGAACGGTGCCGGACGTCCTGTCTGCTGGTCCATGCCCATGTACATCACTTCATATGCTGCACACTGATCGCCATATGAATCATGCAGTGTCATGAAGACATGCAGGCGTTTGGCATCGTAATCATGGATTCTGATACGGACGGTAATCTCATCCCCGCCGAATACTTCCTTCTGATACACGATATGGTTCTCAAGTGTGAAAATCGTATAGGAAATCTCCTCGATCTTCTCCGTATCAAGCCCCATCTGTGACAGCCATGCCATTCCGGCATCACTGAATGCACGGCCGTATTCACCGTCATTCATGTGGCCGTTGTGATCGACCCAATCCATTGGGACGGTCGTTTTGTACTCATACGTCTTCACTGTCATAACTGAGCCGCCTTTTCATTTTTTCTCATCGCTTCTGTCTGAGTCAGCCAGTATTCTTCCGCCAGCTGTTTCACCTTCACCAGGAACTCATTGCGGTTCTGGTCGAGCTCGGACATCGTATAATCATTTGAAGAGGATTCACATCCGCTTACAACACTATCATACAGGCTTTGTGTGAGTTCAGGGGCTTCGAGCTTTGTCCATGGCTTTTTGAGTGCCGGGCCGAACTGCTTCAGCATATGGCGCATGCCGCCTTCGCCGCCTGCCAGATGGAATGTCATGAACGGCCCGTGCTGGGCGTAGCGCAGTCCCGCCCCGTGCGTGAATGCCTTGTCCACTTCCTCGGTCGTTGCGATGCCGTCATTGACGATATGGAGCGCCTCTCTCCACAGTGCCTCCATCAGGCGGTCTGCGATATGGCCCTCGATTTCCTTGCGTACATGAAGGACATCCATGCCGATACTTTCATATACCAGTTCCGCCTTTTTCACGTTCTCCTCGCTCGTCTTTCCGCCCGGAACGATTTCGACAAGCGGGAGTATATAGACAGGATGGAATGGATGTGCCACGACAAAGCGTTCCGGATGGTTCAGGTTCTGCTGCAGTTCTGACGGCATGATGCCGGATGTGCTTGAGCCGATCAGCGCCTCAGGGGGTGCATATGCATCGATTTGGCGCAGAACAGTATCCTTGATGGATTCCACTTCAGGCACATTCTCCTGGATCACATCGGCATCCTTCACCGCCTCCCCGAGGTCCGGTGTGAATGTCAGACGGTCGATGGATGCTCCCGGCACAAGCCCCAGCTGCTCGGCATACGGCCAGTTCTGCTCCACCTGCTTCATCATTGATTCATATGCACCATCAGCAAGGTCTGTCGCCACAACATCATGCCCATGTGCGAGTATACGCGTAATCCAGCCGGAGCCGATGACGCCTGTTCCAACGATTGCGAACTTCATCATTGGCCCCCTTTCGGATTCCTGAGATTATAGAATTCGCGTGCTTCCTGTGGTGTCATCGGTTCGGCGCCCTGTTCCTTCAGGATTTCCACAGCTTTTTCGACCAATGATTCATTCGTCGCCTTGACGCCTTTGGCCAAATATATGTTATCCTCCAGCCCGACGCGCACATTGCCGCCGCGTTTTGCCGCTTCCTCGACTGTCGGCAGCTGCATGCGTCCGATGCCGAAGGCAGACCAGTGGGCATTTTCCGGGAGTCGTGTCTTGAAGTACTCGATCGTCTCCGCATCGTTTTCAGCCCCCCATGGAATACCGAGACAGAATTGGAATAGAGGCTCTCCTTCGATGAGATCTTCTTTTATCAGCTGCTTGGCAAAAGCGATATGTCCGGTATCGAAGCATTCCAGCTCAGGTTTTACACCCGCATCCTTGACGAGCTTCGCCTGCTGCCTCAGCCAGTCCGAAGGACTCAGATACACCGCATCACCGAAATTGACACTGCCGCAGTCGAGTGTGCACATTTCCGGCAGCAGTTCACCGATCGGCTCGTGGCGTTCCTCCGGCGTCTGCATATCAGATCCCTCCCCGGCCTGATACGGGTTGTCCATATCCGGGATGAAGTCACCGCCGCCGCCGGATGTCAGATTGATGACGACATCCTGGTCGGATTCACGGATCAGGCGGACCGCTTCACGGAACAGTTCCGTATCATGGCTGATGCCTCCTGTCTCAGGATCACGCACATGCAGGTGGGCAACTGTAGCGCCGGCTTTCGCCGCCCTGATTGCCGAATCCGCTATCTCCTGTGGTGTCACCGGTACATTTTCGTTCTTTTTCACTGTATCTCCAGCGCCTGTTATCGCCGCAGTAAGCATTACTTTCCTAGTCAAAACTACCGACCTCCGTTATCTTTTGGTTCAACACGCAGTTTAGTGTACCAACCAGTCGGTATTTTTTCAACAGTTTCACTTCACTCTTTTTTTATTTCTCAGTATAGCTGCTCAGACGATCGAGTACTTTCCTGCGCATATCGTCATCTATCGCATCCAGCCCGAACACCTCGGACAGCCACAGGCCGTCCACCGCGAGGCGGATGATGGTGGCATCCACATTGTCGATACCGTCCTGCTCTATCTTTTCCTGCCAGCCGCTGTACGTTTCCTGCAGCGGCGCGAGCAGCTCACGGTTGATGCCCTGGGCAGCAAGCATGCCTGAAGTGATGTTTGCATTATCCGCTTTGATCTGCCGCGTCGCTTCGATGAAAGCCCTCAGCCACCTGCCGTTGGACCCATCATCCGAAGAGACATGGCTGTCCACATTATCGCGGTACATCTGATCCGCATGCTCCACAAGCCCTCGGATCAGTTCATCCTTGTTCCTGAAATGATAGATCAGACCGCCTTTGCTCACACCCGCGCGCTCCGCGACGGCATCCAGCGTCAAATAATCACTTCCCTGCTCATTTACAATGCCTGCAGCCGCCTCGAGCAGCTGCATTTTCTTAGAAACCCTTGCCATAGTCATCCTGCCTTCCGATACTATTTGTATTTTGATGTTCACTGTTCCCAAGCAGCCTGTTGATATCTTCAAGCCAGTCGCCTCTTTTGAAAACAACAAACAAAAAGACATCTCCGTCCTCCGTAATTATCTTTATACGGTTAGGGACCACCAGGAGACTCGCCGCCGGGACAGCTTCGGCAACCCCTTCGGTAAGGATGTCCTCTCCCGGAGCTTCTCCCACGTGATACAGCCTTTCTTCCGTCAGGTAGAGTCTGCCGGGCAGACCTCTCACAGGCTTTCTCATCTGACCGATGCCTTCACGGACTATTTCACTATAACTGACATCCATATAATTCCCCCTGTGGTCATAAATAAGCGATTAATCCTACATTAACATTCCCCATTGAAAATTCCATGAAATCTGTGCAGCCCCATTTGGAAAGGAAGTCTGTGAAATGATACTGAATATCCATCTTTTTAAAGTTTTTTTAGACCAGTGAAGGGTAAAATCAAGTATAATATAATATATACTTATACAATTAAAAGGATGTGTTATTAGATGTACAAAGATATTCTGCTTCCTTACGATTTCGGAAACTCCTTTGCAAACGTCCCTGAAGAACTTGCCAAGCTGACCAACGGAAGCGAAAATTCCAGAGTCACAATCTTCAACGTAATCTCTGAGACCGAACAGGCGGATAATGTGAAGTACCACGGCAAGCATTTCGAGGATATCACAAAAGATAAAGTCGAAGATCTCAAGCCGTTTACGGATAAACTGGATGAACTGGGTATCAAATACAGAACCTCGTTCAAGACCGGCCGTATCATTCCGGAGCTTATGAATGAAGTGAATGAAAATGATTATGAAATCGTCGTGATGAGCAACAAGCGATCAAAACGTGACATCAAGCACGTACTTGGACATGTGACACATAAACTGGCAAAACGCGTCAACATACCGGTCCTCATCATTAAGTAAACACCCTGCCACAAAATGCCCGCCAGCCGTAAACCGGCCTGGCGGGCGGTTTTTTTGGAAATTTACTATTCGAGTAGACACACTGGTTCCGGGGTAGATATATAAGAGACTGAAACGATGGAGGTCGGTGTATGTTAACCAAAGAGGACGTACTGGAATTTGCACATGGACGTTACGGAGTCAGACCGGATTACCCGTGGAAGAAATTCCCCAACTTCGCAGTAATCCGTCATGAAGATAACGGCAGATGGTTCGGCCTGATCATGGATGTGACCAGAGACAAGCTTGGCATGGAAGGGACTGAGAAGATTGAAGTTCTCAATGTAAAAGTACGCAAAGAGTTCATAGGTCCTTTAAGGGAAAGGGAGAACATATATCCCGCCTATCACATGGACAGGAATAACTGGGTGAGCATCGTTCTTGATTTCACCAGGAACCGGGATGACATCACGGACCTGATTGCGGAAAGTTACGAACTCACCGCTGAATGATTAAACATCATTGCCGGCCGGGAACAATCATGTGATACAAAAGCCCGGTCCGTTCAGCAATTGCACGTGCATCTTCCGGCGGGTCGCTTGCGAGCCACCATTCAATTATCCCCAGCACACCATGCGAGAAGAAGCGTGCGACAAGTTCCCTGTCCCTTTCACCTTCTATGTATTCCTCCATTTCCACCCTCGTATCATCGAGTATCAGTTGGAGGAATTGTTTCCGGAAATGTTCAGTGCCGTTTCCGCCGAGCATATTGGAGAAGAATATGAAATTCTTCTCTATGTATTCGAACCACAGGAACTCGGACTCGCTGTGTCCAAGCCCGGCACCGAGCTCAGTCCGGTATTTCAACTCCTCGATGTGCTCATCAATGACTGAATCCAGCAAATCATATTTATCTGTGTAGTGCAGATAGAACGTCTTGCGGGCAACATTGGCGCATCGCGTAATCTCCATCACAGAAATCTCTTCAAAATCCTGCTGCTCAAGCAGGTTTGTCAATGCACCCTTGATTGCATCTATCGATTTCGTCACTCTTCTGTCCGTCTGTTTCATAAACTGGAAATCCCCATCTCATGTTATTACTCACCGAAAGACAATGTGAGTATTATTTCACAGTTTCATCAAATCTGGTTATAGCATTACCTGTAATTTATAGTATATATTATACACAAATGTGTAATTCGCAGGCAAATCAGTAAAGGAATAATCATTCCTTTATACAGCCGGTAAGGAGGCAGTTATGAGAGTAGAATTGACGAAATTCAGAGTGAAACCGGGAAAGAGCGAACGTGTGGATGAATGGTTCGAGTATATGCACAACCACATGGATGATGTACTGCTCGGCCTCGAAGGCGAGAAGATGTACGTCGAGACGATTTTCCGTGAACGGTTCGACAACCGGGAATACCTCTACTGGTACAGCGTCCAGGATGATGACAATCCGGAGGCAATCAAAGACGCATATATCGATCAGAAACATATCGACTTTATGGACGAATGCATCGACAAGACATTCCGGCCGGATGACATGGAAGCGGAAGTCATGATGATGCCGGAAAAAGTACGCGATGTGATGAAATAATCTTAACCACCTTATCCCCCTGGCCGGCAATCCGGTCAGGGGGATATTATGTTTCCAGCCATACTTCGAGGGGCAGTTCATAAAGTTGAGAAGCTCACAATATCAGAAACCGCCTCCATTTACAGTTGTTTGAATATTCGGTACAATTACCTGTAAACATCATCATAAGAGGAGTGGATCCATTGAATGCCATACTTGTCGCCATCATAGGGCTCGCCGTTTTTGTTCTGGGTTACCGCTACTATTCCAAATTCGTTGCAGAACGTATCTACAGGCTCGATCCGAATTACATTACACCGGCTCACAAATATAAGGACGGTGTGGACTTTGTACCGACGAACAAATTCGTGCTATGGGGCCATCACTTCACTTCCGTCGCGGGTGCCGCTCCGATTCTCGGTCCTGCAATTGCGGTCTACTGGGGCTGGCTGCCGGCTTTCCTGTGGGTCATCCTGGGAACGGTCTTCGCCGCCGGCGTGCACGATTTCGGTACACTGGCACTGTCGGTGCGCAATAAGGGCCAGTCGATCGGCACGATAGCTGAGAAATTCATCGGCAAACGGGGGAAGATCCTGTTCCTGTTCATCATATTGACGCTTGTACTGATGATCAACGCAGTCTTTGCCTGGGTGATTGCAAACCTGTTCATTACATACCCTGCAAGTATCGTCCCTGTCTTCATACAGATACCTCTTGCCATATGGATTGGTTATGCAGCCTATAAACGGAATATGAAGATGCTTGTTCCTTCCCTGCTTGCACTTGCTGCCATGTACCTGGTCGCTATTGTCACGGCGCAGGTCTCATGGCTGCAGATCGACCTCGTCTCCTATATGGGCGGTGAGGAAGCTGCGGGGCTGTTCGGTCTTGGCTCCGTTTCGATCGCATTCATGATCTGGATCGTCATCCTGCTGGTCTATGTATACATCGCGTCGACTCTGCCTGTGTGGAAACTGCTTCAGCCTAGGGATTTCATCAACTCCCACCAGCTGACTGTCGGACTGCTCATCATGTATGCAGGCCTGCTGCTGACGAACCCGACCATCAATGCACCGGCTACAAACGGAGATGCAGACACCTCCTGGCTGCCACTGCTATTCATCACAGTTGCCTGTGGAGCGATTTCAGGTTTCCACGGCCTCGTGTCATCAGGTACTTCTTCCAAGCAGCTGGATAAAGAGACCGATGCCCGTTTCGTCGGCTATTTCGGCGCAGTCGGTGAAGGGATACTTGCACTGATTTCAATCCTTGCGGTCGTAACACTGTTCAACAGCACCGATGAATTCGCTGCCACCTACTCCAGCTTCAATGAAGCCAATGCCACCGGACTCGGTAACTTTGTCGAGGGTGCGGCAGTGCTTGCCGGCGGCCTCGGTATACCGGAAAATGTCGCAACGACAATCGTATCCATCATTGTCGTGAGCTTTGCCGCCACGACACTTGATACGTCAGTCCGTCTCATGCGCTATATCATAGCCGAGATTGGCTCTGAATATAAAGTACAGCCACTGACGAAAAAGCATGTGGCGACTTCTGTCGCTGTCGTCTCCACTGCAGCACTGGTCCTCATCCCAGAAGGGCCGAATGGTTTCGGTTCCGGCGGCTATCTCATCTGGCCACTCTTTGGGACAGCCAACCAGCTGCTTGCCGGAATCAGTCTGCTACTGATTTCCATATGGCTGAAGAAGCGGGGCATCAACTATATCGCCACGCTCATACCGATGATCTTCCTCCTTTTCATGACATTGTACGCAATGTTCGTGCAGGTGTTCTTCGAATGGGCCTGGTATGCAGAGGAATCGAACCTGTTGCTGTTCATACTCGGGGCAATCATATTCGTTTTCTCCATATGGATTATCATTACATCCATACAGGCCCTGAGCGGCAAATTCGATGATGAACTTGAAAAATACCGGAACGACTGATTAATGAGGTGATAATGATGTTGGACAAAGCCAAAAAACTGGTCCGCTTTTACGAGGAAGTACTTGAGATGCCGCACCGGACGGAAGTAGCAAGGGAGCTGAGAGATCAGGATGATATGTTCCTGCTCCTCCTCTACTCCGAGATGATCGGCATACCCAACCCGGTATACTACTATACTTTGGAACTCTATCCGCACATCATCGAAGATTTCCATGACTGGCATCTCCGCATGGGCATGGACAAATCACCGCTGACGGGCATCCGTTGCTGCTGATCATATTAAAGGAGCATACCTATGGGCATTTATGACAAAAAGATTCTTTTCATCGGAGGAAAAGGCGGTGTGGGAAAATCCACATCCGCTGCAGCCATCGCATGGAGACTCGCAAAATCGGGGAAAAAGACCCTGCTCGTCTCAACAGACCCGGCGCATAACCTCGGGGATATCTTTTCTCAGCAGATTGGCGGGGAGACAACAGAGATTGCACATCACCTCCATGCACTGGAAATCGATCCGGAAAATGAAACGAAGAAATATATCGACTCAGTTAAAGAGAACATCAAAGGCACCGTTCAGTCCAGCATGATTGAGGAAGTCAACCGGCAGCTCGATACAGCCAGAGCTTCCCCAGGCGCAGACGAATCCGCGCTATTCGACAAACTGGTGTCGATCATTCTTGAAGAGGAAGGAGAATTCGACCACCTCGTATTCGATACCGCCCCTACAGGGCATACGATCCGGCTGCTCACACTGCCGGAACTGATGGGCGTGTGGATCGAGGGGCTATTGAAAAAGCGTCAGAAGACGAACGAGAACTATACCCAGCTGCTGAACGACGGAGAGCCGGTGGAAGATCCGATATATGATGTGCTGCTCGAACGTCAGAACCGCTTCGAGAAAGCACGGAAGATCCTTCTCGAATCCGGAAAAACCGGGTTCATCTTCGTACTGAATCCCGAGCGGCTGCCTATACTCGAAACAAAGAAAGCCGTCGACCTGCTTGACCAATATCATCTGCATGTAAAAACACTCATCGTCAATAAAGTCCTGCCCGATGAAGCCGACGGCAGCTTCCTCGAGCAGAGACGGCAGTATGAAGGCCGGTATCTCCGTAAAATAGAAGATACATTTACAGATCAGAAACTGATCCATGTCCCCCTTCTCCCCCATGACGTCACAAGTGTTGATGAACTGGATAAGTTCAGCGGGTATTATGAGATGGGATGAAAATTGATACACTGATTTTTGATGATATTCTGACCAACATATGTATGTAGGCTGACATTATATGAGCTTCAATGATTTCAGGATTTTTTCAATTCTCGAATCTATTATAGAAGTAGATAGTCATGCTCTTCACCCAAATGATGTCAGCAATAACAGGCTCTGGATTCTTTACATTCTCCAGAGCCTGTTCCCTATGAAAGTTGCTCCCAGCTTATATCTCAATCTCCCAATCTTTCTTCTCTTCTTCACGCATATCCTCTGCGGTCGTCTCGGGATGGACCACCCGGAATTTGTGGTGTTCCATAGGTATGATTTCCACCATCTTGTCAATCATCTGCTGGGGATCCATCTGGTTGTTCAGACTGTTCCCGCTGGCTTCCAGCTTATCTTTTGACGTATGGTGTTTGTTCTCATCGTACCATTTCCAGTTAGCTTCCACTGCCCGGTCATTGAATCCCGTGCCGAACCTGCCTGGATTGATGGTCGCAACCTGGACATTGAATTCCTCCATCTCCTGCTTCAGTGCTTTCGCAATAGCTCCAAGGGCATGCTTGGAGGATGAATACAGCCCCTTATAGGCGGAACTCATCTTTTCAGCCTTGGATGACATGAAGATGATTTTCCCCTGCCTCTTTCCGACAAAATACTCTGCCGCGATACGTGCTGTTTCGAGGGTGCCAAAGACGTTTATCTCGTACAACCTTCTGATATTCTCCATCGGCATCTCCCAGATCGGACCGCCTTCATTGATCGCCGCATTGGCCACGAAAATATCATATTCATAATCTTTCATGGCCTCCCGGTCGGATGGATCCGTAATATCCATCTTGAATATCTCCAGATCTACATCCGCAATCCGGGCTGCCTCCTTCAATTCACCCGACTGGGTTTCGTTTTCAACAGAGGCAATGACCTTATGCCCCTCTTGTGCCAGCCCAATCGCTGCACCTTTGGCGAGACCCGAGCCTGCGCCTGTGATCATGATGGTCTTAGTCATTCATAACTGCCTCCTTGGTTGTTAGTATTGCTTGTCATCTTCCCTTTAATGATAAATGCAAAACGCATTGATACATATCACCAAACTGGAAATCTTCCCGTTTACTCATACGCATCCTCCACTGCCGGCTGTGAATTTTTCAAATGGCAGGCGAGTTGAATTTTAAGCATATCCTGGCTGTCATTCAAATCAATGTCCAGCAGTTCCTCAATCGTATGAAGACGCTGATAGAGTGTATTGATATGGATGTGGACCAACTTCGCTGTCTTTCCCGGTGAACGGTTCGTTTCCATATAGGCGTCAAGTGTTTTCTCCAGCTCCTTATACCGGCTGTTCTCTACTGTCAGAGGAGACAATGTCTCCTGGATGAAGTGATTAATATCTTCTGCCGGCTGATTGAGGAACAAACGGTTGAGCCCAATATCCTCATACAAAATCACTTCCAGACTGTCGCGGCCGGCCAGATAGGAGATGATTTTGTTGGCTTCGTCATAGCATTTGCTTATATATTCGAGACCTTTATATACACTGCTTATTCCTCCGCGAACCAGGGTGGATTCCCTCGCTTGTTCCTGGACGCCAATCTCATTCAGTTCATCCTTTATGCCGTATACCTCCTCTGCGCTGGAGAGGGACAGGAGCAGGATGATCTTATTATAAAATCCATACACCAGCTTTACGCTGTCACCCAGTTTTTTACTAATCCGGGAAGCTAGCTGATGGATGTGGATTTCTAAATATTGAAGATTGTTTTGAGCATTTACAATTTCCAGTACCGCAACGTCCCAATCCCCTTTTACATCCATGTTCAATTCCTTGCCGTATTCAGCTAATTGTTCATTATCGTCATAAGTAAGCAGCTTACGGAACTGTTCATAAACCCTGCGATGATAGATTTTCGTCGCGGTCTGCCAGTTTACCAGTTCCAATGCCAAAACAGTGCTGCCCTGCTCAATTGTAATCCGCTCGATTTCCGTCATGGGCCTGTCCACGAGAATGATTAAACACCCTATAAAAATCTGTCCGTTAAATATTGGATATAGATAATAGTTATCTCCATCGTCCGTTACCGTGTAGAAATCCCTGCGGCGTTCCAGGCACAACGCTTTGATTTCAAAAACACTGAAACAAGCTTTTCCATTCTTTCCCGGGGAGTAAAAGTCATTTTCCAGCCCATTGAAAAATATCAGTTCCAGATCAATCATGTTCTGCATGCCGTTCACCACTACATTGATACCTTTATGCTGGATGGAAAGCATTGTGAGAGTATGGTGGACTTCCTGACGCTTTTGCAGCTGGTTATTCTTCTCTTTCAACTGTCCGCTCAAGTCGGTAATCTGTTGCAGACGCTCTTCAGTTTCCGCATGGTATTGGGCATTTTCGATGGCTATCGCCGCCTGTCTCGCAAATGCTTCCAGTAATGTGACGTCTTCCTGACCAAGTCGTTTTTTCATCCTTCCCTGATGGATGATCATCACGCCAATTCTTCTCTCATCGATGGAAACCGGTACACAGATTGCCCCATCCACCATACCAGGTGTTCCAGTCGATTGGAGAATACTGTCATAGTTTTCCGGTAAAATGTTATATGCACGCATTTCCACGATTAATTCATCAAAGGAGTTATATACTCTGCTGCTGCCATCTTCGAACACTTTCCCTGTAATGGATTCGCCCACTCTTGTTTCAAACTGGTAAATCCGCTCATTGAACCCTACCTGCACCTTTGGTACCAGCTTTTGTTTATACGAATCGTACAGCATCAAAAAGCCTGCATCTGAAGTTGGGATCACATTGAGAGCATGGCGGATGATTGTTTTTAATACTTGGTCGAGTTCAAGACTCGAAGAAATGGAATGCATACTCTCAATCATCACCTGTTGTTCAGTTGTCTTCATTTTGAGGTCATCTTCCAGTATGATGGAATGCAGACTATGGTACAGATGCTCCATCACCCATTCATCCACTGCGTTGATGTACTTGAATATACGCAGTACGATTCCTTTCTGGTTCAAATAATAGAAATGCAATTCAGTGATTGCATCGTCCCTCTTCACATAATATCTGCCACTATCGGGTTTACATTGCGGCAGCTTCCCATTTTCCCGGCTGCCATAACTTTCCATTATTTCCGCCCTCTCCCCGGCGCCTCTGAACTTCCATATCTGGTGCTCTGCATCCCCAAATTCCTCATCGATAAAATGCCTGATATACTTTTCCAGATTCATGACTCCACCCTCTCTATGTATGAAACTCCATAATATTGATGATAAGTATGTTCATTTACATATTGTAAACGTTTTCTAGCACATTATATACTATAGTAAATTATCTGAAAAGTTAGTCTTTCATTCTGATAATGTTTTTCAACATAAAGGGGGAAAAGCAAATGGACATTGTAATGGAACTTGCGAACAGTAAAGTCATGTGGCTCGTTGCTTCTCTTGTCATTGGCCTTGTCATTTTCCAAAGTATTAAATTCATCCAGCTCGCCTCAAGGGCAAGTGAAGATGTCGGGATGAGCAAAAAGGAAGTAAGAAGTGCGGTGAAAACCGGTGCAATCGCTGCAATCGGCCCATCTATCGCCATAGCGATCGTGGCAATATCACTGATTGCCTTCATCGGTAACCCACTAACAATGATAAGAATCGGTGTAATCGGTTCTGCTCCGATCGAATCTCTCGGGGCAAGTCTCGCAGCAGAAGCATCGGGTGCAAGACTCGGGGGAGAAGGTTATGACAAAGCTGTGTTCACAGCAATCGTCTGGGTCTTGTGTCTCGGAGGCATGGGCTGGCTGCTGTTTACTGTAGTGTTCACTAAATCGCTCGGAAAAATCCAGGACAAGGTGACCCAAAAAGGGAACGGCCAGAAATTGATGGGGATTTTCGCCACTGCTGCGATGATCGCAGCTTTTGGAAACCTGTTAAGTGCAGAAATACTTAAAGGACTGGCTCCCATTATCGTAATTATAGCTGCCGCAGGAACGATGATCATTTCCATGAAGCTGTCAGATAAGTACAATCTCGCATGGCTGCGTGAATGGGCGCTCGGCTTTTCCATCATAATCAGTTTATGCTTTGGCTATTTCGTTATCTGAAGTAAACATTGATGGCGGGTGTTTATGCTTCAAATCAAAAAGGAGGACTCCTTATGTATACGCAAAATGTAAACGAAATCAATGCAGATACCAGCATGAAAGACGAAGTGGATACAAAGACATTTACCATGGCAACTTTCCATGAGAAATCACACTTTTGGGGAAGGCTGACAATATGGTCTGTCATTGTTCTGACCGTATTCCTTCCTGCATATCTGTCATTTGGCCTGGGCTATCACCCAGGATGGCAAATCATACTCTCCGGACTGGCTGCCTACGCTGGTGTGATCGCAGTAGTCTGGGCACTTGAGCCCATCATGTATTTCCCCATGCTTGGTGTTTCCGGAACCTATATCAGTTTCCTGACCGGCAATATCAGTAATATGTGCCTTCCTTCTGCTGCTGCAGCCCAAAGTGCAGTCGGTGTTGAACCGGGTACGGCAAAAGGAGAAATTACAGCAACGCTCAGTATAAGTGCCGCCTCCCTTGTAAACAAACTCCTTCTCATACCGATAATCATCGGCGGCGCGATCATTGTCGCTAACATGCCACCGCAGATTGAAGCAGTATTTCCACTTGTTCTACCTGCAATATTCGGTGCGGTTTTTGCACAGTTTGCAATGAAAAAACCCATCTATGGGGCTATCGCTTTAATCATCGGTATATGTGTCAATCTGATTGCCTTACCCATTTACTTGAAAAGTCTGACGTGTATTGTACTTACAGTCCTGATCTGCATCCAGCTGGAAAGAATGAAAGAGAAAAAACTATCCAAATCATAGGAGGAATCAGAAATGAGCGTACAGATAAGCAGCAAAGATACTATAATTGAATGGTTCGAACAGAATAAGGAAAAATATGCACAGATGGCGCGCGATATTTGGGAGCATCCACAAACGGCGTACGAGGAGACGTATGCGAGTGAACTTCAGCAAACGGAACTGCAAAGCCAGGGCTTTACGATTAAAAATGACATCGGCGGCCTCGATACAGCTTTCATAGCTGAATACGGACAGGGAAAACCGGTCATTGGCATCCTTGGAGAATTTGATGCACTGCCAGGTCTTTCCCAAACCGCGACTCCTGCGAAAGAAGAGGTGACTCCAGATGGTCCCGGACATGGATGTGGACACAACCTCCTGGGCACTGCCGGAGTAGAAGCTGTAGCCGCGCTGAAAGAAATAATGGAAAGGGATGGACTTTCCGGTACGATTCGTTATTACGGATGCCCGGCAGAAGAAGTGCTGAGCGGGAAAACACACATGGCAAAAGCAGGCGTGTTCGATGACCTTGACAGTGCATTGACCTGGCATCCGATGATGGGGAACGCCCCGATGCATACAAGTACACAATCCATGGTCTCCATCAAGTTCCACTTCAAAGGAAAGCCGGCTCACGCTGCCGCTTCCCCGGAAGCTGGCAGAAGCGCACTCGACAGTGTGGAAATGATGAACATCGGGGTAAATTATCTGCGTGAACATGTACCGGACGGCACGCGTATGCATTACACGATTACTGATGGTGGCCTGGCACCTAATATCGTACCAGAAACAGCAAGTGTCTGGTACTTCCTCCGGGCAGGATCGAAAGAAGAGGTGGAAGGAATCCTGGGAAGGGTACAGAATATCGCAAAAGGCGCTGCTCTGATGAATGAAACAGACGTCGAATCTGAAATCATCGGATTTCCTTATGAATCATTACCAAACGACCCCTTAAATGAAGTAATGTACCATAATATGCTAAAAAGTACTCCGCTTGAATATACAAAAGAGGAACAATCATTTGCAGAGGAGCTCGCACAATCATTACCGACAGCCGGCAAATCTGCTGATGAATTACTGCCCGCCTCCATCTCATTCCATCCTTATCAACCGGGTTTATCCTCCCCTGGCTCCACCGATGTCGGTGATGTAAGCTGGATCGTACCAACCGGCTCCATCACGACCACATGTACTCCAGTAGGTACAGCTTTGCATTCCTGGCAGGCAACAGCTGCATTCGGCACTCAAATTGGCTATAAAGGAATGCACCTGGCGGCAAGTTCGATGGCGCTTACTGCATATGACCTGATTACTGACAGGAATGATATCCTTGAAAAAGCGAAAGAGACATTCGATATGCTCCGTGATGGCAGGGTATATCAACCTGGAATTTAAAGCGCCGATGAATATCTCTGATCAAAAATTTAACAGGTGACATGAAACGGACAGGCTGTTATATGATAGCCTGTCTTTATATATCCAAATACATTTTTGGCATTTTGCGAATGCGCTTCCCTGTTCGTGGACTGACATACCAGTACACCAAATGAATCTTTTTGAATCTGCGGCCGTTAAGTATAAAATATATGTAACAGACAATTAAAGGGGAGAGATATGAATGGCTAAACTTGAAGGCAAGTCTGCAATTGTTACCGGAGCAGCGTCAGGAATGGGTAAGGAGATTGCGAAACTGTATGCAAAGGAAGGCGCGAAAGTCATCGTCGCGGATTACAACGCCGAAGGGGCGGAAGCTGTCAGCCAGGAGATCACTTTTGAAGGCGGTACTGCAAAGCCTGTGACTGTGAATGTCGCTGACGCAGGACAGATTGAGGATATGATTGATGCAGCAATCAGTGAATTCGGTGAACTTGACATCCTCGTCAACAACGCTGGCATCATGGACAGCTTTGAGCCGGTCGGTGAGATCACTGACGAAAAATGGGACAGAATTTTCGATGTGAATACCAAAAGTGTTATGCGTGCCACGCGCAAAACGGTAAACTACTGGTTGGACAATGACAGGCAAGGTGTCATCGTCAATACGATTTCAACAGGCGGACTGAATGGTGCCCATGCAGGTGTCGCCTACGGTGCATCGAAACATGCGGTCGTCGCCCTGACCAAGAACACCGGCTACATGTACGCCAAAAAAGGCATCAGGGTGAACGGCATTGCACCGGGTGCCGTCGAAACGAATATCAGCTCCGGCATGGAGAATATCAGTGAATTCGGCATGGAACGTGCCGGACTGACACAGGCCCTCATTCCAAGGACCGGAAAACCGCAAGAAATCGCAGAAGCGGCACTGTTCCTCGGATCGGATGAATCAAGCTTCATCAACGGCACTGTTCTCACCGTCGACGGCGGCTGGACAGCC
>Ga0079226_10001904_pt1 | contig 16016 bp, 13 predicted proteins | sample Poulit2014_FD_76345 | JGI IMG/M metagenome (GOLD analysis project Ga0079226, IMG submission 76345) | Agricultural soil microbial communities from Georgia to study Nitrogen management - Poultry litter 2014 | ecosystem: Environmental > Terrestrial > Soil > Agricultural land | place: USA: Georgia...
AAAAAATGATGCGGTCTTTTAAAAGGCGCGAATAAATATCATAGGCGCGTTCACCGCGGCTCGTTTTTTCAACCACCATGGGCACCAGATTATTATTTTCTATTTGCTGGAATGCTTCATCGCTAAAATCCGGCATTTCAAATAAAGGTTGTTTCATCATAAATTAGGTCAAAAAATTAGATGTTTGCGGCTTCTGCTTTTTCTTCGTTTTTCTTCTCAAATTCTTCTTTATCAAGCTCGTTAATTTGCACTATATCTTTCAATTTATCAAACACTTTTTCTTCGCGAATGGAATTTCGCAGGCTTTCTAATTGCTGCGGGTTTTGTGAAAACATATTGCGCATTTGCTCAACGGTCATTCCATATCGCGCGGCCTGGGCTGTTAAATGCTCATCGATATCTTCGGCTTCAATTTCGATATCCTCAAATTTTTCCTGCAGTTTCTCGCTGATAAACGACCATTTAGCATCGCGCTTGGCTCGGCCGCTGATATCTTCCTTGTATTTTTCAATGTCAAATCCTTCGGGCAGCTCTCCCCCGGCTTGTTGCTGGGCCCGCTGGATGTATTGCTCCATTACCTGCTCGAGAAACTGATCGGGAACCTCAAAATCGTGCTGCTCGGTCAGTTCGTCAACAATTTCATTCTTGAATAGATCGTCAGCCGTTTGGTCGTAGTAATTTTGAATTTCGCTTTTGAGCAGCGCTTTATATTCATCAACATTTTTGGCTTCATCGTTGCTTTGTTCTTTGGCAAATGCATCGGTAAGTTTGGCAGGATGCAGTTTTTCTACCTTCTTAACAATTAAGCGGAATGTAGCTTTGTCGCCTTCTTCACCCACTTCAACATCAACGACATCGCCAATTTTTTTGCCTAACAGATCTCCGCTAAACGGGCTAAATTCTTCCTGCCGCATATCGATGACCTGATCTTCATCGCTTTCGTTCTCAATCGGTTCGCCGTTATCGTCAAGGTGAATAGTATCTACAGTTACTTTGCTCGTTTCCGTAATCGGTTCTTCTACTTCTTCCCAGTTGCCTTCTTTTTCCAGAGCGTGTTCAACTTCCTGGTTTACTTCATCATCGCTTACATCGTGCACCATTTGGTCAACGGTTATATCTTCCAAATCTTTTAGTTCAAATTCCGGCCGTGAACCAATTTTAAAAGTGGCTTCCAATTCATCATCTTCCCAGCTTACATCAACGACTTCCGGTTCGCCTATCGGGTCATATTTAGGGATAATCTTCTCTTCATACACTTTTTGGATATAATCGTTGATCTCCTCCTGCTCAATTTCATCGCCAAAGCGCTTCCGGATGATATTTACCGGAACCTTTCCCGGCCGAAACCCCGGCATTTGAATCTGCTTTTTGTATTTTTTATATGCTTTATCAAATTGCGGCTGCAAGTCTTTGCGGTTCGCCTCAATAAGAATTTCTTTATTAACGCTGCCTGCTTCTTTTACGGATATATCCACGTTTTCAGTGATTAGAATAAATTAAAATTAATTGCTTAAAAATCATTAACTGCAATTCAAAACAAAGTACGAGAGGAGGGACTCGAACCCACACGCCTAAAAGGCACCAGATCCTAAATCTGACGCGTCTACCAATTCCGCCACTCTCGCTCAATATTAATGAACTTGAATGAATTCAAAGCTACAAAAAATACGGTTTTTCCTGTCAAAATTCAATAAGTTTGACCCTTGAACGTTTTTGTTTATAAATAGATTTTTATAGAATCACTTGCCACCTGTAGGATTTTAAAAATAACAGCTAAGTAATAACAAATTTTCATGTTTAAAAATTTACGATTCGTTTATATTACAACTTCAACCAAAGATGAAGCAAAAAAAATAGGCCGTAAACTGGTAGAAGAGCGTCTTACCGCTTGTGTAAATATTATGGACGGCATGGAATCAATTTACCGCTGGGAAGGTAAAATTGAAGAAGACCGCGAATGTGTTCTTATCGCAAAAACCACTCATCATAATATAAACGCCCTTACAGAACGGGTGAAGGAGCTGCACAGTTACGACTGTCCCTGCATTATTTCGCTGCCGCTTTCTGAGCAGGAGGGCAATGAAGCGTACCAGCAATGGTTGATTAGAGAAACGCGCCAGAAGAAGATTGATTACGAGATACGGTAAGTCAAACTAAAAAGAAGAATTAAAAGTTATTTAAAGTAAACCCTGACAGGGTTTCGAACCTTGTCAGGGTTGCCCGGATTAAAAGGGCCTAACTTTGGACATCCTTTTTTTGCTGTTAAATTTGACAGTACACGTCGTTGAAACAGAAATGTTCTACATGAACATATTATCCGCGTTCGATTTAATAAACCCTTTTGCTCTTAAGACAGGAAGTGACTCGAGCAAGAAAAAAGCCCCCTTTAGGGAATTTAGGGGGGAACAGGTATTACGCGAATCAGACGAATTATTAAATTATCGATCCTACTTTTTTTAATCGGCGAAGATTTGTTTCACCCTAAAACAAGACATATTAAATAAGTTTGTTCACGAAAACATACTTTTGTATCTTTAATAAGATAGCAACTTAACCTTGGGTTATATGCCAAGCAATATTTAAAAACATGTAAGTATTTGTTTATAGGTTAACAACTGATTTTATTTTAAATTTTATGAAAAAAATTCAAAAATCCTTTCTACTTCTTTTTGTTTTGATGTTTGCCTCTACAGCCGTTAGCTATGCACAGTTGCGTAAAGATAGGATTGCCAATGATGAATACAGCGGCCCTATTTTTAAGAAAGAAGATCCAAGCGAGGGCGCCAATTTAAGCAACTTATTTAATATGACCATGGATCATTCCTACGTGATGACGTTTGGAAGTGTGGACGGACATTATCGAAATTTGAATATGTACACCAATACCATGCGTTTTTATTTTACTGAAAAGCTTACCGGCAGGGTTGATCTGTCTATATTGCATTCTCCTTTCGGCGGCAGCAATATTAACGGACTGAATGCTCAAAATGAAGTTAAGTTCATCATCAGAAAAGCCGAGCTTGATTATGATATCAGTGAAAACAGCAGTTTGCATATACGATTTCAGCAGCGGCCTTACGGATATGGCAGAAATCGCTTTGGCAGATATTATTCTCCTTTCTCATCTTTATTCCCATAATTTACTGAATGAAATCAAAAGAAGATTCCGGCACTTTTGCGCTAAACGCCGTGATTGGTTTTTTAGGCCTGCTTTTATGCGTACTCCTTGTTGCGTTGTTTGTACGAATCATCTATCCACGTATCCAAAACAAGCGGGCCGGCGACCAATCGGAACTTATTTCTGATGTAATACAGTTAGAAGTATTAAACGGATGCGGTGTTGCCGGCGTTGCTTCATCATTTACCCGCACTTTACGCAAGAATGGTTTTGATGTTGTTGAAACCGGTAATTTTGAAAATTACAACATGGAAAAAACAACGATTATTTCACGAACAATAAACAAAAAAAACGCAAAACGCGTAGCCGATGCATTGGACATCAACTATTCGCAGATAATTATTGAAGCGTCCGAAAATTATTATCTGGATGCTACCATTGTAATCGGCGCTGATTATGAATCATTAAATATACAATAAAATATGGCCCATAATGCTGAAAAGGCAACACAATCATTGAATAGAGAACAATTTAACAAAGAGGAAACCCGGCAGTTGACAAAGATAATAGGTGAAGCGCTGCTGGATAAAAAGGGAGAAGATATAACGGTTTTAAATGTAAGTGAGTTAACAACCTTAACAGATGCTTTTGTTGTTTGCCACGCCGGCAGCGATGTGCAAGTTAAAGCTCTTGCCGACAGCGTGACAGAAAGTACGCGGGAACAACTCAACGAAAAACCCTGGAAAAAAGAAGGCCTTGAACACCGGCGGTGGGTAATTCTTGATTACGTGAATGTTGTAGTGCATATTTTTAAACAAGAGCTGCGCGACCATTATGCGCTTGAAAGAATTTGGAGTGATGCTGAAATCACTAAAATTGAAGATGAATAGTATTTCTTGCTGAACAGCTGTTAAACCCACTTAATGTGTTAACTGCAAATTATGTTTATCGGTAAATTATCTTTTAGAATATACAACTGGCAGGTCAATTAATTTAGTTTCTGTTTTGTGTTTACCGATGAAGCGTATTTTCATTTCGAGTGCAATCGCGATGGCTTTCCGGGGTGAAGCCGAGAAATTGCTCTTCTTCAAACTAACTGCTGATTAAAAAGGATAAGCCTAAACCTGCGGAGCTCCAGTTAATCTTGAGCTCGCAATAGTGTTGATTTTCCTCAAATGCTATTTCAACCTTTACCTTTTGTATTTCTGGAAGTTATTCTTACTCTGTGTAAGTTTGAATTATTTCTTGAAATTTTGCCTTAATGTGTATAATTTGACAATAAATACACATATTCACGAAAAACAGTAATTATGCGAACGAATGTAGTTATAGATGATGATTTGATGGAAGAAGCCTTGCAAACAAGCCATTTAAAAACGAAAAGAGATGCCGTGGAAGAAGGATTAAAATTATTAGTGCAGCGTAAAAAACAGGAGAAAATTAAAAAATTGCAAGGCAAGTTACACTGGAGAGGGGACTTAGAAGATATGAGGACTGACGAGAAGTGATTTTAGTTGATACGAGCGTTTGGATTGATTATTTCAACGGAAAAGAAACGAAGCAGACAAAAAATTTTAATTCGCTTCTTTCCAGACGAACCGTAATTTTAGGAGATATTATTCTGACCGAAATTCTACAAGGTTTTGACAGCAACAAAGAGTATCGGTTAGCAAAAAAAGCACTTGATCCGCTGGATTGTGTGCATCTGGGTGGAAAGTCATTGGCGATAAAAGCAGCGTCCAACTTTCGTTTTCTTCGGTCCAAAGGCGTAACCATTCGAAAAACGGTAGATATGCTCATTGCAACTTGGTGCATTCAGCATGAGGTAGAGCTATTGCATAATGATAAAGACTTTGACCATATAGCTGCTTGCCTGCCTTTAACAATATATGGACTCTGAATCGCAGCTCGAGGCGGGGATTTGACCGCAAATACGGTTGCCAGCTAAGGTTTGCATTTGATTAGTTTAAAATAAATGAATAGCGAAATGTAGATGAGCAGTAGCTTTTTGACATTATTTTTTTAAAGGGTGTTATAGGACGTGAACCTCGACGAGGTTAATTTTAAATTAATTAAGTTATATTGGTAGGTGTAAATGAAAGCATCATGCATCTCGAAAGGAAATCCCTTGGTCCGTATTTTTCTCATTCTTATTATTTTTGATATAGAATTTTAAAGATATAATCAATAATAATGAAGTTAAAAAGCCAGTTAGTAAACCACCCGCGAGTGCCTGCCATAATGGAATCCATTCAACAAGAAAAGAAACAGGCACGGGGCTGGTAAGATAGAGGATAAGAAAAAAAATGGAAAAGGTAAGTGTAATTAGCAACATCAGTTTTACAGATATATGCTCTTGTTTGTACACTCTTAGTCGCTCGTCCATGTCCTTTTTTATATTAACAGGTAACATTATTTTTAAACTTGCTATAAATAGAAATGTAAAAAAACAACTACATATAAATGCAAGAAACGCCCAATAGGTAGCCGGAAGTGAAGCATTTTGGGCGAATGGATTATTAAAACCTGCCAAAATAACTGATATAATAAGGAAAGATCCCGCTAATAAAAAAGGTGCTATTTTGTAAAGCTTTTTTTCTTGCTTATGCATAGTTTTCTTTTTTAAAAGATAGCCAATAGTAAAATAGGTTCCTAAACAGCTATAGTTTATTCTTTTGATAAATTACATTCTATTCTTTTAGTGGTAGTGTAAACTAAACTCTGTCTTTTTGTTAGATTTCATTACCTTACCCATTCGTTAAAATTGTATAGCCGTGATGTAGTTACCAGTTTTAAATTGGTTGCCAACGAACGAAATGGCCGCTTCAACTCAAATTTTTTCATTTAAATAAATCAGTTTTTAAAAAAATAATACGCTATTTTTTTATTGATCATTTTTTCTATCGTTGTTACAGTTTTACAATGTATTTTTAAATAACCATTTTCTTTATTCTAAAGCATTTGTAACAGGCTAAATTAAGAATTCAATTTAAAGTTTAGCATCCCAGCTTTGTAGCAAACTTATGCTTTAATATTGGGCTATTTCTTTTATATTTAGTTTGAGAGAAATCGTGGAAATTATCTTTAAAAACAACAGCTATGCCGCGTAAAATCCTTGCTACGGCCGACCTTCATTTAGGGCGGAAATCAACGCAGGTTTCAATAGATTCAGATGAAAATGCAACCAAATATACTTGGCAGCGCTTGATTCGCTGGGCGTTTAAAAACCAGGTAGATGCAGTGGTTTTAGCCGGAGATATTATCGACCGCGATAATCGCTATTTTGAAGCTATCGGGCCCATTCACGAAGGATTTGAAAAACTTGGCGCCGCCGGCATCCCTGTTATCATGACTGCAGGAAACCATGATTTTGATGTGCTTCGCGATATTATGCAAAGCAATGATTATGCGCATGTGCATTTACTTGGAGAAAACGGCCAGTGGGAAGCCAGGACCATTGAAACTAAAAGCGGGCCGATTCAATTTTTAGGATGGTCTTTTCCGCAACAATATATTCACGAAGATCCGCTGTTAAAATTGGCATCATTCGAGATTCCATTAAACGATGATCCCACGATCGGTATTCTTCACGGAGCGTTAAATGCACCGGAAAGTAAGTATGCGCCAATAGAAATGAACAGACTAATGGGTAAAAATGTGAACGCATGGGTTTTAGGGCATATTCACAAACCGGTAATTCATCACGAAAACAGCCCGCTGATATTCTATTCCGGGTCGCCGCACGCACTCAGTCCCAAAGAAACCGGAAGACACGGGCCGCATCTGCTTACTATTGAAAGCCGCGAAAAAGCGACCCACAAGCAAGTTCTGCTATCACCCGTTCGGTATGAAAAGCTGAATGTAGATATAACAAAAGTAGCCGATCAATCAGAATTCAGAAATCTTATTGTAAACACTGTAGCTGAGGATTTTGAGCAAAAAAAGGATGAATTGCAGCACGTCAGCCGGGTTATCTATGATATTATTTTAACCGGCAAACATGCACTGAAAGCTGAATTTAGCGCGTGGCATCAAAATGTAGATGATTTTGAGCGAACATTTGGCAATGGAACAACCGTATCAATACGTAAAATTTCAAATAAGATAGAGCCTGAAGTTCAAAATCTTGAGGAATTAGCCCATCAGCCGGATCCGGCGGGAATTTTGGCGCAAGCTATTCTCGATATTCAAGCAGGTAAATCATCAAAATTTTTAGAAAACTTGTCGGCAAAGTTCCGGCGGCAGCTCAGCAAGATGAATACAGCCAAAACGTATCAACCGTTGCACAAAGATGGCCGACAATATGATAACGCACCGGAGCACAGCGAGATTTTTTTGCTGCAGGAATGCGAGCAGTTATTAGCAAATTTACTTGCGCAAAAAGACAAAAGTTAATTTAGAAATGATATGGAAAAATATCCCTTTCAAATAAAAGAACTGGAAATTCGTAAGATTCCGGGATTTCCACACGGCTTAAAGCATTATGAGGACCTGTCGGCGCAAATAAACATTATTGCCGGCCCGAATGCTTCCGGAAAAAGCACCACCGCCGCAGCGGTTCAAAAGCTTATTTGGCGCAATCAAACGGGCGGGTTACAAATAAATGGCCGAATTAAAATTGACGAGGAGCACTGGAGTATAGATATTGATTCGCATCAAGTCGTAATGCAGCGAAACGGCATAAAAGATGAATTAAACGGGCTGCCGGCGGCTGAAGACCGCGACCGTTATATGCTGGCCTTGCATGAATTGGTTTCTCACCGGGGCGAAAATCTTGTCGCACATATTATAAAAGAATCAATTGGCGGATATGATCTGGAAAAGGCAGCCGACCGCCTTGAGTACTCGGCCGATATTAAAACAAGTCGTATTGGCGAGTATAAAGCGTACAATGAGGCTCAAAAACAGGTTCAAAAACAAAGCCGGAAACAGAAAGAATTAAAAAAAGAGCAAGAAAAACTGGCCGGACTTTATAAAGAAAAAGATAAAGCCGAAAACGCGGCCAAGCTAAAAGAACTCTACCGTGAAGTAGTCGATTATTTGAAAGCAAGCCATATTTTTAAACAGCAAAAGGAATGTCTTGGCGGCTTTCCTGCTGTTTTGGAACAGGCAAACGGCGAAGAGCTGAGCCAGATAGAAAAAATGGAGGCCAAAATAACGAATGCAAAGAGCAAAGCAGCCGAAGCAGAAGATGAAATTCAGAAAAAACAGCAAATACTGCAGCAACTTGACATCCCTGAAACTGGAGTGCCCGGACAAGTTATTGCTGAACTGGAAGCACGGGCTGAAAAGCTTGAAGTTTTAGAAAAAGAAATTGTTGATCTTAAAAGTGAAAAGAAGGAAAATGAGAAACGAAGGGAAGAAGATTTAAAAAGTATTGACAAAAATATCGATACCTCTAATTGGGATGGACTAAACCTTGAGGAAGTTAATAATCTTGAGCAATTCTTACAATTTGCCCTTCAAACCGATGGTGCCAAACGTTTTTTGGAAAAAGAAATTGAAGAACTTAAAAAAGATAGGGCTGAGCTTGAACATGACCAAAAAATGCTTCAAAAAGGGATTGATGCGTTAAGCCACTGGCTGAAAGAGCCCAAAATTAGCGCATCTTTCCCCCAATGGATCCTTCCTTCTATCTTAATTATTGCTTTATTGGCTTTTGCAATAAGTTTTGTCTGGCCCGGAGCTGCATTTGTTGGTTTTATATTCATTGTGGCACTGGCTGTATTCGGCTGGATAAAAAGTGGACAAAATTCGGTTCAACAAAATACGGAAATCAGGAAAGAAGATTTTAATCAAACCGTCTTAAGACAGCCTGCGGAATGGAGCGCAAAGGCAGTAGCCCAAAAACTGAATGAATTAACAGACAACCTGCAAGAAGTAAAATGGCAGCAGCGTATTGACCAAAACATTGAACGACGCGAGAAACAGGCCGAAGAAGTAAAAACACAAATCGATAAAGTGAATGAAACCGGCGACAATCTACGCGAAAAACTTTCCGCGCTGCCTGAATTGCCCTTCGAAAATTCGCAGCGTTATGCCTCGTTATACTGGTTTATCAGCAATACGAAAAAGTGGCAAACCCACAATAAAAATGTCCAGTCGTTAAAAGAGGCTTTAGCGGTGAAACAAAACAATTTCGAAGCTGAACTTGAAAAATTCAATCATTTATCAGGAACCTATTTTGAAAATAAAGCTGCTGACGCCGCACAAGCAATAGCTATATTCAAGGAAATTAAGAAACAAAAAGAAGATCAGGAAACGGCTGTTAAAGAAATATCAACACGAAAAGGAGTTCTCGAAGACAAAAATGAAGCGATTGATGGGTGGGAGCGCGAACAAAAGGAGATATATGAAAAATTAAATATCAAAATCGGCCATAAAGATGAGCTGCGAGAGCTGCTTAAACGATTAGATGAATTTCAGGAAGCAAGGCGAATTTTTCGCAGGGCTAAAGATCGTTTGGCAGAAAAAAAGATTGCGATGCAAGGTCATTCAAAATATGGAGATGAGGAACCAACGATTGAAAATATTAAACTTGACGAAGCTCAAGGCCGGCTGGAAAAATTTGAACGTTCGGCAGAAAAGCGAGAAGGGATTAATGAAGCGATAACAACAATAGAAACAAATATAAAAAATGCTAAAGGCGGTAATTCTTTAGAAAATGCGTTAAAAAATCGTGACGAAGCGCTCTTGAATTTGAAAAACCAGTATGATGAAAACTTATCCGCCGCTGCCGGGCGATTGGTCGTTGATCAGCTAAAGGAAGAGCTACGGGAACAAAACAGGCCGAAAGTTTTTAAAAAGGCCGATAAATTGTTTCATCGAATTACGAAAGGACGGTATAATGTCAGGATTGATGAACAAAACGAACCGGAATTTATTGCTTATGACAATGTAGAAAAAATGGGAAAAAAGCTGGATCAACTATCAACCGGAACGCGTATTCAGCTTCTTTTGTCTGTGCGTTTGGCTTTTGTTGAAACGCAAGAATCGACGGTAAAACTCCCCATTTTGGCCGATGAATTATTGGCCAACAGCGACGATGTGCGAGCCAATGCAATTATTGAAGCACTGACTGAAATAAGCAGAGACGGCCGGCAGATATTTTATTTTACGGCGCAGGCTGACGAAGTCGGCAAGTGGCAAGCTTCACTGCAAAATGCCAATGATGTGGATTTTAAAATTTATGAATTAAACGGACAAGCGCAAACGAATGAAATTAATTTTCAGGTTCACCCGGCCGAACCTTTGAGGTTGATGAGCGAAATTCCCCGGCCTGACGGAGCAAGCCATAAAGAATACCGGAATAAAATAGATGTAAAAACGTACAATTTGATGCTTCATAAACCTTCTGAGTTGCATTTGTGGTATCTGATTGAGGAATTGAACCTGCTGCACCAATGCCTTACAAAAGGAATAAACAGATGGGGCCAATTTGCCAGTTTTTTGAAAATGGACGGTAAATTCGAAGGGTTTGAGCGCTCCGCGTTGGTTGCTCTGGAAGAAAAAATAAAACTGCTGAAGCATTATCAATCTTTATTTCAACAAGGCAGGCCAAAAATGATAGATCGCTCAATATTGGAAAACTCAGGAGCGGTATCAAGCCACTTTATTGATGAAGTTTGCGAAAAGCTCGATGGACTGAACGGCAATCCAAATTTATTGCTTAAAGCGTTGCAAAATGGTGAAGTCTCAGGATTTCGCGCCAATAAAATCGACCAGCTTGAAAGCTACCTGTTAGCATGCGGCTTTATTGATGAAAGTAAAAAATTGAGCTTGCAGGAGATTAAATCTGAAATACAAGCCTTTATTTCCAATTTGGAAATTACCGCTGAAGAAGCCGATGTTTTTTTGAATAGGATCATCCGAGAAAATGAATAAATCACAGCAGCCGTTCAATCAATGAATAAAATATTAGTTGCAGGCGCTACGGGACGATTAGGAAGCTTTGTTGTCAAAAAACTTAAAGAGCAGAAATATGTTACGAACGTATTGGTTCGTAACAGGGCAAAGTTTGAAGCACAAAACATCCCGGTTGACCAAATTATTCACGCTGAAATTACGAATAAAAAAGCGTTGAACGGGTGCTGCGACGATATTGATATTGTTTTTTCTTCTGTAGGCATAACAACACAAAAAGATGACCTTACCTATATGGATGTTGATTATCAGGCAAACTTGAATTTGCTTAAAGAAGCAGAAAAAAGCGGAGTAGAAAAATTTATGTATGTATCTGTTTTAAAAGGGCCGAGTTTAAAACATTTGAAAATTTGTGAAGCAAAAGAAAAATTTGTCGATGCCTTAAAAAGATCGAGCCTTAATTATTGCGTTATTCGTCCAAACGGCTTCTTCTCTGACATGAGCCAAATATTTGAAATGGCAAAAAATGGCAGGGTATTTCTTTTTGGGAAGGGAGAACACAGAATAAACCCAATCCATGGCAAAGATTTAGCGGATATTTGTGTAGATGCAATAAATTCTAAAAGGAATGAAATCGCTATCGGCGGCCCACAAACACTGACGCACAACGAGATTGCCAAAACTGCTTTTTCAATATTAGGAAAGAAAAAAAAGATAACTTACCTGCCTGATTGGATCAAAAAAACTGGGCTCTATATTTTGCGAAGTTTTACAAACAGTAAAATATATGGACCGATTGAATTTGTAATGACTGTCATGTCTATGGATTTAGAAGCGCCTGAATTTGGAAAATATACATTGGAAAGATATTTTGAAAAATTAGAAAAGAAAGACATTGACTAAGAATATATTTCAAATGCTGTAAGTTACACAGGCATTCGTGGATAATGATATTCAAAAAACAACAAAAACATGTCACGATTTGATGAAGAAGCCCTAAATTGGGACACGCCCGCAAAGATAGACCGGGCTGAAAATATTGCCGACGCTATAAACTCAAAAATTGCTCTGTCCCCAAAAATGGCAGCTTTTGAGTACGGCGCCGGGACCGGTTTACTTAGTTTTGCCCTGAAAGACAAACTCGGGCCGATTATCCTGGCAGATGTCTCCGAAGGAATGCTCGATGTGCTGCAAGAAAAGATCCAAAATCGGAATATTGGCGATATGACAGCAGTAAATCTGGATTTAACTGTTGATCCGCTTCCTGAGGAACGCTTTGATATCGTCTATACGATGATGACTCTGCACCATATTAAAGATACCGAACAGATTTTAAGCAAATTTTACAAGCTGTTAAACCCAGGCGGCTTTTTATGCGTAGCGGACCTGGATAAAGAAGACGGCTCGTTCCACGGCAAAGAGGTGGACGATGTGCACCGGGGCTTCGACCGGCAAAAGTTAAGTGATTTGGCAAAAAGTATCGGTTTTAGCCATATTAATATTTCAACCGCTTACCGGCTGGAACATGAAATAAATGACGCCGGCGATACTGCCATATTCCTTATTTTTTTAATGACAGCCCAAAAAGAGGCCGAAAAATAAGCAGCGGTTAGGCGTGCTAACGTTTATTTCTAAAACCTAAGCCCGCCAAAAGCCCAGCGTCGAAATTAGTACATTAGAATCAATAACAACGTTAAATATCATTTGGTATTATATAAAATACCAAAATCAATTCCAAAAAAACTTGGGGCGCTAACACACACTTCAAGGAGATCAAAGTCGGTGCGGGTTTTGTTTGCAATTGATAATTTTTTGGTGTAAACTCGTCTTTTTGTTCTATACTATAAGCATATTTCAACCTTAAGCCCGAAGCCGTATCTTTTCTACACGAGAAGAAAATAAATTTTTTCACTCCAAACAAAGGGTTCATCAAATCGAACACGGTTAACTCATTTGCGCAGAACACTTCGATTTCAACCCTGTGTAGGGCCAAATTTGGTAGCAAAAAACGCTCCAATTTGAAATGATATTATATATTATAACATCAATTTGTGCATCATGCGGGTTAATTGCCAGGGCAGGTACCCCAAACAGGCCAGAAATCAGGTTCGTGGCTGAGCGGGCTGTTTTCAAAAAACCAGGAAGGCCTCTTTTCTATTTTAGAAACACACCATCCGCTAATGTCTTGCTTAAAGCTGTTTGCGTCTTTAAACATAGAATCCATATCGGTCACATTGCTTACATCCCAGCTGCCAATATCTTGGTTAAAATAAGTTCTTCGAAACATTCCAAACATATCTTCAACCTTGCTTACATCCCAGTTGCCAATGGCCTTATCAAAATCACTGGCATTATCAAACATGAGAGACATTCTTGTAACACTGCTCACATCCCACGCGCCGATGCTGCGATTGAAACGCCAAGCATTCCTAAACATGCTGCCCATATCTTCAACTTTGCTTACATCCCAGTTGCCCAAAGGTTGATTGAAAGATTTAGCTCCACTGAACATCCCACTCATATCGGTAACATTGCTCACGTCCCAGCCGTTTAAAGATTGATTAAAAGATTCAGCTCTACCGAACATCCCGCCCATATTAGTCACATTACTTACGTCCCAGTTCTCTACCGGTTGGTTAAAATCAGATGAGCCCAGCATCCCACTCATATTGGTTACGTTGCTTACATCCCAGTTATCTAAAGGTTGATTGAAAGAATCAGCTTCACCGAACAGTCCAGCCATATTAGTAACATTGCTTACATCCCAGTTATTAATAGGCTGGTTAAAATCAGATGCTCCATAGAACATTTGACGCATATTGGGACCATTGCTTACGTCCCAATTCCCAATAGGTTGGTTAAAACGATAGGCAAACGAAAACAGGTTGCTCATATCTGTTACGCTGCTCACATCCCAGTTCCCGATGGGCTGGTTGAACGAGTTGGCCATATAAAACATGCCTTCCATATTGGTAACGCTGCCGACGTTCCAACTGCCAATATTCCCGTTAAACTCAGGTGTGCTGGCGAACATTCTCAGCATTGTTGTAACGTTGCTGACGTCCCAATTCTCAAGGGGTTGGTTGAAAACTTCTGCCTTCCGAAACATGCCTTCCATATTGGTAACGCTGCTCACATTCCAGTTCCCGAGGGGCTGGTTGAACGAATCTGCCCAGTTAAACATATATTGCATTGTTTTAGCACTGCCCACATCCCAACTGCCTATGGGTTGATCAAAATCATAAGCTCTATCAAACATATAGCTCATGTCGGTAACCTTGCTCACATTCCAGCCGCTGATATCTTGGTTGAACTTTCTGGATTGCTGAAACATGCCGGCCATATTTTTGACGCCGCTTACATCCCAATGACTGATATCTTGATTAAAATCATACGCCATCTCAAACATATAACTCATATCCGTCACATTGCTTACATCCCAACGGCTGATATCTCGGTTAAAGTCATAAGCTCTCTTAAACAGATTGCTCATGTCCGTTATGCCGCTTGTACAGGTTGTGGTAGCATTGTATTTACTTATTTGCTTTTTATTACGCTTGGTGTAGGTTACTCCATTTACTATGCCCTGCTGGCCAATCGATGCTTCGGGACACATAATGGTGATTCCATTTTTAGCCAGGTAGAACAATTTTCCGGTTTGTTTGACCGCTACTTCTTCCGTTCCGCCGTTGGAGGTAATGGTTATTTTTGCCGTTCGCTTATCCTTTGCGCTGTTTTCTTCATACTGTATCTTTACTTTCCCATCATCTGTACCCGAGGCCGGTTCAAAAGAAAGCCAATTTACATCCGAGGTGATTTGCCAGTTCAGCTTGCCTCCCCCGCTATTATTAATGGCTAAAGTATCCGCACCCGCACTGCCTGAAAATTCAAAGGAAGCCGGTTCTACCGTTAGCTGCGGTTGGGCCTTTTCAAAAACGGCAGTCACTTCTTTGGCTGCATTCATAATAATTTCAGCAGGATTATCAGTGGAATCCAATCCTCCTTTCCACTTGACAAACTCCCAGCCCTCAAGCGGCGCTGCGGTCAGCGTCACCGCTGTTTTATAATCATACTCTTGCCGGTCAGGCTCGCGGGCAACCTCTCCTTTTCCTTCAACCTTAATAACCAGCGGAAAGGTTTTCTTTTCAAAAACAGCCGTTACCGTTTTCGGTTCATCTACGGTAATAACAGCGGGATTTTCATTCGAATTTAAATCACCCTTCCACTTCGTAAACTTCCAGCCGGTAGCCGAATTCGCAGTTAATTTTACTTGCGTTTGATAAGGATAATCGGTGGACATAGCTTCAATAGTCTGCTCGTCAACCGCTCCCCGGCCTTTCACTTTCACCGTCAGCGGATAGTTTTTCTTTTCAAAAACAGCCGTTACTTCTTTGGCTTCATCCAATTTAATCCGGGCCGGGTTATCTGCAGAGGTGGCAGCGCCTTTCCATTCTATAAATTTCCAGCCTTCGCTGGCATTGGCCGTCAACTCTACGATCGTACCATGCTCATAATCAGTGCGTTCGGCTTCAATTACTTTTTCATCAACGCTTCCCTCACCTTCAATATTTATGGTAAGAGAGTAAGTTTTCTTTTCAAAAATACCGGTAATATCCATGTCCCGTTCAACGGTAATTACTGCCGATGCGCTTGTCCCGCTGTAATCGCCTTGCCACTTTACAAAACGCCATCCTTGAGAAGCAATGGCAGAAATATCAATGGAAGTTCCCCCTTCATATTCTCCGCCTGCCGGCGAAACGGTCCCGCCTTCCGCTGGTTCTGCGCTAATGTTTACTTGATATTTGGCTGGCGAGCTTGCTGTATTACAGCCATTGCTGAGCATTAAAACCCCGAAAAGATGAAAAATATCCTTAACAGATGCTTCATTATTAAAAAATTTATTATGTGTTTAGTGTTTACCGCGATATAAATAGCCCGAACCCCGCGCTTTTATATGCCTTATTTATATATGCGTAAAATAAATGGTTAAAAGGTCAACTATTTATAGCCTTTAACCCGCATTATTAATCAAGAA
>Ga0079226_10001905_pt1 | contig 16007 bp, 14 predicted proteins | sample Poulit2014_FD_76345 | JGI IMG/M metagenome (GOLD analysis project Ga0079226, IMG submission 76345) | Agricultural soil microbial communities from Georgia to study Nitrogen management - Poultry litter 2014 | ecosystem: Environmental > Terrestrial > Soil > Agricultural land | place: USA: Georgia...
GCACCATGTTTTTGCAACTCAGACTCAAAATACGGGTGTCCATCGCGGCTTGCCTTCCCTTTCCTATGGAGGGCATAATGAATGCATTCATGTTTCAATATGCCGATAATCGCTTCTTTCGTCCCGTATTCAAGTGTATTGCCGGAAATTTCAATCCTGAGCGGCTTCTTGTCGGAAGACATGACAAATCTGCCTAACGTCGTCCTTAGCCGATTATTGCGTTTTACGGGTATTTCCAAATCCATCTCGTAATGTTTTTTCAAAAAATTGCGTGCTATTTGTTCCAGTTGTCGTTCGATCATGCTCACCTCAACATGCATTCGCATGCATTTCGTCCAAGACCATTATAGCAGTAAGCAACTATACAGTTCCAGTTTTCAATTCCGAACTTCTGCCTCATCCTTCAATCGTTGTTTAATTTCGGAGGATAGAGGCACGGGATTTCCTGTGACAGGATCGACATTAACCATTCTTCCTCTCCCTGTCAAACAAATATCCCCTTCTTGATTAACTGCCATATAATGAAGTTCCAAAGAACTTTTTCCTATCGAATCTGTTTTGACGAAAAGTTTGATCGTCTGGCCGAAATAAATTTGCCGGAGATAGTCACATTGTAAATCGGCTACGACCGGAACGGATGTCGGATTTTTAAAATTGGCGAATAACCCTTTCTCTTTCATATATTCTGTCCGGGCCTGTTCAAAATAAATGAATGCCGACACATTATTGACATGTCCGAACATATCTGTCTCAGAAAACCGAATATCAATTTCTGTGAAAAAAGAAAAACCATTTTTCCATGTCTCCATATCTTTTATGTATGCAATGCCTTTCATGCGATACCTCCTCCATCGGTTAAATACTATATTTTTTCAACAATTCTTCAAGTTTCAGCGCAAGCCCGATGTTTCCTTTCACTTTCAGTCTTCCAGTCATGAATGCGGTTGTTGCATTCAAGTTTCCCTGCAACAATTTCCGGAAGTTTTTTCCATTCAAGCTTAAAGTGCAATCCGCATCTGACGAACCTTCTTGCACATAAGCATTACCATCTTTAAATGCGAGCTGATACATTCCACCTTCTTTTCCCGTAATGTCAAATGCGTAAGATGCGTTCATATCTTTAATCAGTTCCGGATTCTCATTTGCCCGCTTTTCTATCTCTTCCCATATATCATTTAATGGCATATTATCGATGTTCATTTCACATTCCAGCCCCCTTAATGAATGATTGTTCACCCATTATAATATGAAATAGATAAAAATGAAAGCGCAATCTTATTTCAAAGTGATAAATATCTACAGTTGCTTAATCGCCATTAATAATGCCAGCATATGTCTTTGAAAAGATGGGAACGATATTAATTGACATCTGTTCGTTACAGCCTATACACTTTACCTAGCAAGGTATATAATAAGGAGGAAATATTGAATGAGTAATTCCAATACAGATCTATTGATTACGTTGACTGCCCATGAAAATGATGAGAACAACGTGACAATCGCTTTTACAATGGGCGTGAAAGCACTGGAGAAAGGTCATCGGATAGAAATCCTTCTTTTGTCCAATGCCGTTCATTTAGCCGAAAAAGGCTATGCCGAAAAGATTGATATTGGCGAACCTTTTTCGCCAATCGATGAGTTGCTGCCGACATATCTCGAACATGGCGGCCAATTGAAAGTATGCTCATCTTGCATGGAACATAACGGTGTGAAAGAAGCAGATTTGGTAGACGGCGCTGAAGTCGTCACAGCTGACTATGTTGTCGATGCATTAATGAGCACAAGTCGGACATTGCAATTAAATTGATTCCGATTTTTAAAAAACCCCTGATTCATAGGAATCAGGGGTTTTTATTATTAATGAGCGTTGTCGCTTCCAAAGAAGTTTTTGAATGATTGCACGATTGTTGCACGGTTCATCGATGCGATTGATGTCGTCAATGGAATTCCTTTCGGGCATACTTGCACACAGTTTTGCGCGTTTCCGCAACCTATAATGCCGCCCTCTTCCATCAAGCCGTCCAATCTTTCACTTTTATTCATTTCACCTGTTGGGTGAGCGTTAAATAAGCGTGCTTGCGAAAGTGCTGCTGGCCCGATAAAGTTTGATTTGTCGTTGACGTTCGGGCAAGCTTCGAGACAGACACCGCAAGTCATGCACTTGGAAAGTTCGTAAGCCCATTGGCGCTTCTTCTCCGGCATGCGCGGTCCTGGTCCAAGGTCATACGTACCGTCAATTGGAATCCAAGCCTTGATTTGCTTCAGCGCATCAAACATACGCTCCCGGTCTACAATCAAGTCTCGCACGACCGGAAATGTATCCATCGGCTGCAAGCGGATTGGCTGCTCCAACTTGTCGACCAAAGCCGCACAAGATTGGCGAGCTGTTCCATTGATGACCATGGAACAAGCGCCGCAAACCTCTTCCAGACAGTTCATATCCCATTGAACCGGTGTTGTTTTTTCTCCTTTGGCATTGACTGGATTTTTTTGAATTTCCATTAATCCAGAGATAACGTTCATGTTTTTGCGATAAGGGATATTAAACGTCTCTTCATAAGGCGCAGAGTCAGGGCTGTCTTGTCGGGTGATGATAAATGTAACTGTTTTTTGCTCAGCCATTATTTCTTACTCCCTTCGCTTTTTTGAGTATAGTCACGTTTTCTCGGCGGGATCAATGAGACATCTACGTCTTCGTACGAAATGACTGGTTCGCCTTTTTCATATGTCGCGATAGTTGTCTTCAAGAAATTTTCATCGTCGCGATCTGGGAATTCAGGCTTGTAATGCGCGCCGCGGCTTTCATCACGTTTTAATGCGCCAAGCGTGATGACACGCGCCAGTTCTATCATATTTTTTAGTTGACGGGTGAACATGACACCTTGGTTGCTCCACTGGGATGTGTCGCTCACATTGACGTCTTCCCAACGTTTCAGCAATTCTTGAAGCTTTTCGTCTGTTTTCATCAAACGATCATTTTCACGAACCACTGTTACGTTGTCCGTCATCCACTCGCCAAGCTCTTGGTGCAACTGATAAGCATTTTCTGTTCCTTCCATTTTGAGCAATGCATCAAATTTTTCTTGCTCTTCTTTTTGGCGAGCATCGAATAATTCAGAAGACATATCTGTCACATGCTTTTCTAAGCCATCGATATATTCAATCGCTTTCGGACCAGCGACCATACCGCCATAAATAGCAGAAAGCAGTGAGTTAGCACCTAGTCTGTTTGCGCCGTGCTGTGAATAATCACACTCTCCTGCAGCAAAAACTCCAGGTATATTCGTCATTTGATTGTAGTCGACCCATAAACCGCCCATCGAGTAATGAACCGCAGGGAAAATCTTCATCGGCACTTTACGAGGGTCTTCTCCGACGAATTTCTCATAAATCTCGATGATGCCGCCCAGTTTGATGTCGAGCTCTTTTGGATCTTTATGCGACAAGTCCAGATATACCATGTTTTCTCCGTTGATGCCCAGTTTCTGGTTTACGCACACGTCAAAAATCTCACGCGTTGCAATATCCCTAGGCACAAGGTTTCCATATGCAGGATATTTTTCCTCAAGGAAATACCATGGTTCTCCGTCTTTATATGTCCATACACGTCCACCTTCTCCACGAGCTGATTCACTCATGAGACGAAGTTTGTCGTCGCCAGGAATCGCTGTCGGGTGGATTTGAATAAATTCGCCATTTGCGTATTTTGCGCCTTGCTGATATAAAATGCTCGCTGCAGAACCCGTGTTGATAATCGAGTTTGTCGATTTTCCAAAGATAATCCCAGGTCCGCCTGTAGCTAAAATAGTCGCATCGGAAGGGAAAGATTTAATCTCATGGTTTTTGATGTTTTGAGCGACAATCCCTCTGCCGACTCCTTCGTCATCAATGACTGCGCCCAAGAATTCCCATCCTTCATATTTCGTGACTAGCCCTTCCACCTCAAAACGACGCACTTGTTCATCTAAAGCATATAACAGTTGCTGACCTGTTGTTGCCCCAGCATACGCAGTTCTATGGTGCTGCGTGCCTCCGAAACGTCTGAAATCGAGCAGACCTTCCGGAGTTCGGTTAAACATGACCCCCATACGGTCAAGCATATGGATGATGCTTGGAGCAGCATCGCACATTGCTTTTACAGGCGGTTGGTTTGCTAGAAAGTCTCCGCCATAGACTGTATCGTCAAAGTGAATATCAGGAGAGTCCCCTTCACCTTTCGTGTTTACCGCACCATTGATTCCGCCTTGGGCACAAACAGAGTGAGAGCGTTTTACTGGTACGATTGAAAACAAATCTACGTGAACGCCGGCTTCGGCAGCTTTGATCGTTGCCATCAATCCTGCAAGACCGCCGCCTACTATAGCGACTTTTCGGTTACTCATTGTTTAAACTCCCTCCTCTAAAGTTGGTTCCTTATGCTCCAACGCCAAATTGAATGATTGTTCTGATTCCGATATAGCTGACTACAAAGAAAACAATGACAGTCGCGTATGTAACGATTTGCTGTGATCGTGGAGATTGTGCAACTCCCCAAGATACCAAAAAGCTCCAAAGGCCGTTAGCCAAGTGGAATACAACCGCGATAATCGAAACGATGTAGAACCAGAAATAAAATGGCTGTGTCAAAATATTTTCCATTAGGCTATAATCCAGTGCAACATTTCCTAAAGCAACTTGAACTTTTGTCTGCCATACATGCCACGCAATGAAAATAAGCGTGATTATGCCAGTTACGCGTTGCAGCAGGAACATCCAGTTACGGAAATATCCGTACCGCCTTGTATTGTTTCGAGCGACAAAGACAATGTACACTCCTAAAATGGCATGAAATAAAATCGGCAAGTAAATGACAAAAATTTCTAATGCGGTTACAAAAGGAAGACTGGCCATAAAATTAGCCGCCTTATTGAAACTCTCTTCCCCATAAACTGCAAAATGGTTCACCACTAAGTGTTGCACAACAAAAATGCCAATTGGAACAACACCTAAAAGTGAATGCAATCTTCTGTAAAAATGTTCACGATGATTCACCATGTGTTACTCCCTCCTTAACTGATTTTTATATAGAAATTTTTTAAAAAAATTGCACAACAAATTTATAAGCAGCCTTTCTTTCCGCCGTCTTAAATATTATGGACGAATTATTATTTAATAATACGAATATGTATCCATACGGCAACAATGCTCAAACTTAATTATTGTGAACCATTGATTAAAGTCACCTTTATTGTACTTCTTACAGCAAAAAGCGTCAAGAAAATGAGCATTGCATAAATGTTCGAATGCGCTCCGTTTCAGCGCGTGCAAGTTGTTCCAACGGCAACTTGCCTTAAAATTCTAACATAATATTCTATCTATGAAACTATGATATAATATACACGGCGAAGGATAAATTATTTTAAGCAAAGGATGACTTAGATGGGCAAAAACTTAATTTCCCTCTCCACGCTCGAACAATTCGATTCGGCGACAATCGGACAAGACGTTTTGAGGTACGTCAGCTTGCCGAATCTTTTAGGTCACGAAAAGGACACGCTCTTATATTTTACTGGAAGAACGCTTGCACGGAAAATACATATGCAAACTATCGATGATCTCATCTATCTCTTTCATAAATTCCGGTGGGGAAACTTGGAGTTGATTAAGGACAAAAAGAACCAGATGGTATTTCATTTAATGTCCGACGAAGTCGTAAAACGTCTCGAATCCCCATTAGAGACAGATTTCCGTTTGGAATCCGGCTTTATAGCTGAAGCGGTTCAGCTTTTCACTGAACGACCGACCGAGTGCGCGGAAGCAATCAATGAAAGGTTGTTCCGAGTCCAATTCAAAGTATATTTCACAGATTGAATATCGTTGTTGAAGCGAAACACGGACGAATAACAAAAACAATGGCCAGGCACTTCCGATAAAGGGCAGGGAATTTCCCTAGTGGTTCACTAGGGTCCTACTTTTCGTCCTCTGTTTCGTTCAAGCTTTCGAGCAATTTTTCTGCCACATTTCTAGGGATGCCGAGGCTTGTGATATTTTCAACTTTCGCTTCTTTTATTGCTTGAATCGATTTAAAATGCGTTAAAAGAAGCTTCCTTCGTTTAGGTCCGACTCCTGGTATTTTATCCAATTCCGATTGCATGACACCTTTTCCTCTCAGTTGCCTGTGGAACGTTATCGCAAACCGGTGCACCTCTTCTTGAATCCTTTGCACCAAATAAAATTCATTCGACCTTCTTTCTAGCGGCACGACAGCTGGCGGATCTCCATATAGCAACTCGCCGGTCTTATGTCTATCATCTTTTACAAGGCCGCATAACGGAATCGACAGACCCAATTCATTTTCCAGCACATCCCTAGCTGCCGACATTTGCCCCTTTCCCCCGTCCACGATAATCAAATCGGGAAGCGGCAACTTTTCAGTCAACACCCGCTTATATCTCCGTCGCACCACTTCTCGCATCGTTTCATAATCGTCCGGCCCCTCGACCTCGCGTATCTTGTACTTGCGATATTCGTTCTTATCCGCGCGTCCGTCGATAAATACGACCATTGCTGAGACGGGATCGGCGCCTTGGATGTTGGAATTGTCGAACGCTTCGATGCGCCTTGGCGTTTCGATATTCAATATTTCACCGAGACGTTCCACAGATTTGACCGTGCGTTCTTCATCAAGCTCAATTAAAGTGAAACGCTCCTCCAGAGAAATATGCGCATTTTTCCCTGCCAGTTCGACAAGTTCCCTTTTCTGTCCTCTAAACGGCGTGTGAACATCGATTTCCAGCAGCTCTTTCAACAAGCCAGCATCTGTACCGAGCGGCACTAGCACTTGTTTCGGCTTCAAGTTTTTATGATGCAAATAAAATTGTCCGATAAAACTTATGAATGCGTCCTTTGCTTCGGAATAAAAAGGGAAAATAGAAACGTCCCGCTCCAAAAGCTTCCCTTGTCTGATGAAAAATACTTGGATGCACATCCACCCTTTATTATAGCTGTAGCCAAATATGTCGATGTTCACCCTTTCATTCAACGTCACCTTCTGCTGTTCCATCACCGCTTCAATATGCGTAATCTGGTCCCTTAGTTCTTGGGCCCGTTCAAAATTGAGCTGATTGCTTGCAGCTAGCATTTTTTCTTCCAAGTCCTTTTTGATTTCTCTATATCCTCCATGCAAAAATCGACTTATTTCTCGCACGATTCGATCATATTTTTCTTTCGGAACAGGTTTTTCGCTGCAGGCGAGACATTGCCCCATATCATAATAAAGACAATATCGTCCAGGAGAATTGTTGCATTTTCGGAGCGGATAAAGCCTATCGAGCAATTTTTTCGTCTCGCGCGCCGCGATGACATTCGTATACGGACCAAAATATTTGCCGCCATCTTTTTTTATTTTTCTCGTAATCAATAGGCGCGGATGACGCTCATTCGTTATTTTCAAATATGGATAGCTTTTGTCATCCTTCAGCATGACATTATATTTCGGGTCGTATTTTTTGATTAGATTCATTTCGAGGATAAGCGCATCGATTTCGGAGGATGTCACAATATATTCGAAATCAGCTATTTCCATGACTAGGCGTTGCGTTTTTTCGTCATGCGAACCGATAAAATAGGAACGGACCCTATTTCTTAACTTTTTCGATTTACCGACATAGATGACCGTTCCATGCCGGTCTTTCATCAAATAGCACCCTGGCTTCGCCGGAAGCACTTGCAGTTTTTCTTTAATCGTAACGTCCATCCGCATCCCCCTTCATAAATTACTCTATAATCAAAGATAATCCCTTGACTCGAAGAAAAGAGTAACAAGGGATTATCGATGAACATTCTTTTTTGTTATGCATGTTTATTGACTAGCTCGGCCAACGCTTCTTTTGGTTGGAAACCTACAACTTGATCGACGACATTGCCGTCTTTCATAAGCAGCAGCGTCGGAATGCTCATTACGCCGTATTGTCCGGCTGTTTCTTGGTTATCGTCAACATTCAATTTAACGATTTTCACTTTATCGCTCATATCGCCATCAAGCTCTTCAAGAACAGGAGCAATCATTTTACATGGACCGCACCACGGAGCCCAAAAATCGACTAGCACTAATCCATCGGCAGTTTCTTGAGCAAAATTCTGGTCATTTACGTCTACAATTGCCATTTAAAAACTCCTCCATTTCAATCTTTGTTCATTCTGTTCCGATTATATCATCGTTAGTTTGGCCTTGCTAGTAGTTTGCTTATACACGCAAAATTTAATCAAAAGGCAACATAAAATGTCATTTCGCACCCTTGCGCGCAGTATAAACATACTTAAAAAAACGTTGGAATATCTCGCGTGCCTTCTGTGGCGTGCGATCATTCTAAGGGAACACTGAAGCTCTCGCTTACCCTTTAGCCTTCCTAACAACTGCTGGCTAAAAAGAGTCTGACCAACTGCTCCCTGGTCAGACTCCTTTTTAGTTTATGCCGTTTGCTTGTTTTTTATTTCCTCTATCAATAGCGGAACGACTTCAAACAAATCTCCGACAATGCCATAGTCCGCAACATTGAATATATTCGCTTCCGGGTCTTTATTGATTGCCACAATCACTTTCGAGTTGGACATTCCTGCCAAATGCTGAATCGCTCCGGAAATGCCGACCGCGATATAAAGGTCTGGAGTTATGACTTTTCCAGTTTGTCCGATTTGCAACGAGTAATCGCAATATTCAGCATCGCAAGCGCCACGGGAAGCTCCAACTGCACCGCCTAGCACTTCAGCTAACTCATAGAGCGGCTCGAAACCCTCCTCGCTTTTCACTCCGCGGCCTCCAGCAATCACTACGTTCGCTTCAGACATATCCACACCTTCAGATTTTTTTCGAATGACTTCTTTGATGATTGTCCGCAAATCTTTTACATCGACTTCTTTCGCGTCCATATTTCCTGAGCGAGACTCATCTTTTTCAAGGCGAGCGATATTATTCGGACGGATTGTCACAAAGACGATGCCGTCGCGTATGACCTTTTTCTCAAACGCTTTCCCCGAATAAATCGGTCTCGTAAAGACGATATCGCCATCATCTTCTTCTATATCGGTCACATCGGAAACGAGACCCAGATCGAGTCTGCTGGCAATTTTCGGGGTCAAATCTTTCCCGATTGCTGTATGCCCCATTACGATTGCATCTGGAGATTCATCATCGATGACTTCCATTGCAACTTGTCCGTATCCTTCAGATGTGTAGTTTTTCAGATTTTCATGTGTCACCATGATGGTCCGATCGGCACCAAAATGAATCATTTCTTCCGCCTGACTCGCTAACTCGCCGTCGCCTAGCAATAAGGCAATCACTTCTGCTTCTTCGTTTATTTTTCTTGCGGCTGCAATCGCTTCAAAGCTTACATTCCGCAACTCGCCATCTCTTGATTCACCGATTACTAATATTTTGTCGCTCATCTCTATTTTCTCCTTTCTCTCCTCACAAATTACAGCACTTTTGCTTCATTTTTCAGCAAAGAAATCAGTTCTTTCACTTGATCTTCGATTTCGCCTTCCAAGATACGGCCGGCTTCTTTTTCAGGAGGCAAGAAGATATCGACCGTTTCTGTTTTCGGTTCCAAATCGTCTTCATCTAAATCCAAGTCGTCGATTTCCAATTCTTCCAACGGTTTCTTTTTTGCCTTCATGATTCCAGGAAGGGATGGATATCTCGGCTCATTCAGCCCTTGCTGACATGTGACAAGCAACGGCAAATCGACATCGATTTTTTCCACATCGCCTTCGACGTCTTTTTCGATATGAGCGGTTTCGCCTTCAATATCGAGGCCGACGATGGTCGTCACATACGGCATATCCAATTTCTCCGCTAAGCGCGGGCCTACTTGTCCGCTCGCCTCATCGATCGCAACATTTCCCGCCAAAATCAAATCGGCGTCTTTATCTTCAAAAAACGCTTCTAAAATTTTTACCGTCGTATACTGGTCTCCTTCTTCCAAATCGTCTTCTGTATTGATAAGGACAGCTTTGTCTGCGCCCATTGCAAGCGCTGTTCTCAATTGTTTTTCGGAATCTTCATCCCCGACGGTCACTACAGTCACTTCCCCGCCATGTTCGTCACGCTGGACAATCGCTTCTTCAATCGCATATTCATCGTATGGGTTGATGATGAACTCTGCACTATCATCCTCGATTTCTCCATCGGATATGACTATTTTGTCTTCGGTATCAAACGTCTTTTTCAACAATACATAAATATTCATCAGTCAATTCCTCCTTATCCTTTCTTGCTCATATTATTTATCTTGGAAACGGGGCTTTCGCTTCTCAAGAAAGGCCTGTATCCCTTCCGTCGCATCCTCGTTGCCAAAAATCTCCCCAAATGCCCTTGCCTCGCTATCGCTTCCTTCCTGGAAAGAAGCAACTTTTGCATACGGAATCAATTCCATCACCCTTGTGATTGCCGGCTTGCTCTTTTCGGTGATTTTTTTAGCCAATTCCAATGCTTTATCCATAACAGCTTCTTCCTCCACCGCATGATTGGCAAGGCCCAATCGAGCAGCTTCTTCACCGTCTATCGTGCTGCCGGTAAGAATCATTTCATACGCTTTCGGGCTGCCTACGAGTTGCGGCAATCTTTGTGTTCCGGCAAATCCTGGGATGATTCCCAACGTCAATTCGGGAAGCCCCAACTTCGCCGATTTTGAGACAATCCGCATATGGCATGCCATGGCAAGTTCCAATCCGCCGCCTAGCGATGCGCCATGAATCGCAGCGATAATCGGCAAATGGAACTTCTCCATGCGGTCAAATAAATTTTGGCCGACTTTAGACAAAGCTTCATAATCATCAGCTTGTTGCAATGCGGTGAACTCTTTGATATCTGCCCCTGCAGAGAAAAATCTTCCTTCTCCCCTTAAGATGACTGCTTTTGCCGAGTTTTCTGCTTCAATGTTGTCCAGCTCAACTGCCAAGTCTTTGAGCAGCGTCGTCGAAAGAGCATTTGCCGGCGGGCTTTGAATCGTCAACACCGCTATCTGTTCGCGAAATTCAAGAGTGAATGTACTCACCTTACTCCCCCTTTTGATAAATGTTGATGGAGTTTCCTAAAAACATCTATGTGTTGGTAAAGAAACCTTCCGTAAGCAGTGCATGGATTTCTTGTGCTTGATCGATCAATTCATACCTTTGCGATTTCATCACCCAGGTCGTCACCGTTTCGTCGAGTGTGCCAAAGATCATTTGGCGAATGAGCTGCGGATTGATGTCTTGACGAATCTCGTTATTTTCGATTCCGAGCCTGATGATGTCATCTATCACATTTAAATACGATTTTAAAACTTTATTGATTTCATAGCGCAATTCCGGCTTCGATTGCCTTAATTCCAATTGCGTCACGATTGCCAAATGAGGCGATTCAGTCAACTGCTTATAATGCATTTGAATGAATGCCAAGAGTTTGTCGCTAGCAGTATCTTGGTCATTGATTGCAGATACTGCCTTTTCGATGAAATGACCCATTTTCTCATTGAAAACAGAAATCAAAATATCTTCCTTATTTTTAAAGTACAAATAAATTGTCCCGTCGGCGACATTTGCTTTCTTGGCAATCTTTGAAACTTGGGAGGCATGATATCCGTTTTCAGCAATGACTTCAACTGCTGCATCAATGATTTGTCTATATTTTGGCCGACCTTTATTCATATTTGCTCCCCCTCGCTTTTTAAAAAAACGCTTATGAATGACCAGTCATTCATTCATATGCAATTGTAGCGTTTTCATTCCATATTGTCAATAAAGATATGAACAAGAATGAAAACGCAATTGGTTATATTCTATTGCAATCTGTTTTGATGTATGTTTCGTCTTCATTTTCAACTGCCTCTATTTCAATATGTGATCAATTCACTTTTTTCTCTTCTTTCATTGCCGCAATCGAATCTTCAATCAGTTCTCTCTTCAACACTTTCCCTACGATTGTTTTCGGCAATTCATCGCGAAATTCATAGATGCGCGGGACTTTATATGCTGCCAAATTTTTTCGGCAATAGCGGTTCAATTGCTGCTCATCAAGCACTTCGCCTTTTTTAGGAACGATTACTGCCTTGACGGTCTCGCCCCGGTAATCATCTGGCACGCCTATCACCGCGGCTTCCTGAATGCCTGTATGCTCATAGAGCACTTCTTCCACTTCCCGAGGGTAAATATTGAATCCTCCCGCAATTATCATATCAGATTTTCGGTCTTCCACATAGAAAAAGCCGTCTTCATCCATACGTCCCATGTCTCCCGTCAGCAACCAGCCATCTTCTTTCAACACTTTTTCTGTATCTGCCTTCCGATTCCAATATCCTTTCATAATTTGCGGACCTCGGACCGCGATTTCTCCAATTTCTCCTATGGGCAATTTTTCCGTCGTTCCTTCCTTCACAATCATCGCTTCGGTGTCCGGCCAAGGCACGCCGATGCTGCCATGTTTCCGCTTATCCCAAATTAAATTCGCATGGGTGACTGGAGACGTTTCCGTGAGTCCGTATCCTTCCACAATGCGACCTCCGGTAAGCTTCTCAAACCGATTCTGAATCTCTATCGGCAACGAAGCGGACCCGCTAATGCATGCATCTATCGAGGACAAATCGTATTGCTCTAAATTAGGGTGATTCAAAAGCCCGATATATATTGTCGGCGCTCCGGGAAATAGAGTCGGTTTTTGCTTTTCGATTGTTTTCAGCACTTCTTCTGCATCAAATTTTGGCATCAATATCATTTTAGATCCGCACATGATTGATAGATTCATGACGGTCGTCATGCCGTATACATGGAAAAACGGCAATACCCCGAGCACTACTTCTTTGCTTCCTTCCAGCTTGTATAGCCATGCAGTGCACATCTGCACATTTGAAACTAAATTATGATGGGTAAGCATGACTCCTTTCGGCTTTCCCGTCGTCCCCCCTGTATACTGCAACAATGCCAAATCTTCTTTAGGATCGATGTCAATTTTTGTATAATTTTCGGAAGCGCTTTCAAAAATCCGACGCCAAACATGCGTATCTTCTGATTCCTCCACTCTCACCACCATATTGTATTCCCGCTTTTGAATAAACGGGTAGATAAGGTTTTTCGGAAACGGCAAATAATCACTCACCCTCGTTACAATGGCATGTTCCAGGTCGGTCTCATCTCTGACTTTTGAAACGCGGGGCAATAATATGTCCAAACAGACGATGTACTTTGCTCCCGAATCTTTCATTTGGTACTCTAGCTCTCTTTCCGTGTACAGCGGGTTCACTTGAACGACTACTCCACCTGCCATCAACGCGCCATAGTAAGTGATGACCGCCTGCGGACTGTTTGGAAGCATGATAGCGACACGGTCCCCTTTTTTCAATCCGATTGATTGCAGGAAATTCGCCATTTGTTTTGCTCGTGATGACAGCTCGCCGAAAGAAATCTCTTTCCCCATAAAATGAAGCGCTTTCTTTTCTTTGAAACGTTCTGCATTCTCCAATAAAAAGCTGTAAAGCGGCTTTTCATCGTATTCGATTTCTGAAGGAATTTCTTTCGGATAATGCTTGTTCCACGGCTTATTATTATCCATTTTCATCCCCCTTATTTAATTTTTAAAGCAGCTTTGACCTGCCAGAGAATTGGCCGGTCAAAAGCGATGTTCAAGCAAGCACTCTATGCCAAAAACCAATAGGCAACCCCGATTATCAAAAACACCACTGCTACTGAAACTAATATTTTTGCTAGTTTATCAAGTACCATTATAATCCTCCATCAAGAGAAAAGGCCTACCATTTAGGTGAGTTTCTCAAATTTTACCACATAATGAATGGTAATTCAATGCTTTAATGAATATCCATTCAATTTTTCGATAAAAATCTACAATCCAATCATTGCGACTTTAAAATTCAATTATGGTGACGCCGCTTCCCCCTTCATTTTGTCTTCCAAGCCGATGCGACTTGATATAAGGATGCTTCTGGATGAATTTCTCCACTCCTTTTCTGAGCGCGCCTGTTCCTTTTCCGTGAATTATTGTCACGCGAGGATATCCTTGGACTAATGCATCGTCCACGTATTGCTCCAGTTCGTGAATCGCATCTTCGTATCGTTCGCCTCTTAAATCAAGCTCTGTCTTCACCGTTTCGCCGCTCTTTTTCACCATGTGAGATACTGCAGGTTCTGGCGCGTCTTCCTCTTGTTGTTTTGCTTTTTCGACGTACATCAAATCTTTTCGTTTTGCGGTGATTTTCATGACGCCGACTTGGATGACGTATTCATCCTTGTTCTTCTTTTCGATGATTTTCCCTGTCTGCTGCAATGTCTTATGCTTGATTTCATCGCCAAGGGCAAGTTCTTTTTCTTCTGCTCCTGCACGCTCTTCATGCGATCCGTCTTTCCATAGCTCAGGTTGGGCTTCATCAAGCATTTTGCGCGCTTCTATCCACTCGTGCTCTTTCCATGATGCTTTATCTTTCATATGGCGAACTTCATCGACAATGATTTCCGCTTCTTCCCTTGCTTTTTGCAACGCTTTTTCAGCTTTTTGTTCCGCATTTTGATACAATTCTTTCTCTTTGGCCTCAAATGCATCCCATTCTTTTTGAAGATCTTCACGCAATTTTTCGCTCTCTTTTACGATGGAATGTGCTTCTTCCAGCTCTTTTTCAGCCTCTTTCTTCGTATTTTCCAGCGCAGCGATCATATTTTCGACATTTTTAGAATCGACGCCCAAATAGCTTTTCGCGTGATTGATAATCTCTTTCTTCAGCCCTAGCCGATCTGAAATTTCAAACGCATTGCTGCGCCCCGGAACTCCCATGAGCAGGCGATAGGTCGGGCGCAATGTCTCGACATCGAATTCAACAGAAGCATTCATGACAGATTCGCGGTTATACCCGTAAGCTTTCAATTCCGGATAATGCGTCGTCGCAACGACTCGCGCTTCTTTTTCTATCGATTCGTCGAGCAAAGCCATCGCAAGCGCCGCGCCTTCTTGCGGGTCTGTTCCCGCGCCGATCTCATCGAATAAGACAAGCGATCTGTCGTCGATTTCTTCCATTATATTCACTATATTCGTCATATGAGAAGAAAATGTGCTTAAGTTTTGCTCGATGGACTGCTCATCGCCGATGTCTGCAAAGATTTTTTCAAATACAGCCATTTTGCAGCCGTCAAAGGCAGGTATTTGCAATCCGGACTGCGCCATTAGCGTGCATAGCCCAATCGTCTTCAATGTGACCGTTTTCCCTCCTGTATTCGGCCCCGTTATGACAATGGCATGATACGCTTTTCCGATTGCAATATCGCTTGCCACGACTTCCTCAAGCGAAATGAGCGGATGCCGCGCCTGTTTCATGTCGATGATTCCTTTTTCATTCAACGTCGGCTTTGCGGCTTTCATTTTCACTGCAAGCCTCGCCCTCGCGAAAATAAAGTCGACCATCGCGATTGTTTCTAAGTTGACAAGCAATGTTTCTTCATGTTCCGCTATTTCGCTCGTCAGTTTCTTTAGAATCCGCTCGATTTCTTGCTTTTCATTCAAAATCGCCTGCTGCAATTGGTTGTTTAAATCGATGATTGCTCTAGGCTCCATAAATAGCGTTTGTCCTGATGACGATTGGTCATGCACAATTCCTCCAATCGCACTCCGGTATTCATGCTTGACCGGCAGCACATAGCGATCGTTTCTGATTGTCACAATCGTATCCGACAACATCTTGCTCTTCGTCCTCGTCAATTGCTGTAAACGCTCGCGGATTTTTGTTTCATACGTCCGGATTGTCTGACGAATCGATTTCAATTTTGAAGATGCATTATCGACGATATCGCCGCGGTCATCGATTTTCAGTTTGATTTCTTTTTCCAAATGGCGAAGGGGCACAATCGCTTCCACCATCTCTTTCAGCAACGGCAGCTCTTCTTCCAACTTTTCGATAAATGTTTTCAAGTTGCGGCCAGTATAGATTGTTTGCGCCACATGCAAGCATTCTGTCGTATCCAATATGCTCCCGATGCGGCTTCTTTTTAAA
>Ga0079226_10001906_pt1 | contig 16002 bp, 16 predicted proteins | sample Poulit2014_FD_76345 | JGI IMG/M metagenome (GOLD analysis project Ga0079226, IMG submission 76345) | Agricultural soil microbial communities from Georgia to study Nitrogen management - Poultry litter 2014 | ecosystem: Environmental > Terrestrial > Soil > Agricultural land | place: USA: Georgia...
GGGACCTGGATCCGAGAAGGAACTTCAGATGCAGCTATTGATACAGACCCTGGTAGCAGGGGTCCTCCTGGGCGGGGTCTATGCGCTCGTGTCCGTGGGCCTGAACCTGCTGTTCGGGGTGGTCCGAGTGATCAACTTTGCGCACGGCGAGTTCGTGATGATCGGGATGTACCTCACGTTCTGGCTGTGGGCCGGGATGGGTGTCGACCCGTACCTCTCCATGCTCATCGTGGGCCCTCTCATGTTCTTGATCGGTGCGCTGTTCCAGCGCGGCATCATCCAGCCGCTCCAGGGGACATCGGCGAACATGAAGATCTTCGCCACCGTGGGGATCTCGATCGTCCTGCAGAACCTCGCCCTCTTCCTCTGGGGAGGCCAGCATCGCGCGGTGAGCACGTCGTACTCGACGGCCGTGGTGAGCCTGGGGGAGATCGACATCTCCGTGGGCCGGCTCGTGGCCTTCGCCGGGGCGCTGCTGATGTTCGGCGCGGTGTTCTACATCTTGAACCGCACATCGACCGGGAACGTTCTGCGTGCCATCGCGGAGGACGGCCAGACTGCCACCCTCATCGGCATCCCCGTGAAGCGCTACTACATGGTGGCCACCGGACTCTCCATCATGCTCGCGGGCCTCGCCGGAACGCTCCTCACACCGTTCACCTCCACGTTCCCGCTGTTCGGGGCGCACATGACGCTGATCGCCTTCATCGTCGTCGTGATCGGCGGGATGGGGAGCATCCCCGGATCGCTGATCGGAGGCGTGCTCCTGGGTGCCATCGAGACGCTGGCAGGAACCTACATCTCCCCGGCGCTCCAGCAGGTGGTCCTGTTCGCCCTGTTCATCATCATCATCTTGATCCGCCCGCAAGGTCTCTTCGGCAAGGGGGCCGGCACTGAGGAGATCGGTCTGAAATGAAGCGCTCTCACCTGCTCATCGGCGCGGCGGCCATCGCCGTCGCCGCGCTGGCACCACTAATCATGGGCCAGTACGTGCTGAGCATGGCCATCCTGGTCGTGCTGTTCGTCGGCATCACGGTCGCGTGGAACATCGCCGCGTTCGGCGGCGCGCTGAGCCTCGGCCACGCCGCCTTCTTCGGCCTCGGGTCCTACACCTCGGCGATCCTCCTGATCGATTACGGGATTAATCCCTGGATCGGAATGCTCGCGGGGATGGTCGTGGCCGCAGCCGGTGGGCTCCTCATGGCCCTCCCGCTCATCCGGCTCCGCGGACCCTTCTTCACCCTCGCGACCCTCGCCTTCGCGGAGGTGCTCCGGCTGCTGGCCGTGTACGGCCGCGACTTCACGGGGGGCTCGGAGGGCCTGACCATCCCGTTCGAACCCGGGTTCCTCAACATGTCCTTCACCGGGCGCGCGCCGTACTACTACATCGCGCTCGTGATGGCCGTGCTCACGATCCTCGCCTCGGTGAAGATCTACTACTCGCGCGTCGGCTACCAGCTGCGTGCTTCCGGCTCCGACGACGAGGCGACGCGCGCGCTGGGCGTCAACACGAATGTCCTCAAGGTGTTCGCGCTCGTCGTGTCCGCGGCAATCACCGGTGCCTTCGGCGCGTTCGGCGCGCAGTACTTCTTCATCGTGGATCCGGACACCAACTTCTCACTGAACGTGTACTCGATCCAACCGGCGCTCTACGGGATCATCGGCGGCGCCGGGACCGTTCTCGGCCCCATCCTCGGAGCGATCCTCATGACGCCGATCGGCGAGTTCATGCGCAGCGCCTTCGCAGGCCATCAGGGCCTGAACTACATGATCTACGGCGTGGTCCTGGTGGCGGTAGTGATGGTGATGCCGGGTGGTCTCGTCTCCGGCATCGACAAGCTGCGGGCACGTCTGCGAGGCGGGCGTGGCCGCGGGACGAAGGATCAGGTCGGATCTGCCGACGAGGAAGTGCAGCAGGAGGTCCAGTCATGAGCTTGCTCGACGTCGACGGCGCATCCAAGCGTTTCGGAGGAGTGCAGGCGGTCGATGACGTCTCGCTGCACCTGGACCAGGGCGAGATCCTGGGGATCATCGGCCCGAACGGTGCCGGGAAGACCTCGCTGTTCAACCTGATCACCGGGACGATCCGCACCGACTCCGGCCGGATCTCGCTGGGCGGGACCGACATCACCGCCTTCAGCCCGCATCGGCGCGCTCGAGCCGGTATCGGGCGCACGTTCCAGGTCGTCAGACCGTTCGAACGGATGACCGTGGCCGAGAACGTCATGGTCCCCATGCTCGTCCACACGCCCAACGTGAAATCCGCACGGGAGAAGGCCGAGACCCTGCTCGAGGAGCTGGGGATTGGGCACATCACGGACCTCGACGTGAGCGCCCTGACGCTGGTGCAGCGCAAGCGTGTCGAGGTGGCCCGGGCCCTCGCGACCGAGCCCAAGGTCCTCCTGCTGGACGAGGTGCTCGCGGGGCTGAACAGCCGTGAGGTCGTCGACGTGCTCCCGTTCGTCACCGACGTCCGCTCCCGCGGTGTCTCGATCATCATGATCGAGCACCTCGTCAAGGCGCTGACATCGGTCAGCGATCGCGTCGTCGTGCTGGACCGCGGTCGGCTCATCGCAGAGGGCAAGTCGGAGGACGTGCTCAAGGACCCCGCCGTGATCACGGCCTACCTCGGAGAAGATCAGAATGCTTGAAGTCACGAACATCTCCGCCTACTACGGTGAGTTCCAGGCGCTCGAGAAGGTCCCCTTCGAGCTGCCGGACACGGGGGTGACGGCGCTCCTGGGCGCGAACGCCGCCGGCAAGACGACGTCTCTTCGCGTCGTGAGCGGGATCCTGCCCGCTCACGAGGGGACCGTGACGTTCAACGGAGAGGACATCACCACCGCCAGCTCCGAGGAGCGCGTGCGATTGGGCATCGTCCAGGTCCCCGAGGGACGCCGGCTGTTCGGCTCCCTGAGCGTCGAGGACAACCTCCTGCTCGGAGCATTCCAGGTCCGGAAGGACAAGAAGAACAAGGAGCGCCTGGACCGGATCTACTCGCTGCTGCCCAAGCTCGCCGAGCGTCGCACCCAGCTCGCCGGATCGCTCTCGGGCGGCGAGCAGCAGATGTGCGCAGTCGGCCGCGGCCTGATGGCGGATCCGAAGGTGCTGATGATCGACGAGATGTCACTGGGCCTGGCGCCGGTGATCGTCACGCACATGTTCTCCTTCGTGAAGGAGATCGCCGATTCCGGGGTGTCCGTCCTCCTCGTCGAGCAGCAGGTGCAGCACGCTCTGCAGGCCGCCAACTACGCGACCATCATCGAGAAGGGCGTCACCACGCACAGCGGTACCGCGGAGGAGATCCGCAACGACCCGAAGGTTCGGGAGGCGTATCTCGGTGTCTGAGTCGAGCAGTCCAGCATTGGTCAAGGGCGGCGCCGACCAGGCGTCCACCACCGTCCAGGAGGTGCCCGTCCGGAATCTCGGACCGGGCGAGGTCGTCCTGCAGATCGAGGCCTGCGGACTCTGCGGGAGTGACGTGCACGCCTGGCGCGGGGACCCGGGGTACGAGTGGGTTCGCACCCCGGTGGTGATGGGGCACGAGATGGTCGGAGTCGTCACCGCCGTCGGCGCGGGCGCGGATCCTGGCTGGATCGGCCGACGGGTTGTCCCCCTGGGCATCGACGGCTGTCACGACTGCGCCGTCTGCGCGGCAGGCACCCCGCAGATCTGCCCCGACCGAGAGGTGATGGGGCTGTCCTTCGACGGCGGCTGCGCCTCCACCACGACGGTCTCGGCCGACCGGCTGATCGAGGTCGACGCCACGGCGCCGGCCCGTCGGATGACCCTCACGGAGCCGATGTCCGTCGCCTCGCGCGCCGTGCGCCGTCTGGGCGATGTCACCCCCGGAGCCCGCGTCGTCGTGTCCGGGCCGGGGCCCATCGGGCTGTTCTCGGCGTGGTTGCTGGCCCGTCGAGGGGTCGACGTCGTCCTCACCGGGACGGAGAGCGACGAGGCGATCCGCCTGCCCGCCGCGCAGCGACTCGGGATCCGGACGATGCGCGCCGACCGAGCGGAGTTCGACGGACCCGTGAGCGGCTGGATCGAGGCCTCCGGCAGCGTGCCCGGCTTCCGTCAGGCCGTCCAGACGGTCATCCCAGGGGGACGACTGGTGGTCGTCGCGCTGTTCCCGCGCAACCCCGAGCTGGAGATCAACACGATGGTGCGCGGGGAGATCGACGTGGTCGGCTCGTACTCCTCGCTGCGCGAGGACTACGTCCTCGCCGCGACCGCGCTGGCCGAGGCCGACGGGTTCGAGGACGTCGTCACCACGGCGTTCCCGCTCACGGAGGCGCTCACTGCGCTGGAGGCGACCGCCTCGGGTCGCGTCGTCAAGGCTGTGCTGGAACCGTGACCGCGTCGACTGCCCCGACCCGCCCCGCGCCCGGCGCCGGCCGCGTCCTCGTCCTCACCGGTGCCGCCGGAGGTATCGGGCGTGAGATCGCGCGCGGCTTCGCCCGTGCCGGATCCCGTCTCGTGCTGGCGGACCTGTCCGCAGAGGCTCTGTCCTCCCTGGCGGAGGAACTGGAGGCTGACGGAGCCGAGGCCATCACCGTGCCAGCCGACGTGTCCACCGCCGGGGGCAACGAGCAGATCGTCCAGGCGGCGACTGCTCGCTTCGGGATGATCGACGACCTGGTGCTGGGAGCCGGCATCTACCCGGCCGCGCCGTTGACGGAGCTCACCGACGAGGACTGGCGGACCTGCCTGGCGATCAACCTCGACTCCGCCTTCTTCCTGCTGCGAGAAGCTTCGCCGCAGCTGGCGCCGGGCAGCTCGGTGGTGGCCATGACGTCCATCGCCGGGATGCGCGGCAGCGCCGGACACGCCGCTTATGCGGCGACGAAGGGAGGGCTGCTGTCGCTCACCCGATCCATGGCCCGCGAGCTCGGTGCCCGTGCCCGCGTGAATGCGGTGGCGCCCGGCATCATCGACACCTCGATGACGGCCGATCTGCGTGCTGGGTCAGCAGAGCAGCTTCTGGCGGACACACCGCTCGGTCGCTTCGGCACGGCGGAGGAAGTCGCGGGCGTCGTCCAGTTCCTGTGCTCCCCTGCCGCGGGTTTCATCACCGGTGAGGTCATCCAGGTCAACGGTGGTCTGCACATGTCCTGACACGGTCTGCGAACAGGCCGTGCCCCGATCGAGATCAAAGGAGATGAGATGAGAGCGGTGGTGTACACCGGCGCCGGTGGGAACGAGGTCGTCCAAGTTCTCGAGCGCCCCGACCCGGTCCCCGAGGGCGACGAAGTGCTCGTCGCCGTCCGCTATGCAGGCATCAACCCGGCGGACCTGCAGCAGCGAGACGGACACTATCCGCCGCCCCCCGGCGCCCCGGTCGACATCCCGGGCCTCGAAGTGGCCGGCGAGGTGATCGCCGTCGGACCCCGCGTCCTCGGCACGCGCGTCGGAGAGCACGTGATGGGGCTCGTCGCCGGAGGAGGGCTGGCCGACCGGGTCGTGGTCTCGGAGCGGCACCTCGTCGCGGTCCCCACGAATCTCACGCCCCAGGAGGCGGCCTCCACCCCGGAGGGGTTCATCACCGCCCACGACGCGATCCGCAGCCAAGCGGGTCTGCGTCCCGGGGAGGTGCTGCTGGTCAACGGGGCCACTGGGGGAGTAGGAAGCGCGGCGGTGCAGATCGCCCGTGCGGCGGGAGCCCGCGTGGTCGGGACCAGCCGCACCGAGCGCGGCCGAGAGCTGATCGCCGAGCTCGGTGGCATCCCGGCAGATCCGGCCGAGACCGCAGAGGTCGTCGAACGAGTCTCGGAGGGGCGCGGAGCGGACGTCGTACTCGAGCTCGTCGGTGCTCCGAACCTCGCCACCGACCTCGAGAACCTGGCCGTGCTGGGACGGGTCGTGATCGTCGGCGTGGGTGCCGGACGAGAGACCACCATCGACCTGCGCGCCCTCATGAGCCGACGCGGCCGGCTCCTCGGGACGGTGCTGCGCGCACGACCCACCGAGGAGAAGGCCATGGCGGTGCGTGGGTTCGCGCGGGAGATCCTGCCTCATCTCGCCGACGGGACGGTGCACCCCGTGCTCGATACCGCCTTCCCCGTCGAGGACGTCGCCGCCGCCTTCGACCACGTCACCGCCGGCCCCAAGCAGGGCAAGGTCCTGCTCGATCTCGGTGCCAGCGCCCGGAGCGAGGCTTGAGCGGCCCGCTGAGCGGACGGTCCGCTCTGGTCACCGGAGCGAGCAGCGGCATCGGTGCGGCCATCGCCCGCAACCTGCTCGAGCAGGGTGCGCGAGTCCACGCCGTCGCGCGTCGCGGCGGGATGATCACGGAGGTCCTGGGCGAGGAGGCCATCGCCGCAGAGCGCGCGTTCGCCCACCAGGCCGATCTCTCGGACCCGGAGGCGGTCGCGGCGCTGTGCGATGAGCTCGAGGCGGACCCGGTGGACATCGTGGTGTGTGCGGCTGGTACGAACATCACCGATCGACGGTTCCACCAGCTCTCCGAGGAGTCGTGGCGGACGGTCCGGGCCCTCAATCTGGACTCGAACGTGCAGCTGTTGCTGCGCCTCGTCCCGCCGATGCGCGGCCGCGGCGGCGACGTCGTGCTGGTCTCCTCCGTCTCCGCCCAGTGGCCGGATCACGCCGGGGCAGCCTATGCGGCCTCCAAGGCGGGGCTCCTGGCGCTCGGCCGCGGGATCTCCCGCGACGAGCATCAGAACGGCGTGCGGGTCACCTCGATCCTGCCGGGCCTGGTGAACACCCCGCTGGTGGACCGGCGGCCGTCCCCGCCACCGGCCGAGATGCGGCGATGGTGCCTCGCCCCGGAGGACGTCGCCGCTGCAGTGCTGGCCGCGGTGAGCCTTCCTCCTCGCGCTCACATCCCCGAAATGACCGTCGTGGCGACCCGGCTGCAGTCCATGGGCGGCACCCAGGACGGGACGCCGGAGCTCCCCGCCGGGCTCGAGGGACGCTCACCCGAGAGCTTCGGTCCCCGAGAGGACGGCCCTCGTGGCTGACCGGACACCCCTCACGGGGCGGCGCGCCCTCGTGACGGGCGGGGCGCGCGGCATCGGCCGCGCCTATGCGTTGCGGCTCGCCACACTCGGCGCCGCCGTCGCCGTCCTCGACCGGGACCTGAGCGGCACCCCCGTCGGCGCCGAGGACGACGGGAGCGCGGGATCACGCACCGTGCTGGACGAGATCGGCGAGCGCGTCTTGACCGCGATCGGCGTGACCGCCGACGTCACTTCCCCGGAAGACCTCCGCCGGGCCGTCGATCTCGCGGCGGAACGGCTCGGCGGGCTGGACATCGTGGTCTGCAACGCAGGTGGCGGATCGGGCTCGATGCAGGACTCGATCGCCTCTCATGCCGATGCCGACCATGTCGAGACCATTCTCCAGCGCAATCTGGCCGGCACCATCTCCACCTGCCGTGCGGCTGTGCCCCACCTGCGAGGACAGGGCTGGGGGCGGATCGTCACCGTCTCTTCCCTCGCGGGCCGTCGGCCCTTCGATGACGGCGGCTACGCGGCCTACGGTGCGGCGAAGGCCGGCATCGCGATGTACACCCGGGCGCTGGCCCAGGAGCTGGGCCCCGAGGGCATCACCGCCAACTGCATCGCGCCGGGCTACATCGCGACCGACCGCATGGCCCCGATGTTCGCTGCGATGGGCAGCGACGAGCTGCGCGACTCCGTCGCCCTGCGCCGCCTCGGCACCCCCGAGGACTGCGCCGGCGTGCTCGAGTTCCTGGTCACCGATCTCGGCGCCTATGTCACCGGCACGACCATCCCCGTGGACGGTGGAGCCGCCTGAGAGGCGGCCAGAGCATCCGGACCGCTTCACGACCCACACCGATCACACCCTCACCGAGGAGGACCACATGACCACCACGCTCGCCCCGGGATCGACCGGCGCCCAAGGCGTCGCCCACGTCATCGCCGGACTCGAACGACCGCTCGTGTTCGGCCTGCCCGGCGGGCACACCGTGGAGGTCTTCGACGCCCTGCGTGATCACGCCGAGTCCGTCGAGGCGGTGCTCGTCCGGGAAGAGTCCCTGGGCACCGTCATGGCAGAGGCCTACGGTCGACTCTCCGGATCTCCCGCGATCGTCATGGCGCAGGGCGCCTGGATCCTCGGTGCCGGCGGGATCGGCGTGATGGAGGCGCACCTGGGGGCGTCGCCCATGGTGGTCCTCCTCGACGCCACCGAGGGAGGCAGCTACTCCCATCATGGCCCGTACCAGTCCGGCAATGGCGGATACGGTGCCTATGATCTGCCCGCAGCGATGGCCGCGATCACCAAGCGCACTTTCGTGGCCACCGATCCGGTCCAGGCCGTGGAGATGACCCAGATGGCGCTGGCCCATGCAGTGATCGGGGAGCCGGGACCGGTCGCCGTCGTGTTCCATTCCCGCTCCCTCCTGGAGCAGCTCACCGAGGCGGACGCCCGCCGGGTCCGGCTCTCCCCGTCAGCCCCGGCCCCCGCGCCGCACCCCGACGCGGACTCCCTCGCGAGGGCCGCAGCGCTGCTGGACGACGCGGAGCGCCCCGCGATCCTCGCCGGCAACGGAGCCCGCGCCGCTGAGGGAGCGGTGCTGGAGCTGGCGGAGCGGCTGGGTGCTCCCGTGGTGACCACTCCGAGCGGCAAGGGAACTGTCCCGGAGGACCACCCGCTGGCCCACGGAGCGATCGGGGGATTCGGCCACGACGCGGCGCATCGCACCCTCGGCACGGCCGACGTGGTCCTGGCGGTCGGCACCAAGATCGGCGCCAGCGACACCATGGACGAGAACTCGGACCTGCTCGACGGGCGCCGACAGCGCATCATCCAGGTCGACGTCGAGCCGCTGAACCTCGGCTGGACGCAGACCGTGGAGCTCCCCGTGCTGGGACGGGCGCAGGACGTGCTCCCGCGACTGGCCGCTGCGGTCACCGCCCCGTCGAACCGTGCCGAAGAGCGTGCAGCCTGGGCGGAGCAGGTGCGCGCCGCGTCCCGGGTGCTCGAGGTGCCGCAGTTCGCCGACGGCGACCGCGTCAATCCCCGCGCTCTGGCCGCTCTGCTGTCCGATCTTTTGCCGGACACCGCAGTCGTCACCTGTGACGCCGGGGAGAACCGACTCTTCATGCTGCACGACTACCGGGTCCGCGCCGGCGGCGCGATCCTGCAGCCCAACGGCGGTGGTGGGATGGGATACGCGATCCCGGCCGCTCTCGCGGCCACCTACGCGCGTCCTGGGCAGCTCGCGGTCGCAGTGCTGGGAGACGGCGGCTACGCCATGACCCTGCACGGGCTCATGACGGCGGTGGAGCAGCGACGTCACCTGCTGGTGGTGGTGATGGACAACCAGGCGCTCGGCTGGGTGCTGCACGGACAGGGCGAGCGACCCTTCCTGTCCACCTTCGCAGATTTCGACCTGGCGGCGATCGCCTCCGCAATCGGCTGCACCACCACGACCGCCAGTACCCAGGACGAGCTCAGGACCGCCGTGGACCGGGCGGTGGCCGAGCCGGCCGTCCACGTGCTGGTGGTGCCGACGTCGCTGACCGAGAGCTTCCTGACACTGCGCTCGCCGATGGCCGGGTCGAGCCACGAGGAGGTGGGCGCCGGATCTGTCTGACGTCCGGGCCGTCCCGCGTCGACGGCCTCACAGAACGCGACCGGGCTCTATCTCGCGGCGCCCGGCACCTCGCACAACCCGGCCCTGACGGCCGGCCCCAGGAGGACACCATGACCCCCACCGGCACATTGACGGACGAGAGCCTTGCGCGCGTTGCCCAACGCGCGCGCTGGCTCGCTCTGAGCACGGTCGCCCGACGCAAGGTCGGCCACATCGGCGGTCCGCTGTCCGTCATGGACATGCTCGCCACCCTGTTCTTCGACACCATGCGCCGGGACCCCGCAGCACCGGAGGACCCGGATCGGGACCGCTTCATCCTCTCGAAGGGGCACAACGCGATCGGGCTGTACGCCGTGATGGCGCTGCGCGGCTACCTGCCTGTCATCGAACTGGACACGTTCGACCAAGGGGACTCGCGCCTGCAGGGTCACCCCGACATGCTGCGCCTGCCCGGCCTGGACGCCTCCACCGGATCCCTCGGTCAGGGCCTGGCCGTCGGGAACGGCATGGCGCTCGAGGCTCGCCGCCAGCGCAAGGACTTCACGACGTTCGTCATGCTGGGTGACGGCGAGCTCCAGGAGGGCATGGTCTGGGAATCCGTGGCCAGCGCCTCCCGGCACCACCTCGACAACCTGGTGGCGATCGTGGACCGCAACGGTCTGCAGCAGTACGGCTGGGAGCACGACGGCGGCGACGAGTCCCGCTTCGACCGGCTGGATCCCTGGGCGGGTGTGGACCTCTCCATGGTGTTCCGCGGCTTCGGCTGGAACGTCGTCGAGATCGACGGGCACGACATCCCCACTCTGCGCAGCACCCTGAAGGACGTCCGGGATCAGCGCACGGGTCGGCCCACCGTGGTCCTGGCGACCACGAACAAGGGGAGGGGTACCAGCTTCACCGAGGGCACCTTCACGTGGCACAACGGAGTCCCGACACCTGAGCAGATGGACCAGGCGGCCGCCGAGCTCGGGATCGACCGGGGCTCCGAGGACATGTCCGGAGCAGAGCAGCAGGACAACGAGCAGGAGGTGACGGTGCGATGACATCGCAGCGAGAGGCATGGGCGCTCGAGGTCACGGACCTCGCGGGCAGCGATCCGCGGGTGGTGGTCCTCGACGGTGACCTGGGAACGTCCACGAAGGCCAACAGCTTCGCGACCACCCATCCGGAGCAGTTCTTCCAGATGGGCATTGCGGAACAGAACATGGTCGGCACCGCTGCCGGCATGGCCTCGGTCGGCGCAGTCCCGTGGGTGGCGACCTTCGGGGTCTTCCTCACCCAGCGATCGCTCGACCAGATCCGGATGCTGGTCAGCCAGACCGGGGCGAACGTGAAGTTCGTCGGCCACTACACGGGACTGCTCAACGGCGGTGCCGGCAAGACACATCAGGACATCGAGGATCTGGCGATCCTGCGGGCGATGCCGGACATGACCGTGATCGCCCCGGGAGACGCCGCCGAGACCCGGGAGGCCGTGCGCTGGGCTACCGCGCACGACGGCCCGGTCTACCTGCGCCTGGCCCGCGACGCGGTGGCGGAGCTGGGGCTCTCCGAGCCGCCCAGACCGGACCACCTGGCTCAACTGCGAGAGGGCACCGACCTCACCGTCCTGTCGACCGGTGTGCAGACGGCCCGCACTGCGGCTGCGCTCGACCTGCTGGCCGAGCGCGGGATCCATGCCCGCCACCTGCACGCCGCCTTCCTCAAGCCGCTCTCGGACGCGACCGTGCTCGAGGCGGTCGGCGACGCCAGGGAGATCGTCACCGTCGAGGAGCATTCCGTGGTCGGCGGGCTCGGTGGGCTGGTCGCCGAGGCGGTGGCCGGGGCGGGACGTGGCAGCCGGGTGACCCGGATCGGCCTGGAGGACACCTGGTCGGAGTCCGCGCCCAATGACTTCCTGCTGGACCGATTCGGCCTGTCCCCGGAGCGGGTGGCCGCGCGGATCGAGTCCCTGGGTGCGTTGCCCGCCGGAGCGGTGCATTGATCGGGCTGACGAAGACCGGCCCGGGTCCGGGCACGGTCCAGGTCACCGAGCGCGAGCCCCGGCCTCTCGAGCCCGGTCAGGTGCGGATCCAGGTGCACGCCACCGGGGTGTGCGGTACCGACCTGCACATCGCCTCTGACGAGTACGGCAACGAACCACCGGTGACGATGGGCCACGAGATCTCCGGTGCCGTGCTCGAGTGCGGCGCGGGCGTGGATCCCTCCTGGGCGGGACAGCGTGTGGTGTGCGAGACCTACTTCTCCACCTGCGAGCGGTGCTCGCAGTGCCGGGACGGACGGCGCAATCTGTGCCGCGCGCGACGGTCGCTCGGCTCCTTCGAGGACGGTGGCTTCGCCGCCACGGTGGTGGTGCCCGAGCAGAACCTGCACCGGATTCCCGACACGGTGATGAGCCTCGACGCGGTGCTGCTGGAACCCCTCGCCTGCGTGGCCCAATGCCTGCTGGATCCGGCGCGCATGTCCCCGGGCGACTCGGTGCTGGTGGTGGGCCCGGGGACGATGGGCCTGCTGAGCGCGCAGGTGGCGCTCGCCGCCGGGGCGAACGTGACGTGCGCAGGGCTGGCGAGCGACTCTGTGCGCCTCGGCCGGGCAGAGGCGCTCGGCGCCGCGGTCACCACGGGTCCTGCCGCAGAGGAGTTCGACGTGGTGGTCGAGTGCTCCGGAGCTGCCGGGGGGATCGCGACCGCATTCCGTTCAGCTCGCCGCGGCGGCACCTACGTGCAGGTGGGGATCCACGGTGCGCGGGTCGAGGTCGATTTCGACACGATCCTGTACAAGGAGCTTGAGGTGAGCTCCGGCTTCGCGTCCACCGCGGCGTCCTGGCGTCGCGCGACCGCACTGGTCGGATCGGGCGCCGTGGATCTTGCTGGGATGGTCACCCACGCCCTGCCGCTGGAGCAGTGGGAGGAGGCCTTCGCACTGGTGGGCTCGCCGGAAGCGGTGAAGGTCGCGCTCCAGCCCTGAGGTTCGCAGCCTCGGGGCATCGACGGCGGCGACGTTCAACCGACGCAGGGCGCGGTCGTCGTCCCCGGGAACTTTCGGTGTACCCGCCCCTCACCCCCGCCCCAACGCCTCCGGCACCTCCGCAAGCCATTCCTCCGGCGCCTCGGCCTCCGGGGCGGCCGGCAGCACGCCCTGCCCGTCGGGCGTGGGGATCGCTCCCAGCAGCGCCTTCGTGTAGGGGTGGATCGGGTCCGCCCAGACCATCGCCGTGGGCCCGGATTCGACGATCCGTCCGCGGTACATCACCGCCACGCGGTCGGCCATGATCCGCACCACGGACAGGTCGTGGGAGATGAACAGCATCCCGGCCCCGGCGGCGAGGCACAGGCGGCGCATCATCGCGGCCACCTCGGCCTGGCTGGAGGCGTCCAGCGCCGAGATGGGCTCGTCGGCGACCAGCAGATCGGGCTGGGCCGCGAGGGCTCTCGCGATCGCGATCCGCTGGCGCTGACCGCCGGAGAACTGGTGGGGGTAGCGGGTGACCATCTCGGGATCCAGCCCCACGGCTCCCAGCCACTGCCGCGGGGTGTCCGAGGCGATGCCCCGGGCGGTCGCGGCGGCGACCCCGTCGGCGATCTGCTCGCCGATGCGCTTGCGCGGGTTGAGCGAGGAGTTCGGGTCCTGGAACACCATCTGCATGGCGGTGAGTTCGCTCGCCCGGCGCCGCAGCCCCAGCGGGGGCACGGGCGCCCCGCGGAACTGCACGTCTCCGGACTGGGGCTTCTCCATCCCGATCACCGCGCGGGCGGTGGAGGACTTCCCGCAGCCGCTCTCGCCCACCAGGGCGAGCACCTCGCCGGCGGCGATGCTCAGCGAGATGCCGTCGACGGCACGGACGGTGCGGGTGCCGCGGTACTCGACCACGAGGTCCTTCGCCTCCAGGACGGTGCTCATTCCTCCTCCTCCACGAGGGAATCCTGCGCATCGGGCATCGACGCGAGCAGAGTGCGCGTGTACTCGTGCTGGGGCGCCGTGAAGACCTCCCGGGTGCTGCCGGATTCCACGATCCGCCCGTGGCGCATCACGGCGACGTCGTCGGCGACGGCGCTCATCACGCCGAGGTCGTGCGTGACCAGCAGCACGGCCAGGTCCCGCTGGTCCACCAGCTCCCTCAGCAGGTGCAGGATCCCCGCCTGGACGGTGACGTCCAGCGCCGTGGTCGGCTCGTCGGCCAGCAGCACCTCGGGGTCGCAGGCGAGGGCCACGGCGATCGCGATGCGCTGGCGCTGACCGCCGGAGAACTGGTGCGGGTAGCGGCGCAGCGCCTCGACCGGCTCCGGCACGCGCACCTGGCGCAGCAGGTCGGCGGCCCGCTCCCGGGCCTCGCCCCGTGTCAGGCGCAGATGGGTGCGCATGTGGTCGGTCAGCTGGCTGCCGATGGTCAGCTGGGGGTGCAGGCTCGCGGAGGGGTCCTGGAAGACCATGGCCACGCGCGTGCCCCGGATGCGGTTCAGCGCACGGGGGCGCAGGCCGACCAGTTCGGTCTCGCCCAGCCGGATCGAGCCGCCCACGCGGGCGGTCGCCGGCAGCAGCCCCAGCACGGACATGGCGCTGACGGTCTTGCCGGAGCCGGATTCTCCGGCCAGCCCCTGGATCCGTCCGGGCGTGAGCTCCAGGGAGATGCCCTTGACCACCTGCACCGGTTCGCGCCGGCCGAAGGCGATAGTGAGGTCGCGGATGCTCAGCGCGCTCATCGTCCCTCCTCCGTGACTGCGGTGGGGTCGAGGCCGGCGCCCTGGGGGTCGGTGCCGCCGGCGGCGCCCTCGCGCTCCGCGGAGGAGAGGGGGTCCAGCGCATCGCGCAGGGAGTCGCCGATGAAGTTGAACGACATCACCACGGTGAGGATCGCGAGGCCGGGGAACACCCCGAGCCACCAGGCGTCGATGTGGCTCATCGCGCCGGAGATCATCGAGCCCCATTCGGCCGTGGGCGGCTGGGCGCCGAGTCCCAGGAAGGACAGGCCCGTCAGCAGCAGGATCGCCGTGCCGATGTCGAGGGAGGCGAGCACCAGCACGGGCCCGGCGATGTTGGGCAGGATGTCGCTGCGCAGCGAGCGCCAGGGGGAGTAGCCCAGCAGCCTGCCGGCGATCACGTAGTTCTGGGTGCGCAGGCTCAGCACCAGGGAGCGCACCACACGGGCGTACTGGGGCCAGGAGACGATCACGCCGGCGATCACGGCGTTGAACAGCGAGGGTCCCAGCGAGGCGGCGATGATCATCGCGAGGATGACGGTGGGGAAGGCCATCATCAGGTCCGTCAGGCGCATCAGCGCCTCGTCGACCCAGCCGCCCACGTATCCGGCGACGGAGCCGATCAGGGTGCCCAGCACCGTCGCGCACACCACCATGATCAGGGCCAGCGGCATGGTCACCCGCGCACCGGTGAGCAGGCGGGAGAACACGTCGCGGCCCACCTGGTCGGTGCCCATCAGGGTGACGTCGCCGGGGGCGGTGAGGCGGGGGAGCTGCTGGGCGAGCGGGTCGTGGGGCGCCACCCAGGGCGCGATGAGCGCGATGACCACCCAGGCCAGGGCGATGGCGGCGCCGACGATCGCCAGCGGTGTGCGCCAGGCGGCGGGGATCGCGCGGAACAGGCGACCGCGGCGCAGGCGGGTGGAGTGTGCGGATCTGGTGCTCATGCCAGCCTCACCCGGGGATCCAGCACGCCGTACAGCAGGTCCACCACGAAGTTGATCACCAGGTAGATCACTCCCACCACCAGGCCGACGCCCATCACACCGGGCAGGTCGAGATTGATCGCCGAGTTGAAGGCGTAGGTGCCCAGCCCGGGCCAGGCGAACACCGCCTCGACCAGCACGGTGCCGGACAGCAGCACGCCGAAGGCGACGCCCACCACGGTGAGGATCGGCAGGGAGGCGCCGCGCAGCACGTAGGAGGCGATGACCCGACGGCGGGGGAGGCCCTTGGCGCGGGCCGCCCGGACGTAGTCGGTCTCCAGCACCTCCAGCACGGCGGCCCGGATGAACCGGGTGAGCAGGCCGATGGTGAACAGCGACAGCACCAGCACGGGCAGTGCGAGGTGGGCGAGCGCGTCGAAGAAGCCGACGGGGTCGCCGTTCAGCACGAAGTCCACGGTGTACAGGCCGGTCACCGTCGGCGGCGGAGTGAAGGCGGGATTCAGCCGGCCCGCTCCCGGGGCGATGCCCAGCCGCAGGAAGAAGGTGTGGTAGGCCATGATCGCCAGCCAGAACGTCGGCACGCTCAGTCCCAGCAGGGAGACGACACGCAGCACCTGGTCGGTGACCCGACCGCGATGGTGCGCGGCGATGGTGCCGAGGGCGAGACCCACGGCGAGGCTGACGAGGATCGCGCCGAGAGCGATCTCGACGGTGGCCGGCACGGCGGTGGCCAGTTCGGTGGCCACGGGACGGCCGGTGGTGATCGAGGTGCCCA
>Ga0079226_10001907_pt1 | contig 15998 bp, 11 predicted proteins | sample Poulit2014_FD_76345 | JGI IMG/M metagenome (GOLD analysis project Ga0079226, IMG submission 76345) | Agricultural soil microbial communities from Georgia to study Nitrogen management - Poultry litter 2014 | ecosystem: Environmental > Terrestrial > Soil > Agricultural land | place: USA: Georgia...
ACGACAAATACCGGTGCAACACCGCTTTGTGCTCATTGTTCGTCATACTGCGGAGAATCGCACGACCCACCGACATTCTCGAGTCGAACGAGACTCGCCCGCACGGCGTTCGATACGCTGTGTGCCACTCGGTGCGTCCCTGCCGCCCTCACACGGAGTCGGCCGGTTCGGCGGAGCGGATGATGGCGCTGTGTATCTCCGGGGTCGCCTGGTGGAGGACGGTAATGCCGATCCGCCCATCGAGAGCCCGTCGAGCGAACACTCCACAGCGAGCAGGAGGAGCCAACGAACCCACCCTGATAGTTCGGTACGCACACCGCCTCGAACGGCTTGACAGCTACTGGTGCGGTTCGCAGTGCTCCTGGGGAGCGGTAAGTCCTACTTTTCTCGCGATGTGACGACGTCGCGCATCGTGGCGACCTGCACATCATGCTGCTGTAACCGGGAGCGGATCGCTCGGGCAACGTCGGGTGAGTTGGGGCGGTCGCCGTGCAAACAGATCGTGTCCGCGTCCACGTCGAGAGCCTTGCCGTTCACCGATGTCACCCCACCATTGAGGATGTCGATGGCCTGCCGAGCGCAGACCTCGGGGTCTTTGGCCTCGGGATTCGGTTCGATGATGATGTGACCGTTGTCGTCATAGTCCAGGTCGGCGAACGCTTCCCGGGCGACGCGATAACCGTTCGAGAGGACATGGTCCGCGGTCGGGCCGGCCAGCAATACCGGCATGACCGCCGGATCGGCATTGGTGACGGCGTCCGCCACCGCCATGGCCACTTCGGGATCGCGCAGCGTGAGTCCGTACAACGCGCCGTGCGGTTTGACGTGCTCCAGATGTGTCCCCGCCACGGCCGCGAAACTCCGCAGCGCGCCGAACTGGTAGAGACAGGTATCCGCGGCCTCCGCAGGAGTCATCGCCATCGCGCGGCGACCGAACCCGGCGAGATCGGGGAATCCGGGGTGCGCCCCCAACGCCACCCCGGTGGAGACAGCGAGTTCCACGGAACGGCGCATCGTACCCGGATCTCCCGCGTGCCAGCCGCACGCGATGTTGACGGAACTGACCTGCGGTAGCACGGCGGAGTCGTTGCCGAGTGTCCAGCGTCCGAAGCTTTCCCCGGCATCAGCGTTGAGATCGATCAGGGTTTTCATGGCCTGGCCCTTCTTGTCGGGACGGGGTGGCACAGGACAGCAGACTACCCTCAGAACCGGCAACGGACAGGGTCGCCGAACAGCCGATGACACTCGAACCGGATCGAATGGACAAAGTGTTGCCCGCCATTTCGAAATGATCGCCAAATTGTCGCTGTGCGGCTGGCACGCGTGTCGTGCAGAATATGTGATCACCGACACCCTGGAGGCGTGGTGATGACAGACAAGATCCAGCTGCCGCCCGCCCGGTACGAGTACGGCGGGGACGAGTTCGTGTTCGTCGAGTTGGACCAGGCGATGAGCCTGGAAGCCAACTTCAAGGGCATGGCGGTCACGAACGCACTGCGAGAAGAGGACATCGAGGGTGTTGTCGACATCTGCCCCTCGAATGCCTCGTACATGATTCAGGTCGACCCGGACCGGATCGACCCGCGGGAGTTGGTCGACGAGCTCCGCAGGTTGGAATCATCCGTGGGAACGCTGCCGGAGGACTATGTCCTCACAACACGCATCGTCGACGTTCCGGTCCTGTTCAACGACCCCTGGACCCACGAAACGCTCATGCGCTTCCGGGACCGACACCAAGACCCGGAGGTCACCGATCTCGAGTACGCGGCACGGATCAACGGCTTCGACAGTGTGCAGGGTGTTGTCGAGGCGATGACGAGCGCGCCGTGGATCGTCACGATGCGCGGTTTCGTGCCGGGCCTGCCGTTCTGTTATCAACTCGTGCCGCGCGCCCGACAGATCGAGGTCCCCAAATACGTACGCCCACGCACCGACACTCCGGAGCGCACGTTCGGGTTCGGCGGCGCGTTCTCGGTGGTCTATCCCGTGCGCGGAGCCGGTGGGTACCAGATGTTCGGCATGGCCCCTGCACCGGTGTTCGACATTTCGCAGAGCCTTCCCGATTTCACCGAGGACATCAGTTTCCCGAAAGCCAACGACGTGCTGCGGTATCGGGCGGTCGGCATGACCGAGTTCGAGGACACGCGTTCCGAAGTCGAAGCAGGCACGTTCCGCTACCGCATTCGCGAGGTGGAGTTCGAACCGGCGGCCCTGCTCGCCGACCCCGACGCAGTCGATCAGGAACTGCTGGAGGTGTTGTACCGATGACTCAGGTGTTGATTCGTTCCGGCGGTCTCTACACAACAGTGCAGGACACCGGCCGGTTCGGTTATTACCACATGGGGATGCCGCCGTCCGGGGCGATGGACGTGTTCTCCGCGGTGGTCGCGAACCTCGCGGTCGGTAACCCGGACGGAGCCGGCGTCCTCGAGGCCACCTACATCGGCCCGAAACTGGAGTTCACCGATGATCGTCTGGTGTGCGTGACCGGCGCCGACGCCCCGGTGACCCTCAACGACGATCCGGTCGAACCCTGGACCGCGCTGCGGGTCGGACCCGGCGACGTCCTGGGCTTCGCCATGATCCAAGCCGGATGTCGCGTCTACATCGCAGTGAGCGGTGGTGTCGATGTTCCCGTCTACCTCGGATCCCGGTCAACGTACACACTCACCGGCATTGGGGGCCACGAGGGGCGCAAGCTGCACGATGACGAGACGCTCCCGCTGGGAGAGCCGGGCAACACTGCACACCCCGGCGCGACGGTTCCGTCCCGCCTCCGGCCCCCACTCGAGAATCCTGCCGAATTACGCACGATGGTGGGGCTGTGTTCCTACCGTCTCACCGAACATGGGTTGGACTCGTTCCTCGGCACGGACTGGAAGGTGACCAAGGACGCCGATCGGGTCGGATACCGGCTGCGGGGTGGCACACTCGACTTCACCGAGCGCGAACAACCGTTCGGCGCGGGCAGCGACCCGGCGAACGTGGTCGATCTCGGTTATCCGATCGGCTCGATCCAGGTTCCCGGTGGCGACGAGCCGATCGTGCTGCTCAACGACGCGGTCACCGGCGGCGGTTATGCCACGATCGGCACCGTCATCTCCGTCGACCGGGATCGTATCGCGCAGGCGAAAACCGGCGATGTCGTGCGCTTCCAGTCGGTGGATCTGGACACGGCACTGACGGCGCGGCGAGAACGCCAGCAACGGATCGAGCAAGTCAGACAAGAAGTCGTGAGATAACGAGGGAGTGCTGACAATGGCAACGATCAAGGCGCAGATGCCAGGAGTTTTCTACCGGCGCCCCGCACCGGAGAAACCCGTCTACGTCGAGCACGGCGACGGGATCACTGAAGGTCAGACCATCGCACTGATCGAGGTGATGAAGACCTTCAACGAGGTCAAAGCGGACACTTCCGGAACCGTCGACGCTTTCCTGGTCGAGGACGGCGACGAGGTCGACGTCGGCGACGACATCGTGCGGTTGGGATGAGCATGAAGCGAGTCCTGGTAGCCAATCGCGGCGAGATCGCCGTGCGCATCATCCGCGCGGCCCATACCTCGGGCCTCGAAGCGGTGTCGGTGTATTCGGACGCGGATGCCACCAGCCAGTGGGTGCGGCTGGCCGACGAGGCCGTGTATATCGGCAAGTCTGCAGCGACGAAGTCGTACCTGAACTCATCGGCCCTCGTGGAAGCTGCCGTGTCCTCCGGCGCGGACGCTGTGCACCCAGGCTACGGGTTCCTCTCCGAACGTCCGGAATTCGCCAACGAGGTCGCGGATGCCGGGTTGACGTTCGTCGGCCCGGATGCGGCCACGATCGAGATGATGGGGGACAAAGCGGCCGCGCGCAGCGCCGCGCAGCAGGCCGGCGTTCCCGTCGTTCCCGGCAGTGGTCCGGTGGAGGCGGTGGATGACGCGGCCACTGCCGCCGAGCAAGTGGGATACCCGGTGTTGGTGAAGGCCGCCGCCGGCGGCGGCGGACGAGGTATCCGTCCCGTGGCTTCGGCAGCAGAGCTGGCCGACGTGCTGCCCGCTGCACAGGCCGAAGCCCACTCCGCGTTCAAGGACGACACCGTGTATCTGGAACGGGCGATCGACGGTGCACGACACGTCGAAGTGCAGGTACTCGCAGATGACCACGGCAACGTGGTGCACGCGTTCGAACGCGACTGTTCGGTGCAACGGCGCCGGCAGAAACTGATCGAGGAAGCTCCCGCGCCGAACCTGTCCGGTGACACCAGGAAAAATATCAACGAGGCCGCGGTCCGGTTGGCTCGTCAGGTGGGCTATCGCGGTGCGGGAACAGTGGAGTTCCTGCTGACCCCTGCCGGGGAATTCTTCTTCATCGAGATGAACACTCGGATCCAGGTGGAGCACCCGATCAGCGAGGCCGTCACCGGTGTGGATCTCGTGGCCGAACAGTTGCGGATCGCCGCGGGGAAGCCTGTTTCGTTCTCGCAGCAGGATGTCGTGATCAACGGGGCCGCGATCGAGTTGCGCATCAATTCGGAGGATCCACAGCAACAGTTCCAGCCGACTCCGGGTACTCTGACACGTCTCGACCCGCCAGGCGGACCGGGTGTCCGCGTCGACACCGGCTTCGTGGCCGAAGACCGGATCAGTCCCTTCTACGATTCGATGATCGCCAAGTTGATCTGCTTCGGACCGGACCGCGTCAGCGCGTTGGCGCGCGCCGACCAGGCGTTGTCGGAATTCCGGGTGCAGGGAGTGCCGACAACAGTGTCCACCCACCAACGTCTACTCGGCGAATCCGATCTCCGCACCGGTGCTGTCCACACGAGATGGCTCGAGGAGTTGTGGGCGGAATCGGACGAGCGGAATACGCAGAGTGATAACACTGTGAGCTCGTAACAATCCGGCGTGGGCGCCGTCGAATCGGTGCCGTGTCGAATGTTGATCGCGATCCTTCCAGTCTCAGGAGGTTGGCAGCATGACGGAAACAGCGCAGTCGGGAATCGGCACCGCCGTACCCCGCAAGGAAGATACTCCGTTGATCGGCGGCAAAGCGCGGTGGACGGCAAACATCACGCTGCCGGGTACGTTGCACGTGGCTGTGCTGCGCAGCCCGTTCGCGCATGCCCGTATCACTTCGATCGACGTGACCGAGGCTGCCGAACGGAACGGCGTGATGGGAGTTTTCACCGGAGCCGACCTCGCAGACGAATGGTCCGGAATCCCGAGCGCATGGCCGGTTACCGAGGACATCAAGATGCCGGAGCACCTGCCTGTGGCGGTCGACCGGGTGCGGTTCGCCGGCGAGGCCGTCGCCGTCGTCGCCGCGACCGACGAGACCACTGCCCGCGACGCACTCGAGTACATCGAGATCGACTACGACCCGCTGGACCCGGCGCTCGACGTGGAGGATGCGTTGGCGGGCGGCCCGCTGGTGCACGACGACCTCGGCACGAACGAGAGTTACACCTGGAACCTGGCCACCGGTGACGTGGACAGCGCGTTTTCGCAGGCGGACGTCACGATCTCCGAACGGTATCTGCAACAGCGGCTGCAGCCGACCCCGATGGAACCTCGCGCGGTCGTGGCCGCTCCCGAGCACGTCGGCGGTGGCTTCACCGTGTACTCCTCCACGCAGATTCCGCACATCATGCGCAGCGTACTCTCCGGAATCTGCGGCGTGCCGGAACAGGCACTGCGCGTGATTGCGCCGGACGTCGGCGGCGGGTTCGGCGGCAAACTCAACGTCTACCCGGAAGAATGCCTGGCCGTGGCACTGGCGCGGCGGCTGTCCACCCCGATCAAATGGGTCGCCGACCGCAGCGAGGACAGTCAGGCGATGACACACGGGCGTGGACAGGTGCAGTACGTGGAGCTCGCCGCGACCAACGACGGTCGACTGTTGGGCATGCGGGTGCAGATTCTGGCTGACATGGGGGCTTATCTGCAGCTACTGACCCCGGGGATTCCGGTCTTGAGCGCGTTCGTTTTCCCAGGCGTGTACTCGTTCGGCTCGTTCTCGGTACAGTGCAAGGGCGTATTCACCAACAAGACGCCGACCGACTCCTACCGGGGCGCGGGACGCACGGAGGGCATTTACGGCGTCGAACGGGCGATGGATGCGTTGGCGCGCCGCCTCGACATGGACCCGGCTCAGTTGCGGCGCCGCAACTACTACGCACCGTTCGACAACGGAGCGCCGACACCGGCGGGCATCGAAATGGACTCCGGTAACTACGAACTCGCACTGGACAAGGTGCTGGAGTTCGTCGATTATCAGGGTTGGCGTACCGAACAACGACGCCGACGGACGGCAGGCGATCCCGTCCAGATCGGGATCGGATTATGCAGCTACACCGAGAACGGCGGGTTGTCACCGTCGCAGATGACCGCCGCGTTGCGACTGGGGGCACCCGGCTGGGAAATGTCCAGTGTCCGCATGTTGTCGACGGGCGCCGTACAGGTCATCACCGGTACGTCGCCACACGGTCAGGGCCACGAGACAACCTGGTCACAGATTGTTTCCGACGCGTTGGGCGTGCCGGTCAACGACGTGGAGGTCGTCCACGGCGACACGAACTCCGCGCCGTACGGATTGGACACGTACGGATCGCGCAGTGCCGCGGTCGGCGGTACGGCTGTGTACCTCGCTTCTCAGAAAGTACTGTCCAAGGCACGCACTCTCGCCGCGCACATGTTGGAAGCCGCAGAACAGGATCTGGAGTTCGCCGAGGGAGCCTTCTCGGTGACCGGGGTTTCCGGCCCGAGTGTGACGATCCAGGAGGTGGCCGGTGCCGCGTATCTCGCCGCGGACCTCCCGGAGGGGATGGAGCCGGGGTTGTCGGAGGAGCAGTTCTTCGACCCACCGAACTTCACTTTCCCGTTCGGCACCCACGTGTGCGTGGTCGAAGTGGACACCGAGACCGGTGGTGTCACAATCCCGGCATACTACGCCGTCGACGACTGCGGCACCGTCATCAATCCGACTATCGTCGAGGGGCAGATGCACGGTGGTGTCGCGCAGGGCATCGCGCAGGCCCTGTACGAAGAGGCCGCCTACGACACCGAAAGCGGCACGCTCATCAGCGCGGGACTCAGCGAGTATCTCATCCCTGCCGCTCCCGACCTGCCGAACATGTCGCTGGACCACACGGTCACCCCGTCCCCGACGAACGCACTGGGCGCCAAAGGTGTGGGCGAGTCCGGTTCGATCGCGTCCACACCGGCCGTGATGAATGCCGTGATCGACGGGCTGACCCCGTACGGGGTCAACCACCTCGACATGCCCGCCACACCCCACCGCATCTGGCAGGCGATCGCACAGCAACAGTAGGAAGGAGTGCTGTCCTAAGCAGACTCACGCGGATATAAAAGCGAAGGCAGCGTAGCCGATGGTGTCGGAGCTGACCCGTCCGCGGTCAGGGTCTCGGCTCGAAGGTAGTTCTGTTCGACGTGCGATAGAGGTGCCCGGTTCAGCGACTGGCGCCGCGCTCGCTGGACCGGGTGCTAGCCGATGTTGATCGCCCCATCGGCCAACACGGCTGCCAATGATGCCAGCCCGGCCTCGACGGATTCCAGTTCCTGCAGGACTTCGGCACGTTCGCCGTGCCCTCCGGCGGGCGCGGGCGGGTCGTCCGCAGACACTCGGAGGTGTGCATGCCGAAGTAGTCTTCCTGGTTACGGGCCCACTCAGCCCGAGCTCCCTGTAATCCGCTCTGCCGTGGCGCGACCCATACGTACGGCACCATCCACGTGTTGGTATCCCTCGCCCGCGATGTCCGAGGAGGACCAGTAGATCGGCCCGACCGGTTCGCGCTGGTCCGGACCATAACGGTGTAGTCCACCGAGGTCGTAACTGGCGGCGTACGCACCGCGGGTCCATTCTTCGGCCGCCCAGTCCGACTCGTAGTAGACCAGCGGGTTACGGGCCCGCTCACCGAGGCAGGTCACGAAACAGGCGAGGATCTGCCGTTGACGTTCCTGTTCGGACAACGCGAGCATCGCATCGGCTTTCTCGCCGGGGACGAAACCGACCAGGGTGCCGTGGCTGTCGTCGTGGTTGGTGTTGTCGTAGACCTCTTGCACGGCGAGTCCGGGGCTGAAGCACGTGCCGGACAAACCGTCATTACGCCAGAACGGAGTGTCATAAACAGCGTGCACCTTGATCACCAGTCCCATCGACTGGTGTTGGTGCATCTGGTGCTGTCGTCGGGGCAACGGTGGGTCGAAACTGACTCGGGAATACAGGTTCGGTGGTACCGCCATTACAGCGTGCCGTGCGTGAACCCGTACCCGGTCCGACTCGACGGTTACGCTGGCGTCGGACCATCGCAGTGTCCGGGCCGGTGACGACAGTAGTACGTCATCGCCCAACTCGTCGGCCATTCGTTGCGACACGAGTTGCATACCGCCGACGATCCGCCTGTCGAGGATGAAATCCTCGTCGACGAGGTTGCTGAACGATCCGGCCGATGCCGCCATCAGAACGGCCTGCAGCACGGAAAAGGAGTGTGCCGGCTTCGTCAGCATGCCACCGGCGAGGAAGTGACTCACCGCGGCGCACGCTTCCTCGTCTGCGGACTCGCCACGCAGCCAGTGGCCTAGGGAGATCGTGTCGAGCTCGCGGGCACGCGGGTGATCCCACGGCTGTTCCGCCCCCACTTCTGCGGCCAGTTTGTCCAGTGTCTTGACCAGGCGCTCGATCTCCGACACTGTGGCTCCGGAGGCAGGCAACACCTCGCCCTGATATCGCACGTGTGTGCCGTCCGGCGCGATGTAGACATTGTCGCCTGCCCGGTACCGCGGGAAGGTTTCCAAACCGAGCTCGTCCACCAGGCCTCGGAGCACGGTCTGATCAGGAGAGATCCACTGCCCGCCAAGTTCGAGCATCGCGCCGTCGATGGTCCGGGTCCAGGTGCGGCCACCGACTCGGTCACGTGCCTCCAACACCGCCACAGAACGCCCGGACTTGCGTAGCTCCCTGGCGGCACTGAGTCCGGACGCTCCCGCACCGATGATCACAACGTCGCGGTACAACGGTGCGGTGTCGTACTGCTCTGCGTGATGCTGGGTGTTCACGACTCGCCCCCTTCGGTGTTACTCATGACGTGTTTGACGCGGGTGTAGTCCTCGAGTGAGTAGGCGGAGAGATCCTTGCCGTGGCCCGATTGTTTGAACCCACCGTGGGGCATCTCGCCGACGAGAGGAATGTGAGTGTTGATCCAGACACAGCCGAAGTCGAGCCGCCGTGACAGCCGCATCGCGCGGGCGTGATCGCGTGTCCATACGCTGGATGCCAGCCCGTACGATGTGCCGTTGGCCTTGTCGAGCGCGTCGGCCTCGTCGGTGAACGACTGCACCGTCAAGACCGGCCCGAACACCTCGTTCTGCACGATCTCGTCGTCCTGCGCCAGGCCGGAGATCACCGTGGGTGCGAAGAAGTATCCGACCTCTCCTGCCTGATGTCCACCTGTATGGAGCGTGGCGTGCGTCGGTAACCGGTCGCAGAAACCCTGCACCTTGGCCAGATGGTCGGCGTTGTTCAACGGTCCGTAGTCGGCTGTCTCGTCGGATGGCGGCCCGCTGGTCGCGGCCCGGGCACACTCTGTCAACGCGGCGAGCAGTTCGTCGTGGATACTCTCGTGTACGAGTACCCGGGCAGCCGCAGTACAATCCTGACCCGCGTTGAAGAAACCGGCCTCTGCCACGGCACCGGCGGTAGCGGCCACGTCCGCATCATCGAACACCACCGCTGGAGCCTTGCCGCCCAATTCCAGATGTGTACGTTTCAGACTGGTGGCAGCGGACGCGGCGACCTCCTGCCCGGCACGCACCGATCCGGTGATCGAGACCAACATCGGCGTGGGGTGCTCGACCAACATCCTGCCCGTATCGCGGCCGCCGCAGACAACGTTCAACACCCCGGCGGGCAAGTACTTGGCGGCGATCTCGGCCAGCAACAACGTACTGGCAGGAGTTGTCTCGGCAGGTTTGAGCACCACCGTGTTACCCGCTGCCAATGCTGGAGCGATCTTCCAGATCGCCATCAACAGCGGATAGTTCCACGGTGTGATCTGGGCACACACCCCCACCGGTTCACGCCGCACGAACGAGGTCAACCCCTCTAGGTACTCCCCGGCTGCCTTCCCTTCCAGCATGCGTGCCGCTCCTGCGAAGAATCGTAGCTGTTCCAGCATCATCGGCACTTCCTCGGCGTGTGTCATCGCGATCGGCTTGCCGGTGTCGGCCGATTCCACCTTGACCACCTCGTCGATCCGCGACTCGAGCTCGTCGGCGATACGAAACAGCGCCAACTGGCGCTGCGCGGGTGTGGCTCCCGCCCACTCGTCGAAGGCGCGATCGGCCGCAACCATCGCAGCCTCAACATCCTCAGCCGCCGAGACCGGTGCCGATGCGTAGGGCGCGCCGGTCGCCGGGTCGAGCACCTCGGTCGCGCACCCACCCTGTGGTTCCACCGGCTTGCCGTCCACAAAATTCGTGAATCGTTGCATGGGCCCACTCCTCAGCAGGGTTGACTGGATCACAACGTTTAAATACAACGATAATCGAAGCTCTACTAGCTGTCCATGGCTATTCTTAGTTCCTTCTCGTCTTGACAGCGACTGTTTTAGTGTCCCTTAATAGTTCACGAACCGTGTGTTGCACGTCACCTCCGGCTTCAGCGGCAGGCAGGTGGCACCGTCTTCGACAAGGAGTGCTGATACATGCCCCAAGCGAGCACCCTCAAGCGTTCACTGGGGATGTGGGCGATCGTCGGCCTCGGCCTGGGCTACATGACCCCCACGGTCGTGTTCGACACATTCGGGATCGTCTCGGAACGTACCGATGGCGCAGTGCCAATGGCCTACCTCGTCGCACTGGTGTGCATGCTGTTCACCGCACTCAGCTACGGAAAGATGGTCGGCGTTTTCTCCAGTGCCGGCTCCGCCTACACCTATGCCCGCAAGACCATGCACCCGATCGTCGGGTTCCTGGTCGGCTGGGCATCGTTGCTGGACTACCTGCTGCTGCCGGTGGTGAACGCGGTCATCATCCGGATTTACATGACGTCGATGTTCCCCGAGATGCCCGCCTGGATCTGGGTGGTCGCGTACGTCGCGTGCGTTACCGGCATCACGGCTTGGAGCATGAACTCCACGTCCAAATTGAATTCCGCGCTCGTGATCTTCGAGCTCGTGTTGATCGGCGCGTTCATCGTGCTGGCGTCGGTTCGGCTGATACAGGGTATGGGGCAAGGAACCATACTGACCCTTGATCCGCTGTGGCATTCCGGTGTGCAGAGCGCCGCGGTACTCGGCGGGGCAACAGTGGTGTGTTTCTCTTTCATCGGGTTCGACGCGGTCACGATGTACACCGAGGAGGCCAAGGACAGCAAGACCATGCCGCGGGCGATCCTGCTGACGGTGCTGCTCGGCGGCGCCGTTTTCTTCGTCGGCGGCTGGTTCGCTCAGACGGTGTTCCCCGATGTCGCCGCATTCCACAACACCGACGACACACTTCCCGAGATCGCACTGTATGTGGGCGGTCAAGTATTCCAGATCCTTTTCCTCGCCGGAGCGTTCGCCGCGACCGTCGCCTCCGGGCTGGCATCGCACTCCAGTGTCTCGCGCTTGCTGTACGTGATGGGTCGTAACGGCGTGCTCACCCCGAAGCGGTTGTTCGGCTACGTTCACCCGCTTCTCCGCACGCCACTGTTCTGCGTACTGCTGGTCGGAGTCGTATCGCTGATAGCGATTGCCCCCAGCCTGGAACTGATCTCATCGGTGATCAACTTCGGGGCCCTGATCGCGTTCACCTTCGTCAACCTCAGCGTGATCGCATACTTTGTGGTGCGTCAGCGACGTTACCGGACGGCGAACGAGCTGAGCCGCTACCTGGTATTCCCCCTCGCCGGCGCTACCGCTACCGCCATCCTGTGGTATTTCCTCAGCGCCGAGGCGCTCGTAGCAGGCCTGGTCTGGTCGGCCGTGGGAGTGGTCTACCTGCTCGTACTCACTCGCGGTTTCCGCAGGCCGCTCAGCGATCTCGGGATGGACGAAACCGAAGATCCTGCCACCGAGTCGGACGAACAGGCACAGCAGGCCATCACGGTGGAAAAGACCACGATTGCGAGCATGTCCACCGGGTCGCGATGATGTCCGACGTGCAAAGTTCCAATGACAACAACGAGAAGATATCGGCAGGCACTCTCGATGACACGTCGAAACGGATCATCGAACAACTGCAAGAAGACGGACGCCGCTCGTACGGCACCATCGGCCAAGCGGTCGGACTGTCCGAGGCGGCTGTCCGACAGCGCGTGACACGGTTGACCCAGTCCGGTGTGATCCAGATCGTCGCCGTCACCGACCCAATGCAGGTCGGGATGTTCCGTCAGGCCATGATCGGAATGAAGGTGGACGGGCCACTCGACCCGGTCGCAGCCACCCTGTCTGCCATGGACGAGACCGACTACGTGCTGGTCTGCGCGGGCCGCTATGACGTGATCTGCGAGGTCGTCTGCACCGACGACACCCAACTACTGGATTTGGTCTCCAACCGTATCCGCACCATCCCCGGCGTCCACAATGTGGAAACCATGCCCTACCTCAAACTCCACAAACAGACCTACCAGTGGGGAACGCTGTGAGCCCGTTCGAGTTCGTCCACCTCGACGCCGACGAACCCGACCGCACCACGGGAGTGACCACATCCTGCCACGAGCACGAGGGAAACAGCCCATACCTGGGTGACGCATCAATAGAAACCATGCGGCCCGCGCCGCCACCGCACGGCTACCGTCGTGCGTGGCGGCCACAGCACCCTCGACGTTGTCGGCGCTCGGGTAGCACGCCGTCCCGACCAGAACCCCCTCGTACGGATCGTGCAGGTCGACCGTGTCCGGCGTCGTGACCGCATGACCGGCGATCCAGTTGGCACTTGCGGAACTCATCGAACGTCCTCAACCTGGTTTGATTGGGAGATGGGAGCCGTAAGCAGAATCGCACACTCACCCAACCGGCACCTACGAAGCGCCCGCTAGCCGAGATGGACACGGTGCCCGACGACACCATTAGAGTTCAGGACCTCCGTGCACTTGCAGCGCGACCCAGAGTTCTGCCCGCAACCCCGGGGAGTCAAGGCTGCGACCCAGCACTTCCTCGGCCTTGCGGATACGTTTGCGCAGCGTGTGACGATGAATGCCGAGTACTCCGGCCGCAGGATCCCACTGACCGTGCTGAGCCAGCCAGGCGCGCAGCGACACGAGCAGCTCACCTCGGGAGGTCGCGTCATGCTCGACCAACGGCCGCAGCAACGACTCGGCGAAACTACGGGTGTCCTCGGGAGGGAGTAACCGCAACAGGCCGCTCCCGCCCAGCTCGGCGAAGGACTGCACACCGGCCCCCGCGAGCCGGGCTGCCGCCACGGCCTGGCGGTAACCACTCGATACTTCAGTGAGTGCACCCGGAAACGACACTCCCACTGTGTCTATGACCGCCGAGTCCATAACGGCCGAGTCCGGCAATCCGAGCAGCCACTCGGCACCCGGGCTGCCCGTTGGAGCCAACGCCACCACATCACCTGCATATTCGGCCAGGAACGGCGGTTGCCTCACACGACGTGCGGCCGGTTCCAGCTTGTCCAACATGGCCTGTGCGGTCGCGCGACCACGCAGGACGAACACCTCGACCGGCTCCTCGGGCAACTCCGAGCCGAGCTGCTCCCACGGTTGTCGGGCGAGTGCAAGCTCCCCGCTCAGCAATAATTCGAATGCCCCCGACCGCAACCGTCGGTGTGCCGCGACGAGCACGTGTCGCTGTTCCAGCGCCAGGGTCAACAGCGACGCTGCCGTGTTCAGGACATGTTGCTGGGTATGCGACAGCGTCCCGTCATGTCCGGCCGCGAGGAACCCCCGAGGCTGCGGGCCGAGCGTCTGCAGGGTCACTTCCCGCCCTGCCAGGGACGTCCCGGTCACTGCGGCGCCGGCCTTGCTGCGCAAGGTGTCGAGGTGCGGTGCGAGGGCACGGTGCACCCGTTCGGGGCTTCCCTCGCTGGCATGCAAGGGCTCTCCGGATGAGTCCAGCAGCGCCACCCATGCGCCGATGAGAGCTGCGAGCCGGTCAACGAGAGCGGCAGGCCCGTCCGGTCTGCTCGCCACACGAGCCAGCTCACGTTGTGTATCCGCGGTGCGCTGCACCTCGGCGTATTCCTCCGCCGCAAGTTGGCGGGATACCGCCTTGCTGATCGCAATGAACGGGACGTCCCTCGGCACTTCCAGCAGACCGAGGCCCGCCTCGTGCACCGCGTCGAGTAGCGCTGCCGGGACAGCAGCGTGGCTCAGCCCCACCCCGAATCCGACTCCTGCCACCCCCGCGTCACGGAGTCGTATCACCAGATCCCCACACACCTCGGGGTCGTCCCACAGCGCGAGTCCCGTGGTCAGCAGCAGTTCCCCACCCTCGAGGAACGGCGTCGGATCGTCGAGCTCACTGATGTGAACCCAACTAACCGACCGAGCCAACGTCGCCTCGTCACCGTGGGCAGTCACTCGCAGCGCAGGGTCCGCAGCGAGGTCGGCCAGTGTCACCGGCAAGGGGCGCCTCCTGCTCACGGGATCGTTACCGAATTGTCTATCACCACCACTGAAGAACGCCAATTTGCACACTGTGTTCACTCGTCATGCGGTGCACGCTGGACCCCTGCGGCGCCAACCGCCGCACGACACCAACCCGGTTGCAGGAGCTATCCGATGAGCATCGACGTGGATCCCCACACCGCCGCCGACCTCCCACAGTCCCGACATCTGGCCACCCCGATCCCCGGACCACGCTCACAGGAGCTACAGCAGCGCCGCGCCGACACCGTGGCAGCCGGAGTCGGAAGCACCCTGCCTGTCTATGCCGAAGCCGCCCATGGCGGGATCCTGGCCGACACCGACGGGAACCGGCTCATCGACCTCGGTTCCGGCATCGCGGTGACCAGCGTCGGCAATGCCGCTCCCGCCGTCGCCGATGCCGTGCACAAACAGGTGGAGGCATTCACACACACCTGTTTCATGGTCACCGGTTACGAGAACTACGTGCGGGTCTGCGAGGAACTCGCAGCGCTCACCCCAGGAACCGGAGACAAGCGCAGCGTACTGTTCAACTCCGGGGCGGAGGCTGTGGAGAACGCAGTCAAGATCGCCCGGCACGCCACCGGCAGGCAGGCCGTGGTGGTGTTCGACCACGGTTATCATGGGAGGACGAACCTGACGATGGCACTCACGGCGAAGGCCATGCCGTACAAACAAGGGTTCGGACCGCTGCCTGCGGAAGTGTATCGAGTGCCGATGTCCTATCCGGCACGCGACGGCCGCGCCGGACAGCAGGCCGCACACGAAGTGCTGACCCAGATCGAAAAACAAGTCGGCAGGGGCGCGGTCGCCGCCGTGATCGTCGAACCGATCCAGGGCGAAGGCGGGTTCATCGAACCCGCGCCCGGTTTCCTGCCCGCGATCGCCGACTGGTGCCGTGACGACGGCGCACTCTTCGTCGCCGACGAGATTCAAACCGGCTTCTGTCGCACCGGCAACTGGTTCGCCTCCGAGCACGAAGGCATCGAGCCCGACATCATCACCACCGCCAAGGGCATTGCCGGCGGGCTGCCACTGGCAGGTGTCACCGGACGCGCCGAGGTGATGGACTCCGTCCACACCGGCGGACTCGGCGGCACCTACGGCGGCAACCCCGTCGCCTGCGCCGCCGCACTCGGCGCAATCGAGACAATGCGCAGCCAGCGCCTCGACCAGGCCGCCCAGCGGATCGGCACCCGTCTGCACTCCCGGCTGCATACACTGGCCGAAGACACACCGGCGATCTTCGACGTCCGCGGCCGAGGCGCCATGACCGCAATCGAGTTCGTCCATCCCGGCACCAGCGAACCCGACCCCGATCTCACCACCACGATCGCCAAGGCCTGTCACGAACAGGGCGTCGTCGTCCTGACCTGCGGCACCTACGGCAATGTCATCCGTCTGCTACC
>Ga0079226_10001908_pt1 | contig 15997 bp, 14 predicted proteins | sample Poulit2014_FD_76345 | JGI IMG/M metagenome (GOLD analysis project Ga0079226, IMG submission 76345) | Agricultural soil microbial communities from Georgia to study Nitrogen management - Poultry litter 2014 | ecosystem: Environmental > Terrestrial > Soil > Agricultural land | place: USA: Georgia...
ATGGAAGGATATTTGCAAGAGGTCCTTTAGCAGATGGGAGCGGAGGACTTGTTATATACCTTGCGGAGACGTTGGCAGAAGTAGAGAGCATGGTAAAAAAGGATCCTTATGTGATTCAAGGCGCACGTGATTACGTTATTAAGGAATGGAAGGCAACCACTGTTGCTAAAATGCCGGAATCATTCGATTTATAAATTCTTCATTCACTTCGAACTCGGACGGCATCTGTTTTAGTGAGTCCAAAATCACAATAAGGAAAGTGTATACTGAAAAGAAGGAGGAGTGGCATGTCAGTTTTTGCTGAAGATGCTTTGAAAGGTGAGCATGCATTGATTACAGGAGCGACGGGCGGAATTGGATATGAAACGGCGAAGGTGCTGGCTTCGATGGGGGCCGATGTAACGATTACCGGTCGAAGAGAAGATCTTTTAATTCAGTTGAAAGAAGAAATTGATGAAAAGAATGGGGATGTGAATGTTTTTCCATGTCCAGCTGATCTTGTGAAAAGCGAGGAACGGGAAAGATTGGTTGCTGAGTCAGTCGACAAGAATGGTTCAGTTACGATGTTGATTAACTCAGCCGGGACGCTTGGCGGAGGAATGGTGAATGAGTTGACACAGGATGAACTTGAGCGTGTGATGCATATGAACTTTACCGTGCCTATCCTTCTGTCGCAGCAAATCTATGCGTTCATGAAACATCGAAAGACAGAAGTAATTGTTAATGTAGCCTCCTTATCGGGGATAAGAGGTACAGTCGGAAATACAGCTTATGCGGGATCAAAATTTGCGTTAATTGGTTTTACACAATCATTTGCAGTAGAGGCCATACAGCATGGTATCCGGGTGAATGCCGTTTGTCCGGGGTATGTGGATACGGAAATGGGTAAAAATTCAATCGAAAGAAAAGCCGTAAGAGAGGGAAGAAGCTTTGAAGAACAGTTCAGACTGGCGAATGAAGGAACCCCCTCTGGGCGAATTTCCAATCCTAAAGAAGTAGCGAATACGATTGCATTCTTGTTAACCGATGCAGCGAGTAATATCGTGGGTGAATCAGTGAAAATATCGGGAGGGTCGGTCATGCATTAACAGATAACAAGAGTTGGGAAATCTTCCGCAGAGCGTAAATCCGGGATGTGTGTGCATCAATAGAAAAGGGATAAATTAAAAACGTTGCCTGAATCCTCTTATCCTATTTTTTATTATGATATAGTAAATTATAGGAAGTAAATTTTGATTATTTAGGAAGTGACACACTTGGAAGACGACAAGAAATATTCATTAAAAAGTTTTTATTTTTGGAAGATTACCTTCAGTCTGGCATTGGCCTCTTTTTTTGTATTTGCAAGCTTGTATGCTGTTCAGCCTTTGCTTCCATTATTTGTTGAGGTTTATGGAGTAACTGTTTCGACATCAAGTTTATCTTTGTCCATCACCGTTGTATCATTAATTATCGGACTGCTCGTTCTCGGTTTTTTCTCGGATCGAGCAGGTCGAACGGGCTTTATTCATTTTTCTCTTATTGGATCGGTTATTCCATTTTTTCTTATTCCTCTTTCGGATTCTTTTTTTATTTTATTACTGTTGAGATTTGTTCAAGGTTTTGCATTGGCTGGACTTCCCGCAGCGGCGATTGCTTATTTAAATGAGGAAATAGACAGAAAGAGTGCGGGAATTGCTACAGCTCTTTACATATCGAGTAATGCTGTTGGTGGAATGGCGGGGAGAGTGCTGACAGGCTATATTGCGGATACTTATTCTTGGGAAACTGCATTTTACTTTTTGGGTGGACTTGGTTTAGCTATCACTCTATCTGTTTTTTTCTTGCTCCCCAAATCACGCTTTTTTAAACCGAGTAATGGGACGATAAAAAAGGATATAGAGGGTTTTTTATATCACATTAAAAACCCCGCATTATTAATTGTAATTGGAATGGGGATTGTTCTTCAGTTATCGTTTACCGGCATATGGACCTATTTACCATTTCATTTGCAAGAGGAACCATTCTCCTTATCGATTGAAGCGATATCTTATACTTTTTTTGCATATGGGCTTGGTGTGATCGGGTCTCCTCTTGCTGGTTGGTTAGCTGGTAAGTTTAAATTAGAACATGTCAGAGTAGTGGGAATTATCGTGTTATCGTTTGGTGTATTTCTGACTTATATCATGAGTTTGCCGGTCATCATCATCGGACTATGTGTGATGTGCTTGGGGTTCTTTACAGCGCACTCTTTAACCGCAACATCGGTTGCAGAGAAAGCAAAACATCACAAGGGCAGTGCTTCCAGTCTTTATTTGGTTGCTTATTATGTTGGTGTCACACTGGGGAGTTCGGCTGTCAGTCCGGTATGGTCTGCAGGGGGATGGCTCGGTGTCGTGTTATTAGCAGGGATTTTACCGCTTGTTTATCTTATGATTGTTCAATTCACATTAAAACGAATCTAGTTAAAAATGCTGCTTGAATGATTTTCATTCAAGCAGCATTTTCGATTGAATAGATTATTTTAATACATCTGGATAAACGTTAAGGTCGAAGCCAAGTGCAAGTGGGACGAGAAAATAAACGGTCAATGTAATAATAATCACTGCAAAAACATTTAACAGGAATCCGGCTTTTGCCATATCGGTAATTCGTAATGCACCAGAACCAAATACAACAGCGTTCGGCGGTGTAGCCACCGGAAGCATAAACGCACTGGATGCAGCTAATGCAGCAGCAATCATGAGTACAAATGGATGAACATCCAAGGCTAGTGCAACGGCAGCCATGATTGGAAACATCATTGTAGCTGTTGCTGTATTGGATGTGATTTCTGTTAAAGCAAGAACAAGGAAGGTTACAAGAAAGACAACGACAAGCAAGCCCACACCTTGTAAACCTGTTAATTGACTTCCAATCCATTCGGATAAGCCGGAGCTTGTAAAACCAGCGGCGATAGCCAGACCTCCGCCGAATAAGAGCAAGACACCCCAAGGCAATTTAACCGCTTCTTCCCAGTTCATTAGCCGTCCGCCTTCATTCTTTTTAGAAGGGATTAAAAATAGTAAAACAGCAAAAAAGATAGCAATCGTTGTATCGTTAATGTTTGGATTAATTTGATTTAATATAAACGTTCGCGTAATCCAGGAAAGGGCAGCTAATATAAATATGACAAAAACTGCTTTTTCTTCATAGGAAGCTTTTCCGAGTTGTTTTTTCTCTTCATTAATAATTTCTGTACCACCCGGCATTTCTTTAACCTTTAGTGGGTAAGCTATTTTTACAAGATAGAACCACGCTACAATAATAAAGATCCATGCAAATGGTACACCGAAAATCATCCATGAAGCAAATGAAATCTCAACGCCATACATTTCGTTTACTGTACCTGCCAGAATAGCGTTTGGCGGCGTTCCAATTAATGTTGCCATGCCTCCGATAGATGCGGAGTAAGCAATCCCAAGCATCAGTGCTTTTGCAAAAGGGAAATTACCTTCCGATGTATCCACCTGTGGATGATCTTTTAAACTATCGGATACTTGATAGATAATAGCAAGTCCAATTGGAACCATCATCATCGCTGTAGCAGTGTTTGAAATCCACATGGATAGAAACCCTGTAGCTACCATAAATCCTAAGACAATCCGGTCTGTATTCGTTCCCATGATAGAGACGATGGTAAGGGCAATCCGTTTATGCAAATTCCATCTTTCCATTGCCAGGGCAATCACAAACCCCCCCATGAACAGGAAAATCGTATCACTACCGTAAGCAGACGTGGTTTCACCCATTTCTAATCCTCCGGTGAGAGGAAATAAGATGATGGGGAGCAATGCAGTTGCCGGTATTGGAATCGCCTCTGTTAACCACCACACAGCAATCCAGGCTGTACTTGCTAAAATAGCAATACCTTCACTTGATAACCCCTCGGGTGAAAACGCAAGCATAATAATAATAAATAATAACGGTCCTGCAATTAATCCAATCCATTGTGCAGTTGAATAACTCCGGTGTTTATTATCGTTTCCGTTATTGCCGTCTCCACCGGTAGAGCCTGTTGGATCGGGACTTTTTCTTTTTGACTTTTTAAACGTTGTATTGGGTTTCACGAAAAGTCGAAAAAGATCTTTTACTTGATCATGTTTATCCCATAACCAATTCCATGTTGCAGACATCATCTTGTATGCCCCCTTTAAAAAAGTTATTTTTATAGATTAATAATAAAAGTATAATTCTATTTTATCATTTAAATCATTAAAATTGAATACGTTTTCAGAAATAAAAGTATTGTTATATATCAGTATTTTCCATTAATTTAAATAGCTTACTAAACCATATACTGGGGGTCTTTCCTTGATGTGATACAAATGCATTGTAGCATAGGGAAGCATGGAGTGACATAGAATATTTGTTGAACTTGGTTGATTAGGGTAAATTAGAAGGGAATGATGTTTGAAGCGAAAAATAATGAGGGGGACATTTAATAGTGAATTCAAATATTCAATTAATTGCATTAGACATGGATGGAACGTTATTAACTGATGAACAAGAAGTAACAGCAAGAACGAAAAAAACAATTCAAAAAGCACTTGATCAAAATGTTCATGTTGTATTAAGTACGGGAAGAGCTTTTACAAAGTGCTACCCTTATGCAAAAGAACTAGAATTGAACTCTTACCTGATCACTGCAAATGGAGGGCAAGTATGGACAGTAAAAAAAGAACTGCTTGAACAGAAAACATTTGCCCCTGAACAGGTTGAAAAAATGTATAGATTAGGAGAAAGTGTCGGGATGCATATGTGGATGATTTCTTCTAAACGTGTTTTTCAAAATGAGGCGCCCGATCAATTTGCGGACTATGATTGGCTCAAATTTGGCTGTGCCTCTCATGATCAAGGCAAATTGGATCAGATGATACACGAACTATCTTTTATGGAAGGACTTGAATTAACAAACTCATTACCCATGAATATCGAAGTGAATCCAGAAGGTGTAAGCAAGGCTTCCGCTCTAAAATTCATTTGCAACAAAATTGGGATCACTATGGAGCAGGTAATGGCTTGCGGTGATAGTTTAAATGATATGAAAATGATTCAAGAAGCCGGAATCGGAGTTGCGATGGGCAATGCTCAAAAGGCCATTAAACAAGCGGCTGATGTTCAAACGGATACAAATAATCAGGACGGCGTAGCTCAAGCGATTGAAAAACATGTATTGCAAGCTTGAATAGGGATGTATATTTTTACTTGAGTTGAGTTAACCTATGAATAAAGGCAACGTACTGAAAGTTTCCCTGGAAAGATATGTTGGGTTAGCTATGTAAATTTAAACGTAACTCGAGTATAATGAGGGTATATACGAAAGGAGATGCTATACGATGTCATTTTTTCGCAGGTCAAAAGAACCTGTTGCAGAAGTGGAAACAAGTGTATGGGCTTGTACAAGTGAAGATTGTAAAGGATGGATGAGAGAGACTTTTAGTTTTGACGAGGATCCCTCTTGCCCACTCTGCCAATCATCGATGGAGAAAGAAAAACGGGTTCTTCCGGAAATGAGCGAATAAATAGTATCTCCACATGCCATGCAATAGGCTTCAAGAATATGTTAGGAGTTTATTGCATGGCAATTAGTTATTTTATTTAGATTGACAATGAATGCCCTCGTAGTAATACAAGGGTTCATTTCGGTTTATTAGAAGTTGGCATAAGGCAGTCAAAAGATTCAATCGGTCCACTTTTCCTGCAGAGATCTGCTTTAACATGCCTTCACTCTAATTCGATCGATAGAAACTGGAGTGATTTAAAATGCATTATCTTGCTTTCAGGTACATATACTAAATTTGCAGAGAATGGAAGGATGCTTCTGTTACTTCACATCATTGAACTAGGTACATATACTAAATAAAAATCTGCTAAAAGGATGTGTAAATGTGGCCGGTAAAAGCTATTACGTTAGTGGGAATACGGCTGAAGGATTTATAAATTTACTCTCATCTAATGTTTCCTCTTTTAATCATACAGTCATCCTCCAACACCCTTCAGAGAAATTAAAAACTGCTATTTTGAAAAAACTTCTGCAAGATATGAATAAAAAAGGAAAGAACAGTGAAATTTTACTTAGTCCGCTCGGCAGTGATTATTTAGATGGTATCCTGCTTCGGGAAGAAAAAATTGCTGTCGTTGTAGACAACTTGGCTGCAAAAGATTTAAGCGGCGCAGTCGAATTAAATTTAAACTACTTTTTGGATAGAGATACGCCGGAGACAAATGAATGGATTCAAAAGTATCAATCACAAAAAAATGCTGCCTATCAAAGTTTTAAGGAAGGTTTAACCATTCATGATCAACTCGAAAAGATTTATATTGATGAAATGGATTTTGCCCGTGCGGATGAGATAGCCTATGCTTTCATTGATCAACTTTTTCAAAATAAAGAACCAATAGGGGATGAACAAGGAAAAACATATAATCGCTTGTTTGGAACAAATACCCCAGAAGGTGCTGTTAATGTCGTACCTCAGCTTATTCAATCTGTTTCCTCTGTCTATTATTTGAAAGGAAGAGCAGGTACGGGGAAATCGACATTTATGAAAAAAATTGTCTCTGCTTGTGAAGAAAGAGAGTATACGATAGAAAAGTATTTTTGCAGCTTTGATCCGGATAGTATTGATATGGTACTTGTACCAGATCTAGACTTTCTTCTATTTGATAGTACTTCTCCACATGAATTTTTTCCTCAAAGAAAAGGAGAAGAAGTTATTGATTTATACGAAAAAGCGGTGACACCTGGAACAGATGAAAAATATGCAACCGAAATTCATGATGTAACCGTGCGTTATAAAGGGAAAATGAAACAAGGAATTGAAAAACTGCGTGAAGCAGATTACTTTTTAAATAAAGCGGAAAGTATGTATTCGTTTTGTGAGTCAGAAATCAATGACATTGCAGATTTTATAAAAAAACACTTCTTTCATTCTTAAGACAGGAAGTACCTGTCTTTTTTTATCTCCATGGCGGCACCTATCACTCGTCTGAACAGGCAGGGGAAGGGTGACCAAGCTCCGCAATAAGTGTGATAATGATTGAGGTGGGATGATAAATTCATCTGGAACCTGACCTTTTTTATCTGATCGAACGGATGTACTGCCCGAGGTGAAGGTCTGTGAAAAGTTGATTTTACCGAATAAAGTTTCGTTTTACGACGATGCAGATCAAGCATTAGCGACCGTATTCAGAGACCAATTTATTTTTTCAGAATTTAACACTTGTGTTTTACGAAAGAAAAGTGTAAAATGAATTTACAAAAAATTTAGATATTTGATGGAGGTGTCTAAAGTGGTTTCTGTTAAAATACTAAAGCCATATTACATTAAGGCTGATAATGAGTTTGTCCGTATTATTTTAGCTTACCAATATTTTTCTATTGTTATTAAACAAAAAGTATACGATTTTATCCCAACAGAAGCAAATGAAATTAAAATTAATCGGAAAACAAAAAAGATCGAAAATATGGATGTCCGGTTTGCTTTTCAACATAATAAAGATGTTGTGAATGTTACAATGGAAAAATTGGTTACGTTACCTGGTTTTATCGATCAGCTGCACTCTATTGCTCAATCGTATTATTATGAAAATGAAAAAGACGAACTTGAAAAAATAGAAAAAGTAAGCGCTGCCATAGTTGGTGAACTTGAAACAATGAATATCAGGAGATTAATCGATCAGGCTCTTGATGAACGAGATGAAGCGTCTTTTTATAAGTTAAGTAAATTGTTATAAATTGAGTTTACAATGATGTGCTTCTGGGTAAATACAATAAAGCGAAAAAATAAGGAACCTGGAGGAGAACGAATGGTAAACGTAATGCTTAAACCTTGTCAAGTGCAGGTCAATCGAGATAATATTTTTATTCTATTAAAAGACAGTTATTTTACAATGGAAATTGATAAAAACATTTATGAGTTTGTAGATCAAAAAGAGAGAAAAGTTATCGTCAATCGGGAAACTGGGAAAATTGAAAACACCGATTCAATGATGGCATTTAAAAAAGAAGACAATATTGTTTATATTGCTCTGAGTGAATTAACTTTAATGCCTGAATTTTTAATAGAAATCTATTACATTGCCAAGCCGTATTACAAAAACAAACAAAAAAGAACTTTGGCGAATGAAACGGATCTTATCATTTCTGAATTGGAACAACAAAACGTAAAGCGTCTCATTGATCGCGCATTGGACGAAAAAAATAAAAAAGAATTCCATGAGTTGATAAAATTATTGAAATGAAGGGGTTACATGTCTTGGAAAAGGAATACATCATTGGCTGTTTACTTAATAAGGGAACATAAAAAGCCCACTCCGTTTCATAACAGAGTAGGCTTTTTTGTGTGGCTAACTGCTTCTATAAGTTGTTAATGACGTCAACAAATTTATCTATTGTAAGACCGGTTCCACCCCGTTCCTGGGTTTGTTCCACCATCATTGTAAGAAGAATGTCCGGATTGTCCGTAGGGTAGCCAACGAACCAACCGTTTTCGTCGCCGCTTTCACCAGCGGCAAGTTTTAATTCTGCTGTACCCGTTTTTCCGGAAATCTGCACATCAGCTTCTTGTGCTGAAGTACCTGTCCCGCTTTCAACCACATCTTCTAATGCGTCTGCAACCACTTCAGCCTGATCCGCTGTAAGCAAACCTTCCTGCCAAACTTCTCCTGTTTTGCTTGAAGTAAGCAGTGTTGGCTTTATGAGATCGCCATCGTTAATAAAAGGAGTGTACGCGAGAGCTAAGTGAAGGGCACTCATTTCAATTTCCCCTTGCCCATAGCTTGTATTGGCTAACAGTACTTCGTTATCAATTTCACCATCTGTTGAAATGGTGGAAGTCGTGATCGGATATTCAAAAGGGAGGTCATCGTCAAATCCAAATTCATGTAATCCGTTGATAAATGCCTCATCTCCCATCTCAACTGCTTGCATAGCAAAATAGATATTATCCGAACGCACCAATGCGTCATGTAAATCTACAGGATCATCGGAGGTGGATACGCGGCGGACTTCATAACCACCCCAATCGTCGTTATGACTCCACGTTAGCCCCTCAATTTCTAATCCTTCGTCCGGATCAAGCGTTCCATCTTTCATGCCGATTGCAGCAGTTATCGGTTTAATAACGGATCCGGGAGCATAAGTTGATGCAAAACGATTGAGCAATGGTTGGTCCTCATCATCGTCTAACTTCTCCCAAACGGAAGCATCTCCATAAAGAATCTCATTTGGATCGAAGGCCGGGCTGCTGATGAGGGCGAGAGCCTCCCCGGTAACTGGATTAATTGCCGCAGCAGTTCCTGCATCCTCTTCATAAGCCTCATGTATTTTCTCTTGAATATTTACATCGATGGTCACCGTAATGCTTTCACCGTTCTCCACTGGTTTTTCCGCTAAAACGGTTTCTTCACCATCCGGGTGAACAGCCGAGATTGTAAAGCCGTCTTCCCCTTTTAATTGTTCTTCATAAAGCCGTTCAAGTCCCCGCGCTCCTATCCTATCTGATTCCGTGTACTCCGGGTATTCCTCAAGGTCATCCGCGTTTACTGTACGTATATAGCCAACGAGATGAGCGGCAGTTTCGCCGGCAGGGTAAATTCTCCCGATTGTTTCCTGATATGTGACGCCATCGATTGCGGTAAGTTCTGCTACCCGATCTTGGTCATTAATCGTCTTAAGAGGGACGAAGAGATCCGGTTCGACCCACTCTGCATTTAAAGCATCTTCAATCGCGTTCTCCGACATTCCGAGTAGCCGTCCGACTTCTGAAATATTCTGATCTGCATTAAAACTTTCAGAAATAATTCCTACTTCGTAGACGGTATCATTCATAGCGAGTGGCATCTGGTTTCGGTCTAAAATTTCACCACGGTGTGATTCCTCTGATTCAACATTAATTTGACCGTTATCTTTTAAATCGGGAAAAATAAAACCTGGGTTCCAGTCTACAAGCCATTCTTTTTCTTCATCAATCTCTTCTTCAACGAGTTTGGCTTCATAGTTGAAACTTATATTACCTGCTAAAGTATCCATAGATACGGCGAACGGAATAGATATTTCTCCCGATTGTTGTGATTCTTTTAGTTCATCATCAGATATTTCTTCCATTGTCACTTCTAAATTGGATACGTTTAAATCTTCATAAATACGGTGTTGCCTCTCGGTTGCATCCTCTTGTGGAAAAAGTTCCTTTGCATTTGTGCTAAACAATTCATACATCTGATCATAAGCACCATCATTCCAAAAGCTAATAAATTGATTGAACTTTTCATCTGGTGTCGTTTCATTGCTGGAACATGCAACGAGAATAAAAGATAAAACGAAGCCAAATAAGACGATTCGTTTCACAATCATGCCTCCCCATTCATTAAAATGTTTTTCAACTTATGTGAAAAAGCCACACTGTAATAACAGGTGACTTCTTTCTCCGGTTTACTCAGCTTCCATATGATCGTTAATTTCAGTTGTGATACGATCGAACTCTTCATCAGGAACAACGTAGTACCAAATGCCTCCCATTGTTTGTCCGCTGCCTTCAAGCTCAAGGGTTTCAATATTTTTTCGGGCGCCGAGGTAATCCGTAAATAATGTTTGGATTTTTTTCATATCCAGGTTTGTTTGTACATTTGTGTCCAGTATGTTTAAGATTTCATTTACTTTTGTAATGTTCGAGAAACTGGCTGCTTTATCCATAGCTGCTGTAATAACTTCTCTTTGTCTTTCATTTCGGCCCAGATCTCCTTTTGGGTCCTCTTTTCGCATTCGAATAAAGTCAAGTGCTTCCTCTCCATTGAGATCGATTTCTCCTGCAGGGAAGTCAGATCCTCCTTGGGAAAATTCCATCGTGTTATTGATCGTCACCCCGTCAATTGCGTCAATTCCTTGCTTGAACCCTTCCATATTAACACGTCCGTATGTATGAATCGGGATATCAAATGTATTTTCCACGGTTTCAATAGCCAAATCTACTCCACCGAACGCATAGGCATGGTTAATTTTATCCATTCCACGTCCGGGCATCTCAACGTAGGTGTCTCTTGGGATACTGAACATGATCATCGACTCTGTCTTAGGATTAATCGAAAGAAGGATGATTGTGTCCGACCGTCCTCTGTCTGAATCTTCTTGATCGATCCCAAGAAGCAATGCATTAATAGAACGATTATTGGAAAAAGTTCCATCGATTTCTTTTTGCAACTCCGGGTCTTGATCTCGTTCAAGAGGTGTATGCATTGAATCTACTGTACTATTTAGTTCATTCCAAATATAAAAAATAAATCCTCCGCCAATCAACAAAAATAATAATAGAATCCCGCCTAACCAATAAGGCCATTTTCGTTTCGTCTTCTTTTTATTTGTTCGTGAAGCCAAATTTTATTCTCCTCTTTATGAAGTTTCATTGCAAATTATATTAAAACTCGACTAAATTATATATGATATCTTTATATTCGTCTATGGATTTTTTACTATTTCTTCAAGTCTACACACTTAATACAATGCTCTCTTGATAAAACAAGCACTGTCATTGACATATCAGGAGATGAAGGATAAAAAGTAAATGAGAACAAGGGGGAAGAAAGTACTAAAATTAAAAAGGCATAGCCGGTATAACTGGATGGTCAACTCAGAACACGACGGCTTAGGTTTTGGACTGTGGATACTTACATATATCAATCAATCTTTCCCTTGGTTCTGTACATTAAAGGTTCCACGAACATTCAGTGAATAGGTTAAGTCCATTAAGTAAAATTTCACTTAATGTGAGCTAGATGCATATGTTGGAATAAGTTTATCGTATTGCTGACACCCGTATGTCTTGGGACTGCGGTTATCCGCCCCATGGAAATGACGGATGCGCCGTAAAAGTCCTGCTCCAAGCAACCAAGTTCCAGGCAAGATTCACACTCCCTGTAATACTCGAGGGGTTTACGATATTTCGTTGGGGTGAAAGTGAATTTTCACTTAATGAAGTTTCACTTTATTAAGCATTTGTGATGCATGATCAAGACGAAAACTCAGTAAAAATTGAAGGTTGACAAATAATTCGATATACTAACAACTAGAAAAAGTGAAATTTCGACAAGTGGAAAACAAGATGAAGGCGGGATGCGAGTTGGGAGAGCAAGAAAAGTATAAGGTTATGCTTGAAAAATTTATCCACGATACAGAAAGTGATAAGATAAAAACAACAGAAGAAGCGATTCGTCGGCTGGTGGATGAACTAACGAGAAGTAATGTTTTAAAAGAATATTTTTAAAGCAAAAGTCAACAAAGAACAATCTGTCAATTGTTCTTTGTTGAATCGACTTGTATTTCAATATACTTATTACTTTGTTCCTCGATTGTTGCCTGTCCACTCGTTAAATTGGTGACCCATTCTTTAAATTGATCTTCTTCTCCGTCATTTACATAAACATGCAGTGTCACCTGATCTAAATAAGTCGTGTCTTCAACAAGATAAGATGAGTTTCTGAGTTCGTTTTCCAATTTCCCTAAGAGTGTATAATCGATCGTCACGGAGAACCCCTGCATTAATTGTCGCTTCACAATGCCTGTCGTTTTGATTGCTTGGGAAGTGGTACCTCCATATGCGCGTATGAGCCCTCCTGCACCGAGTTTAATGCCTCCAAAATATCTGGTAACGACTACTGCGGTATCTTTAAGATGTTGTTTTTTAATAACTTCCAATATAGGTATTCCAGCCGTGCCGCTCGGTTCCCCATCATCATTCGCTTTCTGAATCTGATCATTTTCTCCAATGACGTAGGCGGAACAGTTATGTGTCGCGTCATGATGCTTCTTTTTAATTTCCTGTATAAAGTTCTGAGCTTCCTCTTCAGACTCTACTCTTTTGACATAACCGATGAAACGGGACTTTTGGATAACCACCTCATCGGCTCCCTTATATTTCACTGTATAATATTTTGATAACATATGTGTAATATATCCTCCATTTCATTCAAAACATGGTAAACTAGAAGTATACTATACCCATAGACTTTAGATAGATGGTAATATCTAAACAATATGATAAACATGTGTTTTTTGAAACTCACAGACTATATACTGTTTTCTATTTAAATAGTATACGTTAATTATAACATAGGCTGGTGGAAAAGATGGAATATGGGCTGAGCAATAAAGCCTTGGATGAAATCATTGATGAAATGGTTAAAGTTGTACAAAACAGTAAAGATGAAATATTTCAAATGACAGAAGAAAGTCGGAGAGAGCATGAGCATTTGAAAGAAGAGTTGAAGGAAATACGCAAGAAGGTAGCATTACATATTCAAGATGGGGATCAACTTGAGAAAGAATTAAATCGAGCGAAAAAACAATTGGTTATCGTAAGTAAAGATTTTACAAAACACTCCGAAGAAACGATCCAACTCGTTTATAATGAGGCCTCCGAGCTGCAAACAAACTTGATATTGCGGCGACAGGAAGAAAAAATGCTGCGCCGGAGAAGAGATGAGCTTGAGCGCCGTCTCCAGGGCCTTGATGAAATGATTGACCGCGCAGAGATTCTTGTAAGTAAGATTGCCATTGTATTAAATTACTTAATGAAGGATTTTCAACAAGTAAACGAACTTGTTGCTGATGCAAAAGAGAAACAGGAATTTGGTTTAAAAATAATTGAAGCCCAGGAAGAAGAAAGAAGAAAAATCTCAAGAGAAATTCATGATGGGCCGGCACAAACGCTTGCAAACATCATGCTTCGATCTGAAATCGTGGATAAAATCTATCACAGTGGAGACCATGAACAGGTTATAAATGAAATTCACAATATCCGTAAACTGATTCGTTCTTCACTTTATGAGGTGCGGCGAATTATTTACGATTTGAGACCGATGGCATTGGATGACTTAGGGCTTATTCCTACAATCAGGAAATACATTCGTACGATTAGTGACTATGAAAACATACCTATTGAATTTACGTTGTTAGGAAAAGAACAACGCTTGCATTCTGATTATGAAGTCGCTTCATTTCGAATGATGCAAGAGGCACTGCAGAACGCGGTAAAACACGCTGAGGCAACAAAGATTGAAGTAAAAGTAGAAATTCGGGATAATGATATCCGCATGTTGATCAAGGATAATGGCAAAGGGTTCGATCCAAATGAAAAAAAAGAAAAATCCTTTGGTTTAATCGGAATGCGAGAACGTGTAGAAATTCTTGAAGGAGAATTGAAGATTCGAACAAAAGTCGGTGGAGGCACATCGATATCTTTATATATTCCACTAATCAAAAAAGGAAACTAAGACAAGAAAAGCTAATAAAAAATTAAGTTCTACATGTACAATTGAGGGGGAAGAAGAAATTGAACTTTGATAAGAATGTGCGTATTATTTTAATTGATGACCATAAATTATTCCGTGAAGGTGTGAAAAGAATATTAGAGTTTGAGCCGCAGTTTGAGGTGATTGCGGAAGGTGATGACGGGACGGACGCCACTGAACTTGTTCAAGAAAATGATCCGGACATTGTATTGATGGATATTAATATGCCTGTTCAAAATGGGGTCGAAGCAACAGCGAATTTGATTAAAAAATTTCCGGATTTAAAAGTCATTATATTATCGATTCATGATGACGAAAGCTACGTAACTCATGCCCTGAAAACAGGCGCTCTCGGTTATCTGCTTAAAGAAATGGATGCAGATTCCTTAGTGGAAGCGATTAAAGTTGTTTATGAAGGGGGTTCCTATTTGCATCCGAAAGTAACTAAGAATCTAGTTCGTGATTATCGCCGACTAGCAAATGAAGAAACAGATAGTTCATTGGTGAATGAAACGTATAGTGAACCCTTGCATATTTTAACGAGAAGAGAATGCCAGGTTTTACAACTATTAGCAGAAGGTAAAAGTAACCGCGCTGTATCTGAATCGTTGTACATCAGCGAAAAAACAGTGAAAAATCACGTGAGTAATATTTTGCAGAAATTGAATGTCAATGACCGGACCCAGGCTGTTGTCATGGCGATTAAAAATGCTTGGGTGAAAGTACTTTAATAGTTGCAAGTGCAGCAGAAGGTAGAAGCTATTGTTTAAAATCAACCTTTAAATGCTAAATAATGGATCCCCGACACATTTTGAGGGGATGACATGTGATCTTGCGGTGGGTGTTTTTGACGATATGCAATAGTCTAAACGACCACCGCAACTTCTATGTATTGTTTATCTTATAGAAAATAATAGGAGTACTGGATATAAAGAAGAGAGGGATTGGGATGAAAGTTGCTGTCATGACGGATAGCACAGCGTATATTCCTAAGGAAGAAAGGGAAGCGCTTGATATCCATATGATTCCCTTAAGTGTGGTTTTTAAAGATCGTGCTTATTTGGAAGAAGTGGAAATAACACCTAAAGAATTTTATGCGAAAGTAAAGGAAGCGGATGAATTACCTACAACTTCCCAGCCGTCAATTGGTGTAGTGACGGATAAAATGGAGGAGCTTGCGAGGGATTACGATGCTGTTGTTTCCATCCATTTATCAAGTGGAATCAGTGGAACGTATCAAACTGTAGCCAGTACAGTGGATATGGTGGACGGACTCGATGTCTATGCATATGACTCGGAGATGAGTTGTATGGCTCAAGGATTTTATGCGATTGAAGCAGCTAAAATGGCAAAAGCAGGCCAGTCACCACAAGCAATTATTTCACGGCTGGATGAAATGAAAGAATCAATGAGAGCCTATTTTATGGTGGATGACTTACATAATTTACAGCGTGGTGGCCGGTTGAGCGGCACACAGGCATTTGTTGGGACCTTACTTCAAGTAAAGCCGGTCCTCCACTTTGAAAATAAAAAGATTGTTCCATTTGAAAAAATCCGAACAAGAAAAAAGGCAATCAAGCGAATTTTGAGCATGCTAGAGGATCAGGCTGAGAAGCAGAAATCGATGCGTGTTGTGTTTATTGCTACGGAACGGGATGACGCAAGAAAGCTGGAGACAGCTTTTAAAAATAAA